>Ga0315285_10001223_pt1 | contig 26873 bp, 27 predicted proteins | sample YL17G09_36_MG_FD_203698 | JGI IMG/M metagenome (GOLD analysis project Ga0315285, IMG submission 203698) | Sediment microbial communities from Yellowstone Lake, YNP, Wyoming, USA - YL17G09_36 | ecosystem: Environmental > Aquatic > Freshwater > Lake > Sediment | place: USA: Wyoming | collected... | reverse complement strand
AACGATTCATTTTGGATTCCGGCTAAAAATCGAGGAAAACGAAGTCTGTGAGTTGCAGAAGCGCTTTTATGAGGTTGTTGTAAAAGTAGTTAGCTATTGTTAGAAACAGATTCGGAGTTGATATTAAAAATTAATAAAACCTTGAGCATTTAGAGACCAGATATTTAATGGAACCTAGAAAGTGTTGTGAGCGTTATGTTTCATTTCTTAAACAGGTAAGGGCTAAAAACAAACCTCAAGGAATCAAACATGAAATCCGCGACTATAAAAAGAGAATGAGAATAATACCTACGGCAGTTACATTCATAATTGTTTTCTCTCTTATTGCGACGCTCTCATATTACATTGTGAGTTATTACTACGGGAACTCAAAACCAACTAACGAAACTAACGGTCCCTCAGAAAATAACTTGCCTAGGGCAGCTTTAATTGACGCGTTGTGTAGCAACTATCCGAACGAAGAGTTTACAAAATCTCTTAATAAGACTTTGCAGGACAGTGGTTTTAAAGTTGATATTTATCAAGGAGCCCAAGTGACTGTAGATTTTTTGAAGAATCTAAAAAGTGGATACAAGTTAATCATTCTTCGAATGCATAGCGCTTTATCAACCAATAATGAGCTCTACTTCTTTACCGCAGAACCTTACTCGGTAGGAAAGTATACACAAGAGCAATATTTTCAGTTAGTAAAGGAGGCTTATGCTAGAGAAGATTCGCCACCTGTCTTTGCCGTGAATTGGGGTTTCATAAAAAGGTGTATGACAGAAAAATTCAACGGCACACTCGTTATTGCAATGGGATGCGAAGGGGCATGCGATCCACATGCAATCAAAGAAATTCTTGACCAAGGAGCCACTGGATATGTCTCTTGGACTGGGCCCGTCTCATTGTCCCACTCGGATAAAGCCACATTGTTTCTTGTCCGAACATTGTATTTGGAGAAATTGTTGATAGCAGAAGCGGTTGAGAAGACTAATGATCAAATAGGCAAAGACCCGGACTTTTATTCATTTCTAGAATACCACTTGTCATAATTGCTGTTATGAATTATGGAAACAAATCGTATGTTACTTGTGACATCGCAAAGGCGCATCTGAAAGCGTAGTTTAAGCTAACCAGTAATATGAACAATGTTGCTAAAACTTTAACTATTGATCCCCTCCTAGCGCCAAAGAATTTTTGGATTGTGTTGTTTACATAAATCAAGCCAAACGTTTCAAAGATAGGCAAAGGAACGTTGAACAAGATGCGACTTTTTATTCCCCACCCAAGGGTTAAAACAAAGAATATGCTGGAGGCTATAAGCCAAGAGGTAAGATAACGGTTTACGGGCTTATCATCAAGAACTATAATGCAACCTCCCAAAAATGCTAATAGCAGTGCTAATGGGTTCACAAAAAAACCATACATTGTATGGAAGAATGTGTAAAGAGCGTCATTCCAGAAAGAGCCTGATGAATTAACCGAAACTGTGTTCTGAGCTACTTTCAATGTTTCAATTTCTCCAACCGGCCATCCTAAGGCATAATTTCTTAATCCACCAACTAGAACGTTAACCAGTAAAATTAAAACCAGAAGCCGAATCTCTAAAGAATAATTTCCAGTCTTTCGCATCAAGAGCGTGAGAAACAAGTATACAAGCAGAATCCCCATGGTCATTCCCCAAGTTCCAGCGTGGGTGAAAAGCAAAGAAATCGAAGTTAGCAGCGCAACTACCAGTCGCAAACGTGATCTTTTTCTTAGAGAACCGAAGAAAAAGCCCATGAATAGGTATGATTCAATGATCGCCATCCAATTCGACAGGAATCCCGCATACATTCCAACCGTAATATGAAAAGAAGAGAGAGATAAGAAAGCAGCGAGGGAGGGAACCCAACCTGAATGGTTTGCTTCTCGCATAAAAAAATACACTGCTAGAACCACAGCTGGAGCCAGGATTAAAGGACAAAACTGGGCGACTGACAAAGCAGAGAAGCCGCTTACGTATTTCACAAAGTACATGACAAGCAAACTTAACGGACGATCAGGATGTTCGAAAAAAGCTCTTGTAAATACGCCGAAAACATCTTTGTTTTCTAGCTTTAATAACCAATCTTCGTATAGCGGGATGTCTACCCCTATTGGGCGCATATTCATATTTAATCCAGGTAAGTAGGGGTAAAGAGTTACTAGAAAGGAGAAGACAACCGAACATATGAGTAGCAGTGAAAAGTAGGGTTTTGTAAGGCATACATCGTTCGAAAGCCTCCCAGGTTGCGTAAGAAAGATAAAGAATTTCTTCAACGGAGCGCGCGTGCTTAAGAGTTTAGTGACCCATGAAAACAAGAACAAAACAGTAAACAATGGTGCAAGAGAGCCTGTGAAGAGAAAGATTTTCGTTTCCAAATCCACTATGAACCTGCAACTTCCCCCTTCACTTGGTTTAAAAAAGAATGGAAAAATGAACCAACACAGAAGTGATAAGACTTCTATGACTATTAAGATCAACACTAGGTAAATAAAAACAGTGGAAACAGTTTTTCGGCCACTCATGCCTGGAAAAGGTTCATGATTGGTTAACAGCCATATCGAGATGATGAAGCTTGCGAGTATTATTAATGCATCTACTATTTGCAGAAAAGCAAAGTAACCCCCAACAACAGATGTGATAAGCAGTAATGAAGGCAACAACTTCCGTGAAAACTTTGCAGGTATGTAACACATCGTTATGAAGCTTAGTGTATAAACTATAATACGATCGATTGAAGCATTTATGAACTCGAAGTAAAGACCAATATTGTCTCCAATGGTTAAATTAATAAGTACATTGGTTAAGTACGTTGCTGCTAAAAAGAAGTACAAAGCAGCTAGAAACAAATAGAAATTAACTCCAATTCTCTGTATCTTCAAGGAGGTTTGAGTTTTTTCTTTTCTTGACACTTCAGCATCACTGTCAGTACACTGAATCTTGCTTGTGTTTTGTTCCACTTCTTTTTGATAGTTAAGGAAAGCTTTGAATCGAATTCAGAATTCAACTCTATTATTCGGAGTCTGTTTCTGAGAGAACAAAAGAATTAAAATATGACTGTGGAAAAAGTGGTTTAGCAGGTGAAGTCATGCGGAAGGGCATAGTGTATCTTGGTGTCTTGGTCTTCTTACTTGTGCCTTTAATCGTGTCCAAAGTGAAGGCAGATGGGTACGAGGTCACTCCTGTAGGAGGAGTTCTAGAGCCGACAAACATAGTAATGCTGTTGTCACAGGCCGTAATTCTAGGCGGTATCATTTTCGGATCCATTGCCATATTTGCGTTTATTCGTTCTCGAAAGACATGTGCAATAGAAGCTGAGACAAACGAGCTTGAAAGTGACAACGAGTCTTCGCAATCTTAATGTGACGTTGCTAAACCTTGGCTTGGTTGCAAGGCTTTTCTTCTTTATCTCGAATTTTCAGCTATGTTAAAGCATGGAGGCAGTCATCATTGGAAGATCTGCCCATGCAGTGATTCCGAGACTTAAAGAAGCAGTGTGCAGATCATTGCAGGCAGGGCTTATGAGAAAAATCAGCCAACCTAGCGTTGCTCTTTAAGATCTGACTTTGATACGACTTGCGTTTCTTTATTTATCGTTTTTGTTCAGAGTTCTGTGCTTCATTCTTAATCCGAACCGAAATGGTCAACAAAGCTTTAGCTTCCATGCATTCTGCTATTATGTGAAAGGCTAAGGGTTGCGAGAGTGTGGATTTGAACGTAAATATGCAGTTTTGCAGGACTGAATTAGTAGGGATCAAAAAGAGAGCTCTTCGACGAAGAATTTGGTACAGAATTTTGTCGAGAACCGAAAGAATTCTCATGGACTTAACCATAAGAGTCGTAGATGTGGTTAGGGGATTTCGCCTCGCCAAGCTTCTGAATTCGATAATAACAAAGTTGCGTGATGCTATGGAAAGTAATGTCAAACGTTTAATGAGTACGGAAGGAAAGGAACGTGCCCGACGAATCAGCGAAATCGGCAAGAAAATCGGGTGCAAATCAGCTAAGAATTGGGCATCAGATCGAGGATTTATACTATTCCTAGTTATAGCATACATAGACAATCCACGAGTATTCAATACCTTACCGTAAAAGACAAGCAAACTGGCAGTCACTCTTGGCGAATATAGTTCGATCGATCCCACTCAAGTAACACTTTACTTTGAGGCGTTAAGAGAAGTCAAGTAATGCCTATCGGTTATAAGAGTCCTGAGAAGTTGGCAATGGAAACGGTTCAAAATGATTCGGGTCATCAAGTGTATCTGATCTGGTGGACTAATGGAAATAGATGGCACGGGCAGCCTACAGTGTCCTCTGTTTTCGAAGGGGTCTATGAAAGTGGCAGAATAGCTGTTTACACGTATGACCTGACTGTTTGTCGGAACGCTTCTGACTATGAAGATCTGAGAAGCATTAGATTTTGAACGGTCTTTTGCTGGAATGTACGTGCTGAAAGCAAACGGCAGTATGGCCTGAAGCATGTCTGAGGATTCTCCTAAGAAGATTCTTGCGAAAATCAAAGGATACGTTATGGAGAATTGGGGCGCTCCCTACATCTTAGGGTTTATGCTGCTCCTAATGGTTGCAGCAGCTTTGTTGGCGATTGGTTCAGGCTTCTTGGCTAATGAGGTAGCCGTCTACTCGTACTACGCCTTAGTTGTTGGAGTCGTTTTGCAGCTTGTTTGCTTTCTGAAATATGGCGAAAGAAGTGGTAACAAGGATTAATGAGTAGGGTTGAGCTCTCGTTTGTTATGCCAGCCTACAATGAAGTAGCCTCTATTGAGAGTGCCCTTGACACGCTGGACCGTGTTGCGAAGGACACGGGATTGAACTATGAAATTGTTGTGGTGGACGACGGCAGCATGGACAGCACTCGTTTGAAGGCAATCAATTATGCCAACAAAAACGGTCACGTGAGAGTTATTGGCTATAATAGAAATGTGGGGAAGGGATACGCTGTAAAGACTGGCTTTATGAAGGCTACTGGCGACGCGGTGGTTTTTGTGGACAGCGACAGGGAAATAGACTTGGAAAGGATTTCAAGGTATGTTGAGGCTTTGCAGCATGGGGACATCGTTATCGCTTCCAAGTGGCATCCAGAATCCGTTGTGGAGATTCCTTTGATACGTAGGGGTCTCAGTTACGGCTTTAACGTGTTGGTTAGATTGATGACGGGTCTAAAGTTAAGGGACACTCAAACAGGGCTTAAAGCGGTCAGAAAAAAGGCATTTGCAGATATCTTTCCGAGGTTGGCGGTGAAAAGATATGCTTTTGATGTCGAGTTGCTGGCTGTTGCAAACCTTTACAGCTTGAAAGTTGTGGAAATGCCGGTAAACATCAAGATGAGAAGGTTGGTCAATCCAATGGACGTGTGGAGAATGTTCTTGGATTTGCTTGGAATAACGTATAGGTTGAGAGTAATTCGATGGTATCAGCGGGGTTCTTGCACAAACAGATCGTTCAAAGTAATTGTTGATTGGACTAAGCGTTGTGGAAACGCTTAAAATATTATGGTTTAATTGGCGTTGTTGGCTTAATCCAGAGATGGGTGGGGCTGAAGTTCTTACTTATGAGGTTGCTAAATGCTGGGTTAGGGCTGGGCATGAGGTTATTGGAAATATTGCTGGCTTTGAGGTTAGGTTGATTTGAAGTTACCCTCGATTTCCATTGTGATTCCCACGCGTAATAGTGAAAAGACGCTGGAGAGGTGTTTGCGTTCAATTGCTGAACAGGATTATCCACGGGAGAAGATGAGGCTGGTAATTGTTGATGCATTTTCATCGGATAGGACTGTTGAAGTGGCTAAGAGTTTTAACGCTGAGGTTTTGCTTAATCCTCGTATCACTGGTGAAGCTGGCAAGGCTCTAGGCGTTAAGGTTTCTGATGGTGAGATATTAGCGTTTATTGATTCTGACAATGTTCTTCCTTCAAAGGATTGGTTAATGGAAATGGTCGAGCCGTTAAGGGGTGATGGTGGAGTTGTGGCTTCTGAGCCGATTTATTATGGGTATAGTTTAAAGGAACCTGTTATCATTCGATATTGCTCTTTAATCGGGGCAGATGATCCCTTTTCAGTGTACCTCGGTTTTTATGGTAGATACTCGTATTTGACTGGTAAGTGGACAGATATTCCGATACGTATGCTTGACAAGGGGTTTTATTATAAAATTGCTTTAAATCCAGGTGTAATCCCAACAATGGGTGCTAATGGTTTCCTTGTTCGGGCAGTGGCGTTGAAGAAGACGAAATATTATCCTTACCTTTTCGACATAGATATAATATGTGATTTGATTGACTTGGAGTATAATGAGTTTGCGAGGGTTAAGACTGGTATTTTCCATTTATATGCTTTCAGTTTCACTCAGTACATTAGGAAAACGTATAGGCGGATACGTGACTACTATAAGTTTCACGGTGCAGGTCTTAGAAAGTATCCGTGGACAAGTTTCAATAAGAATAAATTATTGAAGTTTCTTTTCGGAGTTTTGGTTATAATTCCATTGGTTAGAGATGCAATAAAAGGTTATAAGCGTAAGCCGGATACTGCTTGGTTTTTACACTGGTTTATGTGTGTTTTAACCGTGTTTGTCTATACACTAAAAGAGTTTTCGTCGGGTTTCTATTTGCTGAGAAAAAGTCTTACCGTGCGTTCACAATGAGTTACAAAGCTGCTCCCAACGTTTCTGTCATAATACCTTTCTACAAGAACTTGGCTTATTTAGAGGAATGCGTGAAACATTGCCTAGATCTCGATTACCCAAACTATGAAATATTGGTGGTTTCAAATTCGCCTATAAGGCTTCGCTATGAACGGGTGAAGGTTGTAGTCACGGATAAGCTTGGGCAAGGATACAAGAAGGACCTTGGAGTTGCTCATGCGTCTGGGGAAATATGTGCTTTCATAGATGATGATGCTTATCCAAGTAGGGATTGGATAAAGAATGCTGTCAAATACTTTAATGATCTTGACGTTGTTGCGGTTGGTGGACCTGGAATTACTCCTCCTAATGATAGTTTGATGCAGAAGGCAAGCGGCCTCATATATTCTTTAGCTATTGGAGGCGGGAAATTCTCGCATAGATATGTTGCCAAAGAAACAGATAACGTGGATGAGTTGCCTGGCTATAATCTGTTTGTTCGTAAATCTTTCTTGAAAGAGATTGGGGGCATTAATGTTGACTATCGGTCTGGTGAAGATAGTATTCTTTCACAAAGGATAGTTAAGCAAGAGAAGAAATTCAGGTACGCGTCGGATGTAATAGTTTATCACCATCGAAGACCATTATTCACGGGTCATTTAAAGCAGGTTGCAACTTATGCGTTGCACCGTGGGTATTTTGCGAAAAAGCACCCAGAAACATCGGCAAAGCTTTTCTATATGCTCCCGTCGATCTTACTCATTGCAATCGCGTTTTGGACTCTTTTATCGATGCCGATTCCGATGCTCCGGCCCCCGTTAGTAATGCTGATTGCTGGGTACTTTGCTTTTTCTTTTGTATCTGCCTTACTTGCAAGTAGGATTCTTAAGCTTTCCGTTTTGACTTCGGTCGGCGTGGCTTTAACGCATTTAACATATGGTATCTTTTTCATGAAAGGGTTGTTTACGAAAGAGCTTGGAGAGAGGCCTAGCTATTAAGCTGTTGAGCATTCTATTATGACTTGTAAAACTCAATTGAAGATACTTATGGTGTCGCCTTTCTTTCGACCAAATATTGGAGGAGTTGAAACTCACCTATCAGACTTGACGAATTACCTGAGTAAAAATGGACATAAGGTTTTTGTTATGACATATCAACCGTTGACAGTGAAGGTAAAGGCGCCATCTGCAGAAAAACGGCGAAATCTTGAAATCTACAGGATAAAATGGTTTGGTTACAATTGGTTTTATAAGCTGGAGCCGTATCCTCCACTGGAGCTACTTTATTTGGCTCCCGGGCTTTTGTTTTACTCTTTCTTTTTTATGCTTCTGCATCGTGAGATAGATGTGATACATACTCATGGGTTTGTCGCTTCTTTTGTAGGTAAGTTACTCAAAGTTGTGTTGAGGAAATCTGCCGTAGCTAGTGTGCATACGACCTACAACTTGGATACAAGACCTGTATTGGGGCGAATCTTTGCATGGATTTTAAACTCTTTTGACAGGGTGCTAGTCGTTTCTGACAATGTAAAGTACGAATTGATGCGGTATGGTTTGGATCCAAAGAAGGTTGTAGTATTCACTTATTGGGCGAACCAGGGCGTTTTTAGGTCTCTTGACAAAGATGAATGTAAGAAGATGGTTGGATGGGGTGATAAGTTTGTTGTTCTTTTTGTGGGTAGGCTCATAGAAATAAAGGGTGCGCATGTGCTTGTTAAGGCGGCGCGAATGATTGATGGAAATATTCATTTTGCCTTTATTACGACAGGGACTTACGAAGACTTTCTTAAAATAGCGGGTGGAAGGCTAAGCCGCAATATTACCCATATAGGTAGCGTGGACTATAGCAAATTAAACTTGTACTACAATGCCGCTGATGTTTTAGCGGTTCCATCCCAGTACGTGGAGGGGTTTGCTAGAGTGCCATTGGAGGCTATGCTCTGCGGCACCCCTGTGTTAGCTAGTAATGTAGGTCTCTTACCTGAAGTTGTCAAGTCAGATGTTGGGGAGCTGATAGACCCTCCTACACCTGAGGAATTTGCCAGAAAAATCACTTACTACTACAAGAACCCTAAAAAACTGAGGAATCTTTCTGAAAATTGCGTTAGGTATGCTAGAAAGCGTTTTACTACGGATAACGCTAAAGTCATAGAGAAAGAATACTTGGTGAAAACATGAAAATTTTGATAACTGGCGCAGCTGGAATGCTCGGAAGTAGTTTATGCCCGATGTTGAGGCAGAGGGGTCACGATGTATATGCAACGGACGTTAGTAGTATTGATAATGGAATAGAGCCTTTAGATGTGCGAAATTTTGAGCAGGTCAAGGCATTTGTGGAAAGAATTAAGCCAGACATGGTTATGCATTTGGCGGCAGAGACAGATGTGGACAAGTGCGAACTTGAGCCTGACCATGCCTATCAAACCAACACTATTGGCACGCAGAATGTAGCATTGGTGTGTCAAAAATACGATGTTGAAATAGTTTACATTAGCACGATAGGAGTTTTTGATGGAGAAAATCATGAACCGTACACGGAGTTTGATGAGCCAAATCCCATAAACGTGTATGGAAAAAGCAAGCTGTGGGGCGAGAAAGCGGTTCAGAACCTCTTAAGAAGGTACTATATTCTTCGAGCTGGGTGGATGATGGGAGGAGGCCCTGAGAAGGATAAGAAATTTGTGGCGAAGATCATTGAGCTGCTTAGGAAGACGAGTAAATTGAAGGTTGTGAACGACAAATTTGGAAGCCCAACTTACACGGTTGATCTATCTGAACGTCTTTCAGAACTAATTGAAACAGGTTATTATGGACTGTACCATTGCACGAACAAAGGGTTTGTATCTAGATATGAGATAGCTAAGAGGGTTGTGGAGTATTTAGGAAGGAATGATGTGGCCATAGAACCTGTGAGTTCGGCTTTCTTTCCGTTGCCAGCGCCGAGAGCCAGATCGGAAGCTTCACGAAATTATAGGCTTGAATTACTTCGAATGGATAATTCTAGGCATTGGGAAGAAGCCCTAAAGGAATACATAGAAAAACATTGGCGAGAAGATATATAGAATTTGAAGCTAGTTTCTACAACTTTCTTATTTAAGTCACTGCGTTGCATGTTATGGTAATTGATATTTTCCATCCAATAAGCAACACAATTTACCAGTTGATAGGTAGACGCTTAAAGGTTTTAGACATTGGATGCGGAACGGGTAGGCTTGGTGAGAAGCTTAGGTTGGAGAAGAACTGTTACGTGGTAGGCGTTGAAGCAAACGACCAAGCGGTTAGTCTTGCCAAGCAGAGGCTGAATGACGTTATATTAGCCGACATCGAGAGGCTGAGCTCTCTCCCATACCTAGAGAAGAATTTTGACGTAATAGTCTTTGCTGACGTATTGGAGCATTTGAAAGATCCTAAGAAAGCCTTGACTTTCTTTAAGGAATACCTAAAAGATGAGGGCTATATCATAGCTTCAATACCTAACGTTGCCAACTGGACTGTAAGGATTAAGTTATTGCTTGGAAGATGGAACTATAAAGAGCGTGGCTTGCTTGATAAAACTCATGTTAGATTCTTCACATTGATAACGGCTAAAAAGCTAATGGATGACTGTGGTTTCAAAATCGTAAGCTTGAAGTCTACGTCTGGTTGGAGCCGAATGGATTGGAAAGCACCATTTAAAAACCCAGCAAACATGTGGAAAAGCCTACTTGCATGTGACTTCATATTTAAAGTAGTGAAAAAGCTTTGGTAAATTCCTCAAGGCATGTCTAATCTCATTAAAAGAAGTCATTTACTGAGGTTAATTGCATGGTTTTGTTAGACATAGGAGCTGGTGAAAACCCTAGAGGAGATATAAACGTAGATATTCGGCGGCTAAAAGGCATAGACATTATTTGTCAAGCCTTGCGATTACCATTTAAGGATGCAAGTTTCGATAAAGTATATTTAGGCGATGTGATCGAGCACTTCAGGTATAAAGATGTTGTCATCCTGCTACGCGAAATCAATCAGATATTGAAACATAGGGGCATCATTGAAATTTGGACTCCAAACTTTCAAGCCCTAAGCTTTCTCTATGTATGGCTCTTTGGAAAGCAATCCTTACAGACAAATCCGCCGATCCTATGGGGTACGTTAAATGGCTTACAAGATTATGAAGAAAATGTTCACCTAAGTCATTGGACCTTTAAGCTACTCAGAGAATATGTCATGTCTGCTGGGTTTGAGATCATTCTAGCAAAAAGCGAAGGCAGCTGGATAGGGGAAATAGGAAATCCTTTGCTAAACTTTATTATAAGAATAGGTACGATGCTGTTTTCAAATAGGAAGCATTCGATTCATTTCATTGCATTGAAGCCATAACATTAAGTGCTATACTTTCTGGAATAAACCGATGTTCTCTATTATATGTGTTTACAACAATGTAAAGATTCTTAATGGATGTTTATTGAAAAATCTAAAACAGCAAGAAAAGGTTGAATTTGAATTTATTGGTCTCGACAATACTTCAGAGGCTTACAGGTCAGCGGCTGAGGCGCTAAATGAAGGTGCAAGAAAGGCTAACTGTAAATATTTGTTTTTTATTCATCAAGATGTTGAACTTGTCGGTTCTGATTGGCTTTGGAAAGCGTCAAGGATGCTAAATATGGCATCCAACCTAGGAGTTGCTGGTGTGTGCGGTATGAGCAGTATAGGGAAGAATAATGAAGAAAGGGGAAGGGGACTCATATATCAAGGAGACGGGGTATGGTCCTGGAGCAATCCGGTAACCAAGCCTGAACCGGTACAGACTGTAGATGAATGTCTGTTGATAATTCCCAGAATGTTGTTTAAATTAATTCAGTTTGATTCTAAGACTTTTGACGGTTGGCATTGTTATGGCGTTGATTATTGTTTGAGCGCGAAAAAATTAGGCTTCGAGGTTTATGTCATTCCACTAGTCATTAAACATTTGGCGGGCACGCTTGACCTATACTTCTCCAACCTTCTGAGGTACGAAAAAAGCCTTCTTCGAAAGCATCATCAGTTTAGGAAAATATATACCACATGTGGAGAGTTATCTACAGTGAAGCTATTAGAACGACAGATAGCAGCAACAGTAAACCACTACTTATTCAATATGTTCTCAAATATTCCGCTAAAACAGTATATAAAAAACCACTTTTCAAAGTATCTCTAAATATCTCAGCCGATAATCAAAAATCCGTGAGATAATTACCCAATTCGGAAGCAATGAAGTGTTAGTGGGAAGATTTTTGTCATCAATTAAAGAGAATAAGAACAATTTTATCATTACACTCGTGTTAGTTGCCTTAGCTTTCATCCCATTCTGGCGCATGGGTCTTAACGGACTTTGGGAAATCTACGACCAAGGTTTCCCAGTATATCCAATTCAAAAGTTTACACAAACACTTTATTTATGGAATGACTTTGCATGGGGGACGGGTTTTCCCATAGGGTTTGTGACTTCTATTTCTCTCCCCGGAACTTCGTTCATTGCAGCCCTCGCTTGTCTAGGGGTTCCCGCGAATTTGATCCAGAGATTTTGGTTGATTTTGTGGACCATGCTTACAGGTCTGAGCATGTATTACTTCATGAACACAATTCTCTACTCTGAAAATGAAGTCTATAAAAGGGTGGCGTCTATTTTCGCCTCAGTATTGTATATGTTTAATCCTTTTGCACTCTACTGGTTATTTTTGGGCGCCTATCCGTTGTTCTCTCTCACTGTTCTCCCATTCATGCTTGCACTCTTGGTTAGGGGCTTTAGGGCGTGCGAAAGAAATCAGCGTGGGGTTAAGTACGTAATAGGCATCGCATTTCTATCAATATTCACGGTAGGGCACCCGGAGGCAGCGGTTATAGTCTTTTCTTTCGTCCTCTTTTTCTGTCTTTATCAAATTTTGAAAGAACTTTTCTTCTATAGATTTCGTTTGGCGACTAAGAAGATCGTTTTTCTTGCTTTTTCCTTAATTCTGGCTTTGTTCTTAAACTCTTACTGGTTACTGCCGAACATTTATGCCAATATTTATTCCAATCTCTTGCAAAACATGCTCACATTGAGTCAGCCAGTTGTACGGGTACGAAACTTTTTCACTTGGCCTTTTCCCCTCCTCGGGGCTTTCTCGCTACGGGTGGCAACTCCAACAGCGGATATGTTAATCGTAGGTATAATACTCTTCATACTTATTGCGTTGCCATTGTTATTAAGACCACGAGATAAACGAATTTTATTCTTCACGCTTTCCCTTCTCATATATACAGGCTTTAAAAGCGGTGTTTTCCCCTTCAACATATTATATATTTGGCTTTACGGTCATTTTATACTATTTTCTATTTTAGTCGACCCACATAAATTTGGGTATATTACGTTGCTTTGCTCATCATTCTTACTAGGCATATCTGTTGCCGAAATTTATAAACGGTTAAAACAGCAGGTAACTTACCTTAAGCCACTTTCACCATCCTTCAAAATATTTAGAAAAACTGCGAAGCATTTTCCCTTGATTGCGATGATACTCATCTCTACTATTATCTTATTCAATATAAACCCCTTATTAACTGGAAACTTCAGGGGTTTTCTAACACCCATCAATGTTCCTAATTATTATAGTGAAGCTGGAGACTGGCTTAAAATGCAGAATGGAAACTTTAGGATAGTAATTGTACCCATGAACCTACCTGGTTGGTCACCGTCCTATACGTGGCTTCCAGATACGCGTGAAACGGGAAGTTCCTACTCAGTAGCGGCCTCAGCAACTTGGGCGTTAGGAATCTCTCCAGTGCCTTCCATAGATTATTCAGGGTGGTCTTCCGCTGCTCAAATCCTTTCTTATATCTCAGCTAATGAGACAACGCATTTAGGAAAGATAGTTTCCCTCTGGAATGTAAGATATCTTATTATAACAAATGATATGGTGTACCCTTGGACAGGGGAAAGGATAAGTACAGAAAGTTTTGAAAAATTCTTTCAACACCAAGAGGATTTGCAATTTGCAAAACGTTTTGGAGAGCTCGATGTCTATGAAAACATGGCGTGGAAAGACAGTCTAGTTTACGGGTCATCCACTTATCTGCTAATCCCGACGCAATCACAGTGGAGTGTTTATGAGGCTCTCTGTAACATCCCCAACTTTAACCCAGTTGACGCTGTGCTGTTCTCATCATCAAATATGCCAGACATCTCTGAAGTCCGTAATAATACTGTCAACATAAGTAACTATATTTCAGTATCCGAAGGTCATGTAACATTTACGAGTGCACCTTTGATAACAAAGAACAACATTATAATAAACTATGAAAAAATCAACCCTGCTAAGTATATCGTACATGTTGATGCCGAAAGACCCTTTATACTGGTATTAAGCTCAACGTATGATTCTATGTGGAGTGCAAAATTAGAGGGAGAAAACAGTCCACTTGAACATTTTCAAGTCAACTTTTATGCTAATGGCTGGCACATCAATAAGACAGGTAAACTTAACATAACATTAGAAAATGAGCCACAGTCTTATCTTGAGATAGGAACAATGGTCTCTGCGGGTGCAACTATTATGTGCTTAATATATCTTAGCATCCCAACGAGTAAGAAGCTATGGAAAGCTTCACGTAAAGCAATTTCGCAAATTAAGGGTAAAAAATGAAACATTATCCGTTAGTTTCGGTAGTAATACCGAATCACAATGGTAGAGAGTTTGTTGTACGATGTTTAAAATCCGTTCTGACCGCGGATTACCCTGACTTCGAGGTTATTTTCGTTGATAACGCTTCTTCAGATGGTAGTGTTGAGCTTGTTAGGAAGTTGTTTGGCTCAGATCCTCGATTAAGAACAATTAGATTTTCACCTCAAATCAATGTAGGCGCTTCTGCAACAAGGAATGAGGGCGTACGGCTTTCACGGCGAAAGTATATTGCGTTTTTAGACGTCGATACAGAAGTTGATAGAGACTGGCTTAAAGAACTCGTGAACGTGATGGAGAATGATCCCGCCTTAGGATCTGCTCAGAGCAAAACACTTAGAATGGATGAACCTGAGAAGGTGGCTGGACTGGGAGTATTACTCATCCCTTGCATCGGCATGCCTATAATAATTGGTGCTGGAGAAGAGCCAGATCGCTACAATTATCCTTTCTACATATTTGCCGCCACGGAGGCTATGATTGTCAGGCGCGAGGTCCTCGATAAGGTTGGATTATTTGACCCTGAGATCTTTTGGGGTGAACACTTAGATCTAAGTTATAGAATCTGGTTAGCTGATTACAAGGAAATATTAGTTCCTACTTCAATAGTGTATCATGCTGGAGGTGCGAAGCCTAAAAGAAAAATGGTAACTTTTGAGTCGCAGTTTGGGTTTGATAAAGGGAATTTACTGTTTATACTAAAGAACCTCAGCTTAAAATCGCTATTAAAATATTCACCTTTAATCCTTTTGCGTCTTAGGTTCGGTCTCATACTCAGTGGTAGGAAACATGTAGTTACCTTAACTTTGATGGATTCCCTACATAAAATAAGCGCAACAAAGTTCGTATTCGCCTTATTTCTAGACCTCACGGTATTGTACTGCTTGAGGAATCTACGCATCGTGTTATTAAAGAGGCGTGTAGTACAGAGAATGGTTAGAATGGTTCCGGATGATTACGTCTTCAAGTATGTTGGTCCAAACATACCGCTAAGCCTCCTATTAACCGCGGGGGCAGGGTTGTGGGATTCCTCGTTTGAAGTGTATTTAAAGCGATATCAAATTAATTTGGATAAAAGTTAACATTAGGTGCCCTTATGGTATATATCTAATCCAAGTAGTGGCTGTGCTAACTATGCTATCCATGTTAAATTCGTTTTTCAGTAACTCGTTACAAGACTGCATCAATAAGGCTCTAAGGAATTTAGAAAGGAAGGCGCAGGCAAGATTACTCGACTGTGGATGTGGCGATGGGGAAACAACTTTGAGGGTAGCCGAGGCTATAGGGACAAACGATATTTATGGAGTAGACATCGACGAGGAAGCATTAAAGGTGGCTAGAAGCAAAGGGATAAAAGCATATAAAGCTGACCTTAACCAGCGCTTACCATTTGAAGATAATTACTTTTGTATAGTTTTTTCAAATCAAGTGATGGAGCACTTAGATAAAACAGACAGATACGTCAAAGAGGTGTTTAGGGTGCTGAAGCCTAGTGGATATGCCATTATTGCAACGGAGAATTTGGCGAGTTGGCATAACATATTCGCCTTGTTACTAGGCTACCAGGACTTCTCAAGTCAAGGCCCGAGCATAGAATACAGGATAGGCAATCCGCTATCGCCATACTACGGGATAAAAATTCCAAACAAGGATGTATATCTAATGCATAGAAAGATTTTCACTTATCAAAGTCTAAGAGAGATCTTTGAGTTTCACAGTTTTAAGGTTGAGAAGTTAATTGGAGCAGGTTATTATCCTTTCCCTAAGTGGTTGTCATCCGCTCTTTCATCTTTAGACCCAAGACATGCAGCGTTCATGATGATTAAGGCAAAGAAAGTGCTATGTTGATTTTACATTTAGTAAGCACAAGTGTTTAGTGTTGAGTTGGACGGTTTTAGCTAGGCCTCCACATGAGCCTAATAAAAAGGCCAACACCACCACACCGAGAGTTGCTTTTCTCGGTAATTATCCTGAATTACAACGCCTACTAAAATAACATAACGCGCATGCAAATTTTAATGGATATAAGAAAGCTCTTATTTGCAATCTTACTGGACGAGAGCATCTTTTAATGCAAAGATGGACATTACAGAGATTCATTTCATTCGTTTTAGATGATCAAATCATTAAATATGTTGGATTTAATTTGCCTCCAACTACTATAGGAACGAGAAGGATTATTGCAGAACATTCAACGTAGGTTTAAGTTTGAGGCATCAAAAAAGGTAATTGCGTATTTGAAGAAGGATTATGTATGAAGCTTAGTGAAGCTCTGAATAGTGTTCATCTATCTCTTAAAAGAAGACTATCCATCATATCCAAGTTAGGTTACCTGTTGCCTTTCTCCCCTTTCAGAGGCATCGTATACCTAATGCCCGATAAACGTTCTTCCAACATACTTGACGTAGGTTGTGGAACCGGTGCTTTTCCGTCTATGCTCAAGCTGCGTGGCACAGAAATACCATTTGCTGTCGGTGTTGACTTGTATCTTCCTTACTTAAGGCAGTGCAAGGATAAAGGGCTATATGATGACGTGGTGTTGTGTGATGCACGTTGCATCCCGTTCAGGGAAGGCTCCTTTGATGTGTTATTAGCCATCGACGTAATAGAGCACCTGCCCAAGGAGGATGGGCTTAACTTTCTTAGGCAATTGGAGAAACTGGCCGTCAGGCAGGTAATACTCACGACGCCTGTAGGTTTCGTGGAGGTGCGTGTACCTTCGTGCGTGCACCTTAAGCCTTTGGAGGATAAGCTTTTGAAGCATAGATCCGGCTGGCTTCCTCACGAGTTCAGAATACGTGGATATAAGGTAAGAGGAATGATAGGTCCGTCTTTCATCCCTAAAGACATAGCGTATTGGCTATCGTTCATCCTACCTCTGACTTATTTTGCCCCAGCCGCGAGTTACAGCATGATTTGCACTAGGCGAAATAGATAGATTGAATCGCGGTGGGCATGCGAACAAACAGTTTCATTAATGTACAGCCCTCTCTTAACTTTGAACTCTGCGAGCGCAAGTAGATTTTAAAGGTAGACATTAAGACGTAGGAGTTTTCAAAGAGAGGAATAACCATACTTAGACCTTTAGTTTCTATAATAATTCCCTTAAAGTATCCTGAGAAAAGCTTAGAATACTGCTTAAAGTCCATAAAGAATTCTACTTACGATAATTTAGAAATTATAATTATTGATTCCAGCGGAACGGTCAAAAGGTGCATAGTCGAGAAATATAATACTAGGATCATATACAAAGTAGTGGGGAAGGCTGAAGCAAGGAACTTAGGAGTCAAGGCAAGTCATGGGCAATACATTCTTCATTTGGATCAAGATATGGAACTTACACCCACAGTTATAGAAAAATGCGTTAAAGAGATTAAGAAGGGCAATGACGCAATATACATCCCATTGAACCCAATAATAGATCGAAACCATTTTTTGGGGAGATGTCTGACCCTTGAAAATCTTGTTCGTCAAAGCCTCTCTGGCATGGCCGAATCTGCACTTTTCTTCTCTAGAAGGATATTCGAAGAAGTCGGAGGATACGATGAGCAAATTGAGGCCCCAGATGAAGCAGATATACTGGCAAGCGTGAAGGAAAGAGGTTTAGGAATGGGACGGATAGAGGCTACTATAGGAGTTCGTATAAATCCATCTCTTAAGGGCCGCACATTTAAGTTGTTTCATCACGCAAAAACGTATCCCCTTTACGAAGCAAAACGTAATTTGAATACCACGTGGGGCCTTTCTCGACATATCCCCTTTTTGCTGAAAAAGTGTATTGAAAAGAATCCGATACACGGCCTGGGGCTATTGGTATACAAAACAATAACAGGTATAGCTTATCTTGCAGGTTATGCCTTAGGATATATCGCCGTTAAGGCCGTGCGAAGACCACAGAAATGTGCAAGTAGCAAACAAAGGTCTGTTCAAGAATTATTCAATAGAGTAACAGAATCCTACGAAAAAGGCTTTAAAACAAGCCTTGGAAACAGATACATAGATGGCTTAGAAAAATCAATTTTGAAAGAAAGTCTAAGACAATGTCTTAAAGATAAGGGTCTCTTACTTGACCTGGGAGTGGGGTTTGGACGTCTCTCAGGGGAATTCCTTAAGTTAAAGTTAGAAGTCATAGGTCTCGATATATCCCGAAAAATGTGCAAAAAGGCTAAGAGGAATTTGAATCTTGGTAACTTTCACGCTATTCAAGCAACTATGGAGGCGCTCCCATTTAAAAACAACAGCATTCGACTAGCTAACTGCTTTCGCACACTAAAGTATGTGTCCAATCATAGAACGGTCTTAACGGAGGCTTATCGAGTACTAATGAAAGAAGGAATCTTTATTGCAGAGGTTGAAAATCCACTCTGGCCCTTTTCTACGCCTCGATTCTTCGTTAGTAAAACGTCGACGACCCGCCGATTAAGACCTAAGTTATTTATCCTTTCACACTTCATAGAGGAAGCTCTTCATGCAAAATTTGATTTTGTGAATTACTGTTCGTTGGTGATATTTCCTTACGCGATATACTCAAAGATTAAGAACGTCTACCAGCTAAGGGTAATTATTGGCTTAGAAAAATTATTGTCCAGAATCTTGCCGAAGCGTATTTTCTCAAGGAGTTTTCTAGTGGTCCTTTCTAAAGAAAGAGGCCAATAATCTTGTCGCCATGGCATAAGTGGCATAAGCGCGCTCGTAGGGCATGTGACAAAAGTCAAGAGATGTTCATATGAACATGAAAACAAAACGTTGGATTCTCATTCCAGCTTTAATTCTCTTCGGTACTATCGCATTAAACAGAACGCTTCCTTTTAGCTCGCAAGCCTACATTCAAGCTCAAAGTGTTCTTTGGTGGAATACAAATTGGGAATACCGCTGGCCAATAAACATAACTAACCCCTCCACAAATAGCCTATACAATTATCAAATTAATGTATTGTTGAACTTTACAAACTTCGACTTCACAAAGGCAAATGTTTACGGAAGCGATTTACGCTTCATATATTACAACTCAACGGATGGAACACAGAACGAGTTAAACCACTGGATTGAAAGCTGGAACTACACTAGTTGGAAAGCATCAATATTGATTAAAGTTCCATACATACCTGCTAACAATACCATAACCATATACATGTATTATGGAAATCCGGATGCTGAAAGCGTCAGAAACTTTGACGCTGTTTTCCAGAAATTAATTGCGGATGAATATACGGTAGCTTTATGGCACTTTGACGAAGGAGGAGGGAACGAAACTCACGACGCAAGCAAATACGGCAATCATGGAGTCCTACACAATTCCACATGGGATAGGGATGCCACATTCACATTCGGAAGCTCACTCAAGTTTGACGGCAGTAACAGCTATGTTGAAGTGCCTCACTCTTCAAGCTTAAATCTGGTTGAAGCCTTCACAATAGAGGCTTGGGTTAAGCCTCATCATCTTAAAAGCCCCGGACCATTCCCTGCGGGTGCATATGACCTTGCCAACCCAATAATCGTCAAATCTCATAACTACATGTTTGGTATATGGAACAACTCGATACGGTTTCTTTTCAAGTCAGCTGAAAACGGAACTAGAATCTACCACACTAGTTACAACTTTTCAATAGACAAGTGGTATCATATCGCTGCAGTTTACACTATTACCGATTGGACTGTACGCTTCTATGTCGACGGTTTTTTTGTTGGAAGTAGCACTGACCCTACTCCTCCTCAGACGCCACAGCCCTCGACTAACCCGATTAACATCGCGCAGGGTTCCCAAATGTGCATTGATGAGGTTAGAATTTTAAGCAGGGCCTTAACCGCCCCTGAAGTCAAAGCCGACTATGAGCATCAAAAATACGTTTATCCAGAGCCGATAGTCACCGTAAAACCACTCAAACTCTTCGAACTAACGATTTTAGAACCCATATTTACGAAAATAGGCGGAACAGTCACATTCATCATCAACGTAACCTCGGGCTATCATAGAGTCGCCAATCTATCAATTGAAGTGCTGAATAATTCTCAGATAATCTCCATCCTCAACGCTACCCAAATTTCCGAAACAATATGGCGAACAACAGAATGGGACACCACAAAACATTCAGAAGCAACTTATCAACTCCAAGCCGAAGTATTAGACATCTCCGGTAACACTCTAACAATCAATCTGACTCAGATCCAAGTTGAACAAAGCATAACATTCAAAATTCTTACATCTCTATTCCTAATGATAATTCCCATATCATCCATAATAATAATTGCCATATCATTAATCTTGGCTCTCAAAGGTTTCAAAGCAAAATGGTATCACTTCGTTTTGTTCCCAGCACTATTCATAACTTTAATGGCAACCTACGATACCCTCAAGCCCGTGTGGGAAAACATATTCTCCACAAACCCATGGGCATCAACAATATTCACATTCTCCATAGTTATGGCAATGTTCATACTATGGACAACAACCCTAAAAGAGGAAAAAGAGTGATTAGGGATGTGTAGCTCTACAATGTCTTTGCGACACACATATCCTTGAAGAGGAAAAGTTGTGCCTGAAGATTCAGAAATCTTTACTAACGCAGCGAAGAGTACAGGAACCTTCGCTATTCAAGGAGTTCTTAACACTACTTTAGGAGCGGTTCTGTTCATGTATATGGCCCGAGTGCTAACCAAGGAAGAACTTGGAATATACGCAGCTATAAACATACTAATAGCGGTGGCTCCATGGATTGCCTTAATCGCTATGGACGTAGCTATGGCACGCTTCATCCCGAAGCTTTTAGGCGAGAGAAAGTCATCAATGGCTTCAGCTACTGCTAAAAGGATACTCATAATAACGATTTCGTGCTCACTTCTACTCACCTTTTTCCTTCTCGTAATCTCACCTATACTCTCCAACTACATGCTAGGGAGTGCAAGATATACATGGTTCTTCCAGCTAGCCTCCATTATAGTCTTTGCCAGCGCCGTAAGCACACTGTTCGACTCCCTCTTACAAGGTCTCAGACAATTTGAAAAACTAGCATTGTTTAGGCTCATATCTCAGGTTGTTAGAGTAGTTTCAACAGCATACCTTTTGGCTTTAGGACTCGGAGTAGCTGCACCATTAATTGGCTCTATAATAGTTTCGGTCACCCTCATAGCCTTCATACTGCCCACCGCCATAAGAACCCTTTTCTTGGCTAGCAGCAGCAAAAGCGTACCTGCAAAGGAACTATTCTCATTCTCTTTACCTGTTTTGGGGCAAAGACTCATCGCATTTGCATCCGACAGCGTAGACAAACTTATCGTCTTAAGTGCTTTAACAGTTGAAACACTAGGCGTTTATAGTGTAGCCCTCACAGGAGCCTTCCTAATACCTTCATTACTGGGCCTACCTATACTTACTACATTGATGCCGAGCATGAGCGAGTCCTACGGAAAATTCGGCACTAAAAGCATAAACGAAGCCATAAAACTCTCCATACGATACACAGCCATAACCTTCATACCTTTATCATTAACCTTAGCAGCCCTATCACCCTTGGCCATTCAAATACTGGCCGGACCAGCCTACGATCAAGCGGCTCTACCCCTAACCATAATATGCTTAGGCGTAAGCCTCTCTGGCTTTTCTGCAGTCCTCTCATCAGCTCTAACCGCTCTCGGAAAAACCGGGAGAATAATGGTAGCCATCGCCCTAACAACCACAGCAGGGCTAATTACAGCTTTATTCTTGACAAACATCTTTGGCATCATAGGAGCAGCCGCAAGCCGTGCCTTAATGCACTTTGCATTACTAACAGCTTTAGCCGTTCTAAGCTCCAAGCTCATCCCCCTAAACTTTGACATAAAATTTCTAGCAAGAAGCCTAGCCGCATCTTCGGCCGTAGCCATATTCACGTTTCTGGCAGCAATGACCACTTCCTTCAACTTTACACTCATACCCTTCTATCTCATTGTCGCGTTAACATCTTATGCCATATTCTTTCCATTAATCCGTGCAGTAAACTTAAACGACATATACTTCATCGCAAAAGCCATGCCTTTTGGAAGCAGTGTCCTAAACCTTTCAATAAAAATCGTTAAATCTTCAATACCGCTACACCAATTCGCCAAATGGCTTCTACATGCATAACCCAAAAGTCTCCGTAATCATACTCAACTACAACGGCATAAAATTCATTGAACAATGCCTAAAGTCTGTTTTAAACACAGATTACACCAGCTTCGAAGTCATACTGGTTGATAACGCATCTCAAGACGGAAGCATAGAACTCGCTAAGAAGCTGTTTGAAGACAACCCTAAATTGAGGATCATTGAGAACAGAAATAACTTGGGATTCGCTCAAGGCAACAACATCGGCGCCAAGCATGCTAAAGGAGACATCCTAGTTTTCCTAAACATAGACACCGAAGTCGAACCAAACTGGCTCCATGAACTAGTTAACGTAATGAACCCCAACCCAACGATCGGAGCCGCCCAATGCAAACTCCTAATCGCCCAAAACAGAAACCTACTCGAATCAATAGGACACTACGTAGACTATACAGGAATAGAGTCAGCCGAAAGCACCTTAATAAAAGGTCAAGTTAACGACGACCGATACAATCAAAGCAAAGAAATATTTTACGCCAGAGGCGCCGCCATGGCCATTAAAAGAAATGTCTTCTTAAAAGCCGGCATGTTCGACCCAGCATATTTCATGGACCACGAAGAAATAGACCTCTGCTGGCGTATATGGCTAAGAGGCTACAAAATAGTCTCCGCCCCAAAATCAATTGTATATCATTACGGCGGAGCTCTTGTCGGCAAAAGAGAAGAAAACCCCACAGTTTTATTTCACCTACGCAAAAACCACATAACATCCCTCATAAAAAACTACCAACTCAAAAACACAATGAAATACCTACCAATATACCTAACCTTCCTATTCGGCCACGCCTGCCTAACCATCCCAAAAGGCAAAATCAACATCACAATAACCTACATAAAAGCAGTCCAATGGGCCCTGAAAAACTTCAGATATATCTACACTCAACGACTTAAAGTACAATACTTAATAAGACGCGTTCCAGACGCAACCATAATGAAAAACATGACAAAACCACGAATACCATGGCACCTACTCAAATAACACTAAAACAAGCACATACACAATCACCTTAGAATTCTGGCCCCAAAATTCTTCTACATAGGCTCCACAATATCAATAACAAGCCTTACCATATGCATACTAAACATCAGCAAAAACAAAATAAAAACCATACACAAACGATACATCAAGAAGCAAGAAGGAACAGCTGAACTACTATAGTCTACGGCTCAAGACAATCCCTATCAAACCCCTACACAGGATGCGCCGCCGTATTCACAAGCCGCATACTCAACAACAAACCACCCTACATTTTCGAAGATGGAAACCAAACACGAGATTTCATCCACGTAAAAGACGTAGCCAAAGCCAACCTAAACGCACTAGAACACAACAACGCCAACTACCAAGCCATAAACATAGGAACGGGGAAGCTCCTATCAATCAAAAACCTAGCTGAAACCCTAACAAGACTCTACAACAAACCAAACCTTAAGCTATATATATCAAACGAGTACCGCAAAGGCGACATACGCCACTGCTTCGCCGACACAACCAAAGCACAAAAACTCCTGAACCTCAAACCAAGCTTAACTCTAAAAGAAGGATTAACCGAACTGGCCGAATGGGCTAAAACCCACGACTGGGGAGCCATAGACCTCTTCGAAAAAACACTAAAAGAGCTGAAAGAAAAACACCTTGCAGCCTAAACTCTACCACTTTCAACTTAATATTATTTCATAGTTTATTCGATTCAAAATAACCACGCTCAGCCATAAATGAAACACATGACAAACTAAGAATAATATGGTACCTATAGGACAGCCTAAAATCCTAGAACTTTATAAACCAACACTCTATGCACGGTCATGTTTATCAATTAGAGCCACCACAATAATTCTGTCGAGGTAAACCTCATGGAGGTTCAAGTGCTAAAAGACATTAGAGACGAGTTAAAAGAGCTTAGACTTCTCTACAAAGAACTCATCGAAAAACTCATGCCAGTTGAAAGGCCAACCAAAGAAGAAAGAGAGGCCATCCAAGAAAAAGACGAAATAGCCGACGAGAAAGAGTTAATGAAAGCCTTAGGCAAAACAAATGTTCAACATTGAAATAAAAAGAAAAGCTCTACGAAAGCTTACAAAACTAGACCAAAAGAAAAAGGAAACGATAAAAGAAATCATATCAATTTTGAAGCAGGATCCAATACCCTTCAGAAAAGTAGACGTAAGCAAACTCAAAGGTTACAATAACATTTACAGGATAAGAGTAGGAGACAACCGAATTGTTTATGAAGTTTTGTGGACTCAGAGAACCATATTAATTCACTATGTTGGTCCAAGAGAAAAAGCCTATCAAAGATAATTCAAAAAACTGTAATCAAAAGACCTTCCTATAGACTAGGTCTTGACTTCCAACCCAGAAAAGCCACCTCAAACTTGTAATTAAACACATCCTCCTTTAAGCTATTTTCTAGCAAAGGATGAAATATTAACAAAAAAAGCACTACCACGAAGCCATAAACATCTGAACAGGAAACCCAATAACAATAAAAAACCTCGCAGAAACCTTAACAAAACTCTACAACAAACCAAACCTCAAACCACACATGTCAAATGAATACCGCAAAGGCGACATCCACCACTGCTACGCAGACACAACCAAAACCCAAAAACTATTAAACTTCAAACCAACCATCACCGTAGCAAAAGGACTAACCGAACTAGCAGAATGGGCCCGAACCCACGGATGGAACGCTGTAGACTTCTTTGAAAGAGCATTGAACGAATTAAAGAAAAAACATCTTTACAGCTTAGTCTTTCCATTAAGAACACTATTTAGAAACTAGTCGGAGGTGATACACTATTGAGTAAGGATCAGGCCATTGGAGCGTTCATCTGCATTGTTTGCGTAGCTCTAGCAATCACCTATGTTATTGCACTTTTCTGGCCGGCTTTTGAAGTCATCAGACTATGGCTCGTCGCAATCCCAGTAGTCATAGCATTCATTTCCATCCTAAGCATAGGCGCTTGGATAGGGTGGACAATGGCTACCACTCCACCGCCAAAACCCATGGAAGATTTGCAACCCGAACAAAAAGAAGAAACGCGCCCTACCAATAAGTGACAACATAATCAACTTAACTGAAAAGAGTTAAGAAATCGTCTTTTTTTCATTTATTTTTTCTCTGAAACCAAGTGATAGTTCTTTCTAAACCCTGTTCTAAACCTATTCTAGGTTTCCAGTTTAGAAGTTTCTCCATTTTGCTTGTGTCTGGGCATCTTCGTTTTGGATCATCTTTCGGCAAAGGGTGGAAAGTAAACTGAGAAATGCTTTTGGTAACCTGTTTAATCTTGTTTGCAAGCTCCAAGATGCTTATTTCCCTAGGATTTCCAACATTTACAACTTCTCCCTTAGCCTTCTCGTTGAGCGCCAGCAACATCAAACCTGTAATAGTATCAGCTGCATAGCAAAACGACCTAGTTTGCGCACCATCTCCATAAATGGTGATAGGCTCGTTAGTCAACGCTTGTGTGATAAAACGTGAAACAACTCTGCCGTATAGCCCGTCCTCTCTTGAGCGTGGACCAAAAGTGTTGAAAATTCTGGCAATCTTCACATCCAGCCCGTATTGCTTGTGATAAGCCATGAACAAGGCTTCTCCGAAACGCTTTCCTTCATCATAACATGACCTTACTCCAACAGGGTCAACATTGCCCCGATAAGTCTCAGGTGTAGGAACAACTTCTGCGTCGCCATATACTTCCGACGTGGATGCAAACAGTATCGCGGCATCAAGCGTTCTAGCCAACTCTAACACATTAAAACTGCCTATAGAATTAGCCTTCAACGTCATTATTGGGTGTTGCTGATACTCTTGCGGAGAAGCTCGACTTGCCAAATGCATAATGTAGTCAAATTTCATGTAGTTTCCGACTCTAAAGTTGCATACGTCACCTTCAACAAACTTGAAAAACTCTTTACTCACCAAATGGTCTATGTTTTCTAATTTTCCTGTAGAAAAATTGTCCAGACAAACAACTTCAGCTTGAAAATTCGCAAGGACATCGCAGATCCAGCTTCCAACAAAGCCGGCTCCGCCAGTTACTAAGACACGTTTTCCCTTAAAGTCTTCTATTTTGAAATTGTTTTCTATTTTTTCTATGTCTTCGAGAATTATGTTTTCGATCATTCAACTCTCCTGCAGGACCAAGGTTTTCGTCATGAATTCAGATTTCTCGCCAGAAAGTCGACGCGACAGGTCCAGAGCTTCCCAATAAGTTTCTGGACTACCTATGTCCAACCATGCATTGTGGCTGTCAAGTCGAACAGCATATACATTCAAGCCCCAATTGATGACTCGTTGAATAGCATCTGTAAGCTGAATTTCCGCGTTTCTGCCTGGCGGTGTTTTCTCTAAGGCTTTGAGAATTACTGGATTAAAGCAGTAAATAGCCATGACGGCGAGGTTTGTGGGGGGTTTTTCCGGCTTC
>Ga0315285_10001222_pt1 | contig 26896 bp, 35 predicted proteins | sample YL17G09_36_MG_FD_203698 | JGI IMG/M metagenome (GOLD analysis project Ga0315285, IMG submission 203698) | Sediment microbial communities from Yellowstone Lake, YNP, Wyoming, USA - YL17G09_36 | ecosystem: Environmental > Aquatic > Freshwater > Lake > Sediment | place: USA: Wyoming | collected... | reverse complement strand
GTGAATTCCAATTGGACTGCAAATACAACAATAAAAGAATATAACTAATTATGACTAAATTTGATGATTCAATGTCAAAGATTTTTGATGTTACACCTAGTATTACCACAGAAAAACCTGTGATTATACGAGATCAACCAAACAACCTAAATCTAGAACAAGATCTCGCTGATGCGTATCAACAATCACGAGACAATCTCCAGGATGTTATCGACCAAGGCAAAGATGCTATGGATGATATACTACGAATTGCTAAAGAATCCGAGCAACCACGAGCATTTGAGGTGTTTGGTACTCTATTGAAGAACGTAGTCGAAGCAAACAAAGAACTTATTGCCATGCAGAAACAAATGCGTGATATGGATAATAAGAAAGAATCTAATACTAAGATAGACAAAGCAATATTCGTTGGCAGTACATCTGAATTATCTAAATTATTGAAGGGTGTATAATGGCAGTTTCTACAGCATATCGTGATAATGGGAATCTTAAAAAAGTCGGTGTATCGGTAGATTATACACAGGAACAAGTCGAAGAATATGTTCGGTGCTCTAAGGATCCAGTGTACTTCTCGCAATACATGAAAATCATCACCCTAGATCATGGGCTAGTGCCATTTGACATGTACCCGTTCCAGAAAGACATGATAAAAACTTTTCATGACAATAGATTTATAATTTCTAAAATAGGAAGACAACAGGGCAAAACGACAGTATCTGTCGCATATCTCTTGTGGTGTGTGTTGTTCCAGGACTCATATTCGGTTGCGATACTAGCAAATAAAGGACAAACCGCTAGAGATATTCTAGCGCGACTACAACTAGCATATGAAAACCTCCCGTTGTGGTTACAACAAGGCATTATTACATGGAATAAAAGTTTCATTGAATTGGAAAATGGTTCTAAGATAGTTGCGTCATCGACATCATCTTCAGCAGCACGTTCTGGTTCATACAATTGTGTTTCTGGAGAATCTGTGGTACAATATATAGATGATCATGATAACAAACACGAGAATACCATTGAGTCTATGTATAACAATCAGGAGAACATCAGTAATATTGAATCTGATAGTGATATGATTAATAACAAATATAAAAAGTGGTATTTCGATATAATAGATTGTGCCAAACTCAGGAAGTGTGATCCGTTGTTAACATATGAATATCACCACATAATACCAAAACCCATATCCGGAGATAATACGCATGGTAATATGGTGTATTTGACACTTAAAGAACACTTCATATGTCATAAGTTATTGATTAGAATATATCAAGGTAAATATAAAGCCAAGATGGTGTATGCACTTTATATGATGTCTAATGCCAGAAAAGGTATCAAGATGTCATCAAAAGAGTATTCAAATCTTAGATTGTTATATTCACAAGCACAAAAGGAACGAGAAATTTCACCGGAAGAACGTGAAAGAAATTCACAAAAGATGATTAAATATTGGACAGAAAATAAGGAAGAAATCAAAAATCATTGGGAAATTTCTGGTAGAAATAAGAGAGTAAGTGACAGTCTAGCAGGGACCAAAAAATCTAGTGAACACATGGATAAAATAAATAAAAATCCAGAAAAGATTAGAAAGACCGCAGAAAAACATACCGGAATGAAACGTACCGATGTTACCAAGAGAAACCAATCTATAGCCAAACACCAAACTATATCTGAAAAGGGTACTGAATGGTTGGGCAAGGGACAAAGATATGTTACTAATACTAAGAGCAATGAATTAATTAGAGTTCCTGTAGATTATGAGTTAAAAGATAATGAAGTGTTCGGCAATAGCTCTGCCGGTAAATCTATAAAAGGTAATAAATGGTATCACAATCCAAACACAACTGAAATAAAATGTTTTCCTGAAAATTGTCAGTCGGAGGGGTTTCTTATTGGTAGGGGAAAGAGGTGAGGGTTCTTTCGGAGGGTAACGTATATAGAAACTTTGATTTCATAGCAAGATCGGAGTCCAATAAAATAATCGATTTGTTTTTTGATGATGGTTCTTATCTAACTGTAACGGAAGACCACAAAATACTATGCAACGGTGAGTGGACAGCATCATCAGAAATACATGTTGGTGATATAGTATATTCACCAACATGTACAAAAGAGGTTATTTACAAAACCAAATCAGACAAAAAAATATATGTATATGACGTAGTTAACGTAGAGACCACAAATAATTTCTTTGCAAATCAAACGCTTATAAAAAATTGTGTGTTTCTTGATGAGTTCGCATTCGTACCATCTAGTATTGCTAACGAGTTTATGCAATCAGTTTACCCGGTTATTACTGCGGGTACCAAGACCAAGATAATAATAGTATCAACACCAAATGGCATGAATCTGTTCTATAAAATCTGGACAGATGCGATAAATAAACGGAACAGTTACACACCATACGAAGTTCACTGGTCGCAAGTTCCTGGAAGAGATGATGCGTGGGAAGAGGAAACCAGAAAGAATATCGGCGACCATAACTTCGAGCAAGAATTTAATACGACATTCCTTGGTAGTACCAATACCCTTATTTCTGGCACAAAGCTACAGCAACTGACATTTTCAGACCCAATTACACAGCATGACGGTACAAAGATTTATGAGTATCCAATAAAGGGCGATGATAATGATATAAAGGACCACCTGTATTGTATCTCTGTAGACGTGTCGGAGGGCAGGAACATGGATGCATCATCGTTTTCTGTATTTGATATATCATCAACACCGTATAAGCAAGTAGCAACGTACTGCAATGCAAATATATCACCAATACTATTTCCAACCATAATTTATAATGCTGCACGTTTGTATAATGATGCCTATATATTGGTAGAGATAAATAATAATCCACAAGTTGCTGACATTATTCACCAAGATTTAGAGTACGAAAATCTATTCAAGATAATGACCGGTAATAAGAAACCACAGCAATTATGTGGTGGATTCGGTAGAGGAGTACAGATGGGACTTAAAATGTCTCCCGCTGTCAAGAGGATTGGCTGTTCTAATCTTAAAACTCTAATAGAAGGTAATAAACTAGAAGTATGTGACTTCGAAACTGTTTCTGAATTAACCACGTTTGTAGCTAATAAAACTTCATTTGCCGCAGAATCTGATGCACATGATGACTTAGCGATGACCCTTGTGATATTTGCATGGGTTACTACTCAGAAATATTTTCGTGATATTGTTGCACATGATATAAGGAAACAGATTCAGCTTGAAAGCATGAACCAAGTTGATGATGAATCCCTCCCTGCACCTATCATTGAAGACGGATTCGCTAATGAGTTTGATGTGATAGATGGTGATGTATGGGAGAAAGCTGATAGTGGTGAAGTATATGCTGGATTTTTTCGTGAGTTGATGAGAAATTGATTGGTACTTATAGATCAAGTTTTATATAAATAAGATTATGACATTCCATGTATCAATATAGTAATTTTAATTAAGGGGAAAAAAATGGCAATTCAGTTATCTCCAGGTGTAAGTGTAGCGGAGTATGACTTAACAACAGTCGTACCTGCGGTGTCTTCATCTACTGGCGTATTCGCCGGAAATTTTGTTTGGGGACCAGCGTTACAAGCAATACCAGTATCTGATGAAAACCAATTATCAGTAACATTTGGCGCACCTAACAATAACACAGCAATTTCATTCATGACCGCATCTAGCTTTCTAGCTTATGGTAATGACTTAAGAGTTGTTAGAGCTTTAAGTGCTAATAGTTTAAATGCTGATGCTAACACATCATCACAAAATGTACAAATAGCAAACAAATCAATATACGACTATGAATATTTTCATGGTGGTGCTACAAACTCATTAGGCGCATTCGCTGCACGTTATGCTGGAGCATTGGGCAATTCTATCTCTATTGATGTTTGGGATTCTGCTAATACTACTCTATTCAAAGCTTGGGAATTTGCTGGTAATTTCAGTGGACCAACAACAACATCTTCATACGTTACTAATGTTGGCGGTCATAATGACGAAATACATATTATCGTAACAGATACTCTTGGTCTTATCACTGGCACTAAAGGTGCATTATTAGAAGCATATCCTTACGTATCTAAATCATCGGATGCTATAGATGGTAACGGAGTTTCTACATATTATAGAAATGTACTAGAATCACAATCACAATACATTTATGCAATAGACTCAGTTGATTATGCAAACACAGTAGCAACATGGGGTTCTGTGGCAGCAAATACAACTTTTGCTAGAATATCTTCAACAAGTGGTCATGTAAAAATCCAACTTGCCGGTGGTACTGATGCCGCTGTTTCTGATGGCGATCTAATAAATGCATATGATTTGTTCGAAAATAAAGATCTAATCGACATCTCATTAGTAATCACGGGTAATGCTGATGTTACTGTATTGCAGCATATTACTGATAACATCGTAACTCCTGCTGGAAGTGTTACTGGTCGTTCTGGTGATGCAGTAGCATTCTTCTCACCACCAATCTCTGCAGTTGTTAATCAACACGGTTTTGAAGCTACTAATATCCTGTCGTGGTTAAACGACAATGGAACTGGTTTACAACGATCATCTTCATACGTTGTTGTGGATTCTGGTTGGAAATACATGTACGACAAGTACAACAATGTGTATCGCTGGATCCCATTAAACGGTGATATTGCTGGTTTATGTGCTTTCACAGATGCTATTAGAGATCCTTGGTGGTCACCAGCTGGTTATAATCGCGGCAATATCAAGAATGCTGTTAAGTTAGCATGGAACCCTAATCAAATGAATCGTGACATTTTATACCCACAAGGTGTGAATCCAGTCGTGTCATTCCCAGGTAATGGTATTATTTTATATGGCGACAAAACTCTTCAAGCTAAACCATCAGCATTTGATAAAATTAATGTCAGACGTTTGTTCATCGTATTAGAGAAAGCTATCGCATTAGCAGCTAAATACTCATTGTTTGAATTCAATGACGCCTTTACTCGTGCACAGTTCATTTCTTTAGTAGCACCTTTCTTAAGAGATGTTCAGGGTAGACGCGGTATTACAGACTTCAAAGTTGTTTGTGATACTACAAATAATACCGGTTATGTTATAGACAATAATCAATTTGTTGGTGATATATACATTAAACCAGCTCGATCTATTAACCAAATTAAGTTGAACTTTATAGCGGTTGGAACAGCGGTCAATTTCTCTGAAGTTGTCGGTTCAGTATCATAAGGAGAAATAAAAATGACGTTTAATGTAAATGAATTTCGCTCGAATCTGATTGGTGACGGTGCTCGTCCCAATCTATTTTCGGTAACACTAACATTTCCTAGCTTTGTTACTAATGGTTCCGTTGCTGGACAAAAAACTACATTCATGGCGAAAGGTTCGCAATTACCAGGATCATCAATCGGATCTATACCAATGTATTATTTTGGTCGTGAAATGAAGTTTGCCGGTAATAGAACATTCGCTGACTGGTCGCTACAAATCGTAAACGATGAAGATTTTACCATAAGAGATGCTTTGGAAGCTTGGTCTAATGGTATCAATACTCACGTAAGTAACGTTCGAGCTGCTGGTGGTAGTAGCAGTGCTTCCGCATATACTGTTGATGCACTAGTCACTCAGTATGGCAAACAAGGTGATATATTGAAGACATATAACTTTGTTGGTATGTTCCCAGTTGATATTGCACCAATCGATCTAGATTGGGGTGATAATGACAAGATAGAAGAGTATTCGGTGCAGTTTGCGTACCAATACTGGGAATCAAATACTACATCATAAACATCATAGGAGAGGACTTCGGTCCTCTCCTTTTTATTGAAAGTGTTAGTCGAGATGTATCAGCATCCACTAACTCTATATCTTATAGGAGATACAGCATGATTATATATACTATATACAAAGCAACAAACAAAATCACTGGTAAATGCTATATTGGTTTTGCTAAGGATTATGAAAAAAGAAAAGGTAGGCATAAGATAGAAGCCAATTGTGTTGGTCAACCAGGATATAAAACATATTTTCATAGGTCTATAAGAAAGTATGGGTGGAGCAGCTTTTATTGGTCTATTTTATATCAATCACTAGAACTAAACTATTGTAAAAATATAATGGAAAATTACTTTATTGTTGAGAACAATTCATATATCAAGTCCAAAAATTCTAATGGATATAATATGACGTTGGGTGGAGAGGGTACATTTGGTTATTATCCGACCCACACTAGAGAAAGTATAGAAAAGATAAGAGCATCTTCTATGGGTAAAAATCTTGGAAAAACACATTCTGACGAATCAAAGATATTGATGGGGAAAAACAGAAAGGGAACATCTTCTTGGAACAATGGCATTACAGATTATCACACAGAAAAAACATTACTAAATATAAGTGATGCTGCGAAGATATTAATAGAATGTCCACACTGTAACATTAGTACCAATAGAGGCAATGCTAAAAGATGGCATTTCGACAACTGTAAAATGAAAGGAAATATATAATGTCAACACAAGGTGCGACAAAATTTAGTTTATTTGGGTTCACGTTTTCTCGTGAAAAGCATGAGGAAGACCAAAAGGCACAACCAAGCTTTAGTCCGCCAACCAATGAAGATGGGGCCATTACGATCACATCAAACGCACACATGGGTGTGTATGTTGATATGGATGGTACTGCCAAAAATGAGGTAGAGCTTATTTCTCGTTATCGTGAAATGGCTATGCAACCTGAAATTGAATCAGCACTAGATGATATCGTCAATGAAGCAATTAGTATAGATGACGATGGAAGAATTACAGATATCGTACTGGACGATTTAAAACAGCCAGATAAGATTAAGAAAGCAATTCGGGAAGAATTTGCTACAGTATTAAAACTACTGAACTACAAGAATATGGCACAGGATATCTTTCGTAGATACTATGTTGATGGGAAAATGTACTATCACATTATCATAGACAAAGAAAATCCAACAGAAGGTATTAAAGCATTACGTTATATCGATCCAAGAAAGCTAAGGAAAGTACGAGAAATTAAAAAGAAGAAGGATGATCGTACTGGCGTTGATGTAATGAATGTTATCAATGAGTATTACATATTCAATGATAAAGTTGCTGGTGGCGGTTCATCTAATTTCGGTCCTGCCGGTGTTAGAATTACAACAGATTCTATTATTTCAGTTGTATCTGGACTAATGGATTCTAGACGTTCAGTTGTGTTGTCGTATCTACACAAAGCAATTAAACCTCTAAACCAATTGAGAATGATCGAAGATGCTACGGTAATCTATCGTATTTCTAGAGCACCAGAACGTAGAATTTTCTATATCGATGTGGGTAATCTACCTAAGCTAAAAGCTGAACAGTACCTACGTGACATTATGGCAAAGTACAAGAATAAACTTGTGTATGATGCCGCGACAGGTGAAGTACGAGATGATCGTAAATTCATGTCAATGATGGAAGATTTCTGGTTACCACGTAGAGAAGGTGGTAAAGGTACCGAGATTACTACACTACCAGGTGGACAAAACTTGGGTGAACTTGAAGATGTTAAATACTTCGAGAGAAAACTATACAAAGCATTAAGTGTTCCTGTTTCACGTTTAGAACCAAACCAAGGTTTTGCACTGGGTCGTGTATCAGAAGTAACAAGAGATGAGCTGAAATTCGCTAAGTTTATTGATAGACTTAGAAACAAATTCTCTGACATGTTTAACCAAGCTTTACGTGCACAGTGTGTGTTGAAAGGCATATGCACAGCCGAAGAGTGGGAAGACTTTAAAGAACATATATACTACGATTTCATCAGAGATAATAACTTTGCTGAAATGAAAGATGCTGAATTGATGAAAGAAAGATTGGCGTTATTGAGTCAAGTTGATCCTTATACTGGAACATACTATTCTAAATCTTGGATACTCAGAAAGGTTCTTAGACTTACAGATATTCAGATAGAGGATATGAAAGCAGAAATAGAATCCGAGAAGAAAGAAGGATTTGATGTTCCTGTTGAGGTGTCTAATGCGGTTACACAGCAGCAAATGATGAATCAATTAGATCCACCAATTGAATCGCAGCAACAAGAAGAATATAGTACGTTTGACACTATAAAGCGCATATTATGATCGGGAAAACATACCTGATTTATAAACACACTAGCCCATCCGGAAAGTGCTATATAGGACAAACATGTGATTATGAAAAGAGATGCAAAAATCATAAGAAACAAAATAGTAATTGTGTAGCATTTAGAAATGCGCGTATGAAATATGGGTTGGAAGCTGTATTCAACAAGTTTATAAATAGATTAATAACGGAGAAATAAATGAAAAATTTAATCGATTACGCATACCAAGATAATGGTACAGATTTTAGAAAAGAATTATACAGTGCTATACATGATAAAGTTGCTGCTCACATAGAATCTAAAAAGCAAGAAATTGCTTCTGGTTACATGGGCAAGCAAGAAGAATCTGTTGATGATGAAGTGGGTGCTGAAGAATTCGCATCATGATATCTTTCAAAGAGTTTTCGCAATTAGATGAAGCAAAAGCTAGTTCTATTACAGGAACTCGTAAAATTGCATCATTCAATGGTGATAATGGACATACTGCGGTAGTTCGCCATAGTAAAGAATATAACGAATACCAAGTACACCATTATAAAGATGGTAAACATGTAGGTGATAAATCAATATCATACCACGACACAAAGGCTGATGCTGTGCAGAATGCCAAATTTGAAGTTGGATTGAGCGAATCTGATGAGGGTAAGGTAGATTGTAGTGCGAGTGATGGTACTGGAGAGGGACGCGGTAGTGGTTCGTCTTGTGAAAACTGTAGAGGTTCTGGTCGAGTATATAGACCAGTAGACCAGAAAAACAACCATCTTGGTACTCGAAGAAGAAATGAAATCATTTAAGGAATTTAACCAGTTAGATGAAATAGGGGCGCATTTCAGTAATTTGTCTGAAGTGCCAAAGAAGAAACCTAAGATAGTGAAACCTGATATATGTGAAGCTGCTAAGAACGATTCTATGGATCCACCAGCGATCATTGTTATGAAACGCAAGTCTATTAGACAGTTTCCTAATAACCAAAGAGTTGCTCTATATTTCGCTGATAAGATTAAACAATACGTAACAGTACCTTATACAAGTTCTCAATGGTCGAAGGGACCTGTTGAAGAGTCTCTGGATATAGACGAATAATAGGATAGAAAATGGCAAACAAATATACATATCAAGTATTAACAGATACTAATACACACACCATAATTAAACTTACTGGCTTGTTTGATGGTAGTACAATAGAATCAAACAACACTAGAATACAAGCAAACACACTAAGTTTTGCATTAGATTCTTCCAAAGCAAATTTATTATCCTCTGTAGCAAACACTGGTGCTAATGCATACTATGGTTTGTCTGTAGATAGAGTTTGGTATAATGCTAGTGCGGCTGTTGAATTGTATTGGTCTTCTACAGAAAGTTCAAACACAATATTGAACATATCAACATTTGGTACAGGTTCATATAATGGCGAAGGTAATTGGGCAACAATATCTAATAACGCTAAAGGCCAAGCTGGATGTAAAGGTGATATTGGTGTTAAGTCTTTAGGTGTACCTACAGCAAATACAACATACGACATCATCATATCATTAAGAAAAGATAATGCTGATTATTCTCGTGGTCAAATTGAAGATCCTGCGGCATTCAATTATGGCGAATACGCATTACTACCATAAGGAAATGGCATGAAGCTTATAAAAGAAATAAACGAAACAGTAAACTATCTAACAGAAGACGTTGATGGTAAAAAGTCTCTATTCATTGAAGGACCATTCCTAGTTGCTGGTGTAAAGAACCGTAATGGTCGTTTGTATGAACAACATACAATGAGTAAAGAAGTTGCTCGTTATACAGAAGCATATATAGATAAGAAACGTGCTTTTGGTGAGTTAGGACATCCAGATACACCAAGCATTAATCTAGATCGTGTGTCGCATTTAATTGTAGGACTTCGTGAAGAAGGTAATCAATGGATCGGTAAGGCTAAGATACTGGATACACCTATGGGTAATATCGCAAGGAATCTTATCGAAGGTGGTGCTCAATTAGGAGTATCGTCACGAGGCATGGGGTCTCTAAAGAATGTTAACGGTGTTAATGTTGTACAATCAGATTTTTATCTTGCTACAGCGGCAGATATTGTAGCTGATCCTTCTGCTCCTGGTGCATTTGTACAAGGAATAATGGAAGGCAAGGAATTTTGGTATGACCAATCAAAAGGTACTTGGATAGAAGAAGATGTAGAAAAACTTTATACTAATCTTAGAAAATTTTCTAATAAACAGATAGAGGATGTAGCAATTAAAATTTTTGAGAATTATATTAATGGAATTGGTAAAAGAAAATAAAACAAAAAAAGAAATTTGTGTCATTTTTAATATAGGAATGGGTTCACTAAATAGAATATTGAATGAAAATTCCATACAAAAAACCATAGATTGTTTTTCCAAATTTGGTCAAAAAAAGACATAACAATTCTATAAAATCTTTAACTTATAAATAATATATACAAATCAAGGAGATTAAAAAAAATGTCAAAATTCAATCTATCGGAAGCCGCTCAAGATATCCTGATGTCAAATGTGTCAGGAAACCAACGTGGTCAAGATAAAACAAAGAAATTATCAGGTGATGTCGCATACGGCAACAAAGAAGCTGGTGATATTGGACGGGCACCCACAGAAACTGATTCAAGTCTTCCTGATTATTTAAAGGGAACACCAACAGCCAAGCCACCAGGAGCAACACCACCAGTTGGGTCTGCACCTATGTTAAAATTGAAAGGACAACCAGCGAGTGAAGTAGCTCAAACTGTTGTTCAAGCAGCTGGTACAGATTATGCATCTATTCGTGATCGTAAAGCTGGTGCATTAGCAGCTCAAAAACTTGCTAAGAACCCAGGTGCTACATTCGCGTCTTACGGCGAAGAATTTGATGTTGCTGATGACGTTGCTGCCCTTATGGAAGGTGAAAATCTTTCTGAAGAATTCCAAGCTAAAGCTACACTAATTTTTGAAGCAGCTGTTTCTGCTCGTGTTGATTACATCGTAGAACAAGTTGAAAACGAATTGCTAGAAGAAATGCAAGTAGCAATGGAAAGCATTAAAGAAGAATTAGCCACTAAAATTGACGACTACTTGAACTATATGGTAGAAGAATGGATGACTGAAAACGAAATTGCTATCGAGAAAGGTTTGAAATCAGAAATCACTGAAGATTTTATTGCTGGTCTTAAGAATTTATTTGTTGAACACTATATTGATATCCCTGCTGATAAAGTTGATATTGTTGAAGAATTATCTTTGAAAGTTGAAGAACTTGAAGGATCATTGAATGAGCAAATCATGAAAGGCATCGAACTCAAGAAAGAGTTGAATGAGCAATTAAAGCAAGAAGCTATCCACACAGCGTGTGATGGTTTATCACAAACACAAGTCGAAAAGATGAAAGCACTTGCAGAAGGTGTTGAATTTAATTCTGATGACGAGTTTGCCTCTAAAATAGAAACACTGAAAGAATCTTATTTCACTTCAGCTATCTATTCTGGAGATAACTATGGATTGGATGACGAAGTTATTTTAGTAGAAGAAACTAAAACTTTAAAATCTAATGATCCAATGATGGAACAATACGCAAAATCTATTTCACAAAGTCTTAAAATCTAAAAGGAAAATTAAATGTACTTAACAGAAGAATTACAAAAGAAATGGCAACCAGTTCTGGAACATCCAGAATTAGAAGCAATTAAAGATCCTTACAAAAGAGCTGTTACTGCTTTAGTATTGGAAAACCAACACCAAGCAATGGCACAAGATCGCCAAGCATTAAACGAAACTACTGAAACTGGTCCAACTAACGTTGCTGGTGGTGTTTCTAACTTTGATCCAGTATTGATTTCATTGGTTCGTAGAGCACTTCCTAACTTAATCGCATATGACGTTGCTGGTGTTCAACCAATGACCGGTCCTACTGGTTTAATATTTGCAATGAGAGCACGTTATGACGCTCAAGCAAATACTAACTCAGAAGCATTCTTCAACGAAGCAAATACTGATTTCTCTGGTACTTCTTCTGCTTCTAACCCATACGGTTTCCAAGGTACTGGCGCAACTGACGTTAACAATTTATTCTCTAACGTTACTAGTGGTGCAACTACTACTGGTATTGCTATGCCAACTGCAACTGCTGAACAATTAGGCGTTACTGATGGTTCATTCCACCAAATGGCGTTCTCTATTGAGAAAGTAACTGTTACTGCACAATCTCGTGCATTGAAAGCTGAATACTCTTTAGAATTAGCTCAAGATTTGAAAGCTATTCATGGTTTGGATGCTGAGACTGAATTGTCTAACATTCTTTCTACTGAAATCCTTGCTGAAATCAACCGTGAAGTAATTCGTACTATCTACACAACTGCTGTAGCTGGTGCTCAATACGGTACTACTACTGCTGGTTATTTTGACTTAGATACAGATTCTAATGGCCGTTGGTCAGTTGAACGTTTCAAAGGTCTTATTTTCCAAATCGAACGTGACGCTAACGTAATTGCGAAACAAACTCGTAGAGGAAAAGGTAACGTTATGATCGTTTCTTCTGACGTTGCTTCTGCAATGGCTATGGCTGGTGTATTATCTTATACTCCTGCTTTACAATCAGATTTACAAGTTGATGATACTGGTAATACTTTTGCTGGTATGTTACACGGTCGTATCAAAGTTTATATCGATCCTTATTTTGGTGGTTATACTTCTAACCAAGAATTGGTAACTATCGGTTATAAAGGTACTTCACCTTATGATGCTGGTATTTTCTACTGCCCATACGTGCCTTTACAAATGGTTCGTGCAGTTGACCAATATACTTTCCAACCTAAAATCGGTTTTAAAACTCGTTACGGTATGGTTGCTAACCCATTTGCTCAAGGTTTAACTCAAGGCAATGGTCAATTAGCTGCTCGTAGTAACGTTTACTACCGCATCTTCGGTGTGAAAAATTTAATGTAAGAAATTGTTTAAAAACAATAACTTATATTAGTATTGATGGGTGCTTCGGCACCCATTTTTATGTGTATAAATAAGTGACAACACACGAGGATTATCATGTCAGCACTAGATAGATCACCCAGCAACACAAACTTATTACAACCCACCAAGTACATTCTATCAATTGACAAGATACCAGCAACACAGTATTTCTGTCAATCAGTTAATATTCCTGGCATATCATTGAGCCAACCGACATATAATACTCCAATGGTGGATATTCCTATCATGGGTAATAAGTTATCATATGACTCACTAGATATAAAGTTTCTGGTGGATGAACAATTACAGTCATGGAGTCAGCTATATAATTGGTTCCTTGCAATGGCATCACCAGTTAGCACAGCCGATAGAATAGCTAACACAAACGCATTGAAGAATAATGTTAGCAATAACCTTTCTAACTATTCTGACTTGGCTATTACCGTGTTAAGTGCTTTGAATAATCCAGTAGCAATAATAACTTTCACCAATGCATTTCCGGTGTCATTATCCAGTATTTCACTAGACACTGAATTATCGGCAGACGACACCATTACCGCAGAGGTGTCATTCAAGTACCAAAGCTTTAGTATTAACACCTTATAAATAGCACATGGACGAAGTCCCGTTGCGAAGCAACTCACTAACACTGTGTTAACACCGTGCTAATACTGTATTAACACATGTGCTAATCAGGCTTCGCCCCAATCGCTTCGCTCTTGGTGTGCTGATTCATTAGCAGCTGTATTAGAAGCTGTTCTAGCACTTGTTCTAGTGGTAGAGCATTATAACAAGAGTTCTGATTCCTGTCAAGTATTTTGTAATTTCCAATTGAAAATAGGCATATATAATGAAAAAACTAGATGAAATCCTACAATTATGGGCTGTTGACGCTGAAATGGATATAACTCAGCCTGGCAACGAACTAATCAATATACCAAAACTACACAACAAATACCTGTCAATATTAGTTAAGCACAAGCTTGCATCAAAGAAAGCACAATTTGACTATGTACAAATGAAAAGTGTTAGGGGGTTGTGGCACTTGGGAAAGCTATCCGAAGATGATTTAGCAATACATGGCTGGGACCCGTCACCACTAAAAGTGATAAAATCCGAATTAAGTGGTTATCTAGATGCCGATAAAAACCTAATAAAATTGTTAGAACGAAAAATGTTTCATGACGAGTGTATCTATGCATTAGAATCCATTTTGGGTGAAGTAAAGAACCGCAATTGGGAGTTGAGATCATTTATAGACTGGGAGAAATTCAAAAGTGGAAACTAAACCAGACATCATAATTTCTAAGTACAACGAGGTGTATGCCAAGGTAATTTGTGAACGAGCAATCGCACAAGAACTTGGTGACACACTCACGTTCATGGTTCCTGGGTATCAATACATGCCATCATATCGCAATAAGATATTCGATGGTAAGATTCGTCTATTGAACACACAAACTAGATTGTTGTATTTTGGTCTTATACCATACGTGGAGGAGTTCTGTCAATCACACGAATACACATATGAATATGACGACACCAACGCTGACATGGAAGACTCATTTTCAAACAAATTAGCGACAGAATTCTTTGCTGATTTGAAGCTATGTGCCCACGGAAAACCAATAACTGTCAATGAACATCAGGCGGTAGCTTTTATACACTCAATGCAGAAAAAACGGGCATTGCTATTATCACCGACAAGCAGTGGTAAGAGTCTAATAATATACCTGTTGTTTCGCCAACTGCTGGATTATCAGGATCTAAAAGGACTCATCATAGTACCAACGGTAAACCTTGTGTCGCAATTGTTTTCTGATTTCGAAGATTACTCCAGCGGTAACGGATTTGACGTGGAAAGTAATGTGCATAAAGTTCACCAAGGTCAGCACAAACAATCAGACAAAAAGCTAATAATCTCAACATGGCAATCTGTGTACAAGCAGGATAAATCATATTTCGACCAATTCGACTATGTTATGTGCGATGAAGTGCATCTAGCACAAGCAAATTCCATACGAGACATTATGGAAAAACTATCAAACACAAAATACCGAATAGGGTTGACAGGTACATTATCCGGCATGAAAACCCATAAACTCGTCATCGAAGGATTGTTCGGTACGGTTAAGAAAGTTATCACAACAAAGGAGCTAATTGACAAGAAACAAATAGCTGATCTCAACATTAAGTGTTTGGTACTCAAGCATCCAGATGAAGCTTGTGACTTGCTAAAGTCCTGTACGTATCAGGAAGAAATCGAGTACCTTATCCTAAATGATTTACGTAATAAATTCATAAAAAATCTTGCTGTTAGTATGAAAAGTAACACTCTAGTACTGTTTCAGCTGGTAGACAAACACGGCAAAATACTGTATAATCTTATCAAGAACTCGAAGCAAATAGGTGATAGAAAAGTGTTCTTTGTTCATGGCGGAACATCAACGGATGATAGAGAATCTATACGAAAAATAGTAGAGTCCGAATCTAATGCTATCATTGTAGCATCGTTTGGGGTTTATTCTACAGGAGTTTCTATTAGAAATCTACATAATATAATTTTTGCATCACCCAGCAAAAGTAGAGTAAGGAACCTACAGAGTATTGGGCGAGGATTACGTCAATCAGACGGGAAAGAAATGGCAACACTATATGACATAGCGGATGACATCAGACATAAAAAGCACGTAAATTTCACACTAAAACACTTTGTGGAACGCACAAAAATCTATACAGAAGAAAAATTCAAATTTAAATTATACAAAATAGGACTCAAGTGATGGATGAGATTAAGCTGTTAAGATTAACCTGTGGTATGGATATTGTATGTGAATATCTCAATATCGGCAATACTTGTTTTTTAAAAAACCCAATGACTGTTTTTATGGACTATGAGGGAGAAGAATCAAACCTTATTATTAGACATTGGTCCCCCATTGAACTAATACAGACCAATGAAACCATAATGGATGCTAAGGATATATTGTGTGTTTTCGACCCAACAGAGGAGCTGATAGCATTCTATAATAAAGTTATTGCTGAAGACAATGAACTTGATAGTGTTGATGACATAATAGAAAAGAACACTAAATTACATTAATGTCATAGGGAGCTATATGAAAGTCAAGAAACCAAAGAAAAATTATGTAAATAATGCTGACTTTTTAGATGCGTTAGCGAAACACTCTACTGCGTGTGATCATGCTACGTCATGTGATAGTATACAGCCAAAAATTCCTATTTACATTGCTGAATGCTTCATGAAGATTGCAGAGGGACTATCACACAAGCCAAATTTCATGAACTATACCTATAGGGATGAAATGATCAGCGATGGTATAGAAAACTGCTTGATGTATTATAGAAACTTTAACCCACAAAAAACACAGAATCCGTTTGCGTATTTCACACAAATCATATACTATGCGTTTCTTAGGCGAATACACAAAGAGAAGAAGCACCAATATATTAAGTGTAAATCGGCATCACAGTTTGGCATCTCCGATGAATACGACCTAATGGAATTTGGTGATACTGGTGTACAATTTGAGATATATGATAATCTATCTGCGTTCATAGAGACCTTCGAGGTCATAATGGCAGCGAGAAAGGTTGTCGTGGTAAAACAAAAAGGTTTGGAACAATTTATGCCATAGGAGGTGTTATGAGAGTAGCAATTATAACTGATCAACATTTTGGTAGTAGAAATGATAGCATCACCTTTCTAGATTTCTATGAGAAATTCTATGATAATACGTTCTTTCCAACACTATTAGCTAATAAGATAGACACATTACTAATACTTGGTGATACTTTCGATAGACGCAAGTATGTAAACTTCTTAACTCTAAAGAGAACCAAGGAAATGTTCTTTGATAAGCTACAATCATTGAACATTAAAGTACACATGCTGGCAGGTAATCACGATTGTTTCCATAAGAATAGTAACAACACCAATTCGGTTGACCTGCTATTGAATGAATATCCAAATGTGAATGTGATAGACTCACCACAGACCATTGTTGTTGATGGACAACCCATCTGTATGATCCCTTGGATATGTGCAGATAATTACCAGGATTGTTTGGATGAGATTACCGACACTAAAGCACTGATCTGTATGGGGCACTTTGAGATAGCAGGTTTCTCTATGTACAAAGGAATGGCTGCACATGATGGACTAGACAGAACCATGTTCAGAAAATTCATGAACACGTTTTCGGGCCATTATCATCACAGATCTAGTGCTGATAGTATCTACTACCTCGGCAATCCATACCAATTAACGTGGTCAGATCACGAGGATGTTCGTGGGTTCCACTTGTATGATGTTCAGAATTTTGAACTAGAATTCATACCAAACCCTAATGATATGTTCTTTAAGGTGGTATATGATGACTCTGTTCAGAATTCCGAACAAGTAGATTACTCGTATGTCACTGATAGATATGTTAAGGTGATTGTGTTGAACAAGAATGATCCATACCGATTCGACAAATTCATGGAACATTTGTATAGTGTCAATCCCACTGATGTTACTATCATCGAGGATGTAATTGACTTGACCGAGAACGGTAGTGATGATATAATTACCCAATCAGAAGACACATTAGCCATACTGAACAAGTTCGTTGATTCTGTGCAGGAGGATAATATAGACAACTCTAGGTTGAAAGGTATCCTACATGAAATATATGTTGAAGCATTGAATAGTGAACGTGTATGATAATTTTTAAATTGTTGAGATACAAAAACATATTAAGTACTGGTAATGTGTTTACCGAAATAAAACTGAACTCGTCCAAGAGCACACTGATAATTGGATCTAATGGTGCTGGCAAATGTGTTTGTATAAATACTCCTATAAAGATACAGAATAATATGACTGGTGAAATAATAGAAACCACTATAGGAAAATTTTATGAACAAGAGAAACAGAACAATACAGGAAAAGATTAACGAGTGCTTAGACGACAAAATAAAAAACCTTCATCCTGATTTTAGAAAGGAACTAAATCAATTTCTATTAGATCATCCAGAAACATCTAATAATGTGGTTAAATCTAAACAATTGATATGTTCAGAATATGTATTTCTCGAACAGGGAGCGCACACCATTGGTTACTGGCAATGTCGTGGATGGAGCGATAGTGAAGCTAAATACAAATCAAAAGCTAATTTTCCAATAAAAAAAACACCATCACCATTTTCGATCGAGTTTTGGATATGTAAAATAAATCCTTTAACTGGAGCTTTATATACAGAACCCGAAGCGGATTATAAAAGAAACACACAAAGACCTATACGAAAGGAATATTGGATGGAACGAGGATACTCCGAACAAGAGTCTATAGAATTGGCGGCGACAAAAAAACACAGTAATAACATTAGCGGTAATAAAGCGGCGGCAGATAGAGACATTGAAATGCATAAAGCAAGCTCTAGAAGATGTAAAGAATATTATATATTAAGAGGCTTTACCAAAGAAGAATCAATCAGTATGGTGTCTGACGCACAAAATACATTTTCTTTGGGTATCTGTATAGATAAATATGGCACAGTGAAGGGACAAGAATTGTGGGATGCCAGACAAGATAGCTGGCAAACCACATTAAATGCAAAATCTGACGATGAAAAGGAAGATATATGCAGGAGAAAGGCTCCTACGGTTAACTATAGAACACTATGGGACGAAGAATTAAATATTCCAGGTATCCTTTATTTACTTAAGGTATATAACGATGACGAAGTATTCTATAAGATAGGTATAACCACTAAAACTATAAGAAAGAGATGCCGAGGACATGTAATAGGCGGATACAGTTATGATATTATTAATACGGTCTATGATACTATACATAAATGTTTTTTAATGGAGCAAGATATTATTAAAAATAATATAGGCGACAAATACACACCAAAAGAGAAATTTGAAGGATGGACGGAGTGCTTTATAAATGAACCAATTATCTGACATAACACATCATAAATTTACCAATAGTTTTGGTGTATCTGATTGGAGCATCGAAACTGACACTGGATGGAAACCTATTACTCACATACACCAAACCATAGAATATGTAGAGTGGGAAATAACAACAGAGTCTGGGCTTATGTTGAAGTGTGCAGACACCCATATAATTTTTGATGATCAATATAATGAAATGTATGTTAAAGATTGTATACCAAATATAACTAAGATATTAACAAAGATTGGATCCGAACTAGTAATTTCCGTAGTTGAATTGGGGACAACTTCAAATATGTATGATTTGTCTATAGACTCAAAACACCACAGATTTTATACCGGCGATATTTTGTCACATAACTCGACCATGCTTGATGCGTTGTGTTTTGTGTTGTTCGGTAAACCATTCCGAAAGATCAATAAGGGGAATCTACTAAACAGTATCAATACATCTGATGGTGTGGTTGAGGTAGAATTCACCATAGGAACTAAAGAATATAAGGTAATACGTGGAATAAAACCTAATGTATTCGAAATATATTGTGGTAGCGTATTGATAAATCAAGATGCCAAGGCTAAGGATTATCAGGACTACCTTGAGAAAGTTATTCTGAAACTGAACTTCAAATCATTCACACAAGTGGTTATACTAGGTTCTGCGTCGTTCGTCCCATTCATGCAACTTTCTGCGGGTGATAGACGAGCTATCATTGAAGATTTGTTGGACATTCAGATATTCTCGTCAATGAATTCTCTGGTCAAGGAAAAGCTGTCTACTATTAAAGACGATTCATCCAACAACAAGTATGAATTGAATATTACCGCAGAAAAGATAAAACTACAGAAGAAGAATATAGATGAACATAAAAAGCATAATGATGAAGAAGTTGCTAGAAAGCTGGGAGAAATTGAAACTTCTCAATTACAGAATGAACGTCTACTTGCTGATGGTGTATTAATACAAAAACATATAGAATCTCTACAGAAAAAAATAGATGATAAACTTTCTGTAGAAACAAAGTCTAGGAAGATGATTCAAATGGAGGCTAAATTAGCGTATAGCATTAGCTCTATAAACAAAGATATCGCGTTTTATCACCAGAATGATGACTGTCCAACATGCAGACAAGTACTAGATGTTGGATTTAAAACTGCTCAAGTTGCAGAAAAGACAACTAAACGAGACCAAATAAACAAAGGTGTTGATGAGATATCTACCGAAATAAAACGATTGAACACCAGACTAACTGAGATACAAGGAATTAATAAACAGATAACACAGCATAACAACGAGATAGTTGGCAACAACTCAACGATATCAGCAATGAATCAGTACATCTCTAAGATAAACAGAGAGATAGACTTGCTATCAGTGCGTAAAGATACGATTGAAAACGATAATGGTGCGCTTATTGCAATGGTAGAGCACCTACAAACAATCATGGCTGAACAAGAAAGACTCTCTAATGAAAAGCAATACTATGAATATGCATCTAATCTACTAAAAGATACCGGCATCAAAACTAGAATAGTAAAGCAATATCTACCAGTAATGAACAAGCTAATCAACAAGTACCTATCTGCAATGGATTTCTTCGTCAACTTCAATATAGACGAAAACTTTGATGAGACTATTAAATCTAGACATAGAGACGATTTCAAGTATACTAACTTCTCTGAAGGTGAGAAAACTAAGATAGACCTAAGCTTATTGCTAACATGGCGACAAGTTGCTAAGATGAAGAACTCAACCAATACAAACATATTGATAATGGATGAGATACTAGACTCTTCTATGGATGATGCATCTATAGATAATCTATTTAAAATATTCGAAGAATTTGATGACGACACAAACTTATTCGTGATTAGTCATCGCGGCGATCATTTATTTGATCGATTTAGGTCAGTAATAAAATTTGAAAAGAGTGGGAATTTCTCACGAATCGCTAAACTATAGGAGTATATTATGAGTGATGTAATAACGTTCAATACAGAAGAGCAGTCAAAACCTATAGCACAACCAAAACCACAAACGTTTAGTTTACGTTATGGAGGTCATGTTGAACAAACACCAGAATTTGATTTCGGGATGATTGGTAAATATGCTAATGAATTTGCATCAACATTGGTAGAGACATGTAAAGCACATAATGGGTTATCACTATCAGGCCCCCAATGCGGATACCCTCATAGAGTATTCGTGATGGGGGTCGATGATGAATATGTCGCATTCTTCAATCCTAAGATTGTAACTGTGTCAGAAACTACTATAAAACTACCGGAGAATTCACTAACAGTACCGTTCCTAGAGCTGAAACTGAAGAGACCTATATCAGTAGAAGTAGAGTATCAAGACTTTAATGGCGAGAAACACCAGAGTTTCTTTGGTGGATTATCTGCCAGAATTGTCCAACAACAGGTGAATAATCTGGATGGGATAGCATTCTACACACTAGCCAAACCATTAGCACTAGAAATGGCAATGAAGAAACAAAGAAAAGTTATGAAACGTTGTGGGATCAAACTGTAACTTGACAGACCTTATAGGATCATGTATAATTATAACTTAATAAATGTTAAGACATAAACATCACATAATACCAAAACACATGGGCTGGTCTGACGACTCATCAAATATTGTACACCTAACGGTAGAAGAACATGCTGAGGCACACAAAAAATTATATGATGAATTTGGGAGATGGCAAGATCTTGTTGCGTGGAAAGGGTTGTCTGGTAGAATTGGTAAAGAAGATATTATTAGACTGACAATAATAGAATCCAATAAAACTAGATCTGGGGAATTTGCTGGTGACAAAAATCCATCAAAAAGACCAGAGGTTAGGGATAAAATAAGTAAAGCTCTTCGAGGAAGAGTCAGCCCAACAAAAGGTATGGTATATACAGAAGAAACGAAGAAGAAACAAAGTGAATCTGGTAAAGACTGGTGGGAAACTCATCCAATAGAAGCAGAACATCGCAGAAAGAAACTAATCGAAAACAATATAAAAAGGAAGAAAAATGGAAATATCAATTAGTAAAGAAGAACTACAAAAGAAATCGTTATTCGTCTGCACACCAATGTACGGAGGACTTAATCACGGTCTATACATGAAGTCCTGTTTAGATTTACAAGGTTTGTGCTCACAATATGGTATAGAAATTAAATTTTCATTCCTATTCAACGAATCATTAATCACTCGCGCTAGAAACTATCTGGTCGATGAGTTTATACACAGATCAGATTGTACTCATCTATTGTTCTTGGACGCTGATATCCACTTCGATCCTAAAGATGTTATTACATTATTGGCCCTTGATAAAGATGTGATTGGTGCACCATACCCAAAGAAAGCTATCAAATGGAAATCTGTTAAGACTGCGCTAACAAAGAATCCTGATATTGATGCTGGTCAACTAGAAAATGTTGTTGGTGATTATGTGTTCAATCCAGTAAAAGGGACTGCACAATTCAATGTCACCGAACCATTAGAAGTATTAGAGATTGGTACTGGATTTATGTTGATCAAACGTGAAGTATTTCCTAAATGGGAAGCGGCATATCCTGAATACAAATACAAACCAGATCATGTTGGTCAAGCTAATTTTGATGGGACACGATATATCCATGCTTATTTCGACACTGTGATTGATCCAGAATCAGAAAGATATTTATCGGAAGATTATATGTTCTGTCAATACTGGAGAAAAGCTGGTGGTGAAATTTGGTTATGTCCTTGGATGCGTACTAGCCATATCGGTACATATCATTTCAAAGGTGATATGCCAGCAGTAGCGAACTTTGTTGGAGAATTATAATATGGCAGGTAATGGTCAAGGCGCCGGTACTGGTTTCGATTTTACTGGTGATCCAACTGTAGATCACATTATACAATGTAATAGTTCGGAAAATGGTAGAAAGTTCGACCAAAACAAATTGGAATATGGTTTAGTACCACCAATTGGGTTCAAAGCTGTAGTTGAGATTCTAACTATTGGTGCCCAGAAATATGATAGGGATAACTGGAAACACGTCCCCGATGGTAAACGTAGATATTTTGATGCCGCAATGAGACACTTGTGGGATTGGAAAAGTGGAGAAAGATTCGATGAAGAAACATCTAAGAACCATCTAGCACACGCTATTTGCAATTTAATGTTCTTATTAGAGAAAGATTTGTTGACAGAATAGAAATACGTGATACAATATATTTTTACATTATGGAGTTACACATGAAATTATCGAATCAAACATTAGCAATACTAAAGAACTTTAGCACCATCAACAAAGGAATCCAGTTCAAAGCTGGTAGTAAATTAGCAACAATCTCATCAGGCAAATCTGTATTAGCTAATGCTGTACTAGCTGATGAATTCCCAACAGACTTCTGTGTATATGATCTAACACAATTCTTGTCTGTGTATTCTTTATTCAAAGAGACCGTTGAACTAGAATTTGATGGTATCAATGTTATCTTTAATTCTGGTAGATCAAAGATCAAATACCGAGTTACTGAACCAGAAATGATCTTATTACCACCTGAAAAGGAAATCGTATTACCGTCTGTTGATTGTTCATTCACATTGACAGCCGCCGATTATGATTGGATAATGAAGACGTGTTCTGTATTATCATCACCACATATTGGTATCAAATCTGATGGTGAGAAAATTGAGATCATTACATTTGATGCTAACAATGATTCAGCACATACAAACTTCATTCAGGTTGGTGAAGCTAGTGGTGATTCATATACAGTAGTATTCAAGGTAGAGAACATCAAAATGATTCCAGGATCATATGATGTTAATATTTCATTCAAAGGTATTGGTCACTTCAAAAATACAACTGAAGAAGTTCAGTATTGGATTGCATTCGAATCAAAGGAATCAAAGGTATAATTATGGCACATATTAACACATTATTTGGTACATTCAACGATGAAGAACTTCAAGCACTAAAAGGTGCAATTGATGAAATGATCGTTGTTATGGAACGACAAGAAGCACAAAGACTAGCAATGAAGGACATCCTTGATGCTACATTTGATACATTGAAAATCCCAAAGAAGATTCTTCGTAAACTGGCAAAGGTTCAGTACAAACAATCATTCCAAGAAGAAGTGGCTGAACAAGGTGAATTCGAATCGTTATTCGAAGGTATCACCAATATGATCTAAACCCCTATCAAAACCCACTGACTAACCTTGGTGGGTTCAATATATTATGGAACCAATATGAATGAAATACTCTGGTGTGAAAAGTATCGTCCAAAGACTGTTGATGAGTGTGTTCTTCCTGATGATATAAAGGCAACATTTCAGGAATACGTGAACAACAAACAGATACCAAATCTGTTATTATCTGGTACTGCCGGTGTTGGTAAGACTACAATAGCCAAGGCATTATGTGAAGAAGTAGGGTGTGATTACATTGTGATCAACGGGTCAGATGAATCTGGTATCGATACATTCCGTACAAAGATTAAAAACTATGCGTCATCTGTGTCACTAATGGGTGGCAGAAAAGTCATTATTATTGATGAAGCTGATTATCTAAACGCTAACTCAACACAACCAGCACTTCGTGGCGCAATTGAAGAGTTCTCTTCGAACTGTTCGTTTATATTTACTTGTAATTACAAGAACCGTATCATAGAACCTATCCATTCCAGATGTGCTGTTATTGATTTCAAACTTAGTAACAAAGCAAAGATGGCAGCACAATTCTTCAAACGTGTTGTGTATATACTTACATGTGAAGGTATCCATTATAACAAAGAAGTTGTGGCTGCGGTAATACACAAACACTTTCCAGATAACCGCAGAATATTGAATGAACTACAACGATACGCCGCTTCTGGTAGTATAGATGCTGGTATATTAGCTAATATTGCTGAACTACAGATCAATGAGTTGATTGTAGCACTAAAGGGTAAAGATTTTGGTTCGTGTAGGAAATGGGTTACACAAAACACAGATGAGGCTGCACTGATATTCAGATCTTTGTATGATAACTTATATAATGTGTTAACACCATCTTCTGTACCACAACTAGTTCTTATACTAGCTAGATATCAATATCAGTCAGCATTCGTTAATGATCTGGAGATTAATATTACAGCATGTTTGACTGAAATAATGATAGATTGTGAGTTTAATTAATGGACTTGTTCAAGGATATTGTACACTCAATATTAGTATCAAAGACATGTGTTATTAATGATGCAATTGATCGTGAAGAATATATACCATTCATAGTAAATCGTGCATTAAGTTACCATATGGATTGTATATTATACGCTAATGAGATCAACAAGCATCATAGCACAGATAAAGATATGCAGTACCAATACCTATTAAACACAGTCAGACCACTAAAACGTAAGTTTCAACCTTGGCAGAAGAACGCGCCGATAAATGATTTGGTGTGTGTTAAGAAGTATTTCGGGTACTCAACCAATAAAGCTAAACAGGCATTGTTGATATTGACCGAAGATGATCTAGAAACCATAAGATTCAAAACTTCGGAGGGTGGTAGTTCCAATGAATTATAAATAGCTATATAATTTATAATTCATGGAAAAGGAACGTGTATGGAGCCAACAGATATATTTTTGGGGTGTGGTATTGAAGTGCTACTTAAAGAAAGTGATGATTTTCTAAAGATAAGAGAGTCACTGACTAGGATAGGATTTGCGTCTAGATTAGATAAAATTTTGTATCAATCTTGTCACATACTACACAAACAAGGACGATACTCCATAATACACTTTAAGGAGCTGTTTAAGTTAGATGGTAAACCTACAGACATATCTGAAAATGATTTGTCTCGTAGGAATGCTATTGCTATATTATTAAGTGACTGGGGATTATTGACACTATCACATCCAGATGATACATTAGACCCACCACCAATACACATATCACAAATTAAGATAATTAAGCACAAAGAAAAGGATGAATGGGAACTAGTTCCTAAGTATTCTATAGGTACCCGTGCTAAAACCCATGAAGATATTTAATACATTATAAATACACTTACATGCCTGGCAATGTGTCAGTTTTTCTTAATAGGGGAAGTAAAGATATGAGTTATTGGGGATACCACTTGATGTTAGATGTGAAAGGTTGTGATCGCGAGAAGATCACAGACGCTGAATACCTCAGCAAATTCACAAAGGATTTAGTAGAACGTATAGACATGACAGCATACGGTGAACCACAAGTGGTGCACTTTGGTACTGGTGATAATATAGCAGGATACTCCGTACTACAATTAATAGAAACATCTAATATCGCTGGTCACTTTGTTGATTCATCGGGCGATATGTATCTAGACGTGTTTAGCTGCAAATGGTATGATAAGGAGATCGTAATCAAAGCAATTAATGACTACTTTCAACCAGAAAGCGTTAAACACCAGTATTTTGAACGACAGGCATGAGGTATAAAGCACATATATACAAATGAAATGGAACACAACTTTAACATTAATATAGGAATCTAAAATGGAAAAAGTAGTATACGATGCACCAGAAGAAGCGGTAGTTGCAGAAGCACAGCCAGACGTAGAATTAACATTCGTGCTAAAACTATCACAAGCAAATATCATTCTAGCAGCACTCGATGAAATCCCACACAAAATGAGTCGTGGAATCATTGATTCTTTACAACAACAAGCAATGCCTCAGTTACATCCACCACAAGAATAAAACAACACAACGGGTGTTCAGAACTCAGCCACTACCACATAGTGGCTTTTTTGTGCCTAAAATTTGACATAATCAATGTGTTATGATACAATATCCAATTCATTCAAAACAGAGAGT
>Ga0315285_10001221_pt1 | contig 26905 bp, 24 predicted proteins | sample YL17G09_36_MG_FD_203698 | JGI IMG/M metagenome (GOLD analysis project Ga0315285, IMG submission 203698) | Sediment microbial communities from Yellowstone Lake, YNP, Wyoming, USA - YL17G09_36 | ecosystem: Environmental > Aquatic > Freshwater > Lake > Sediment | place: USA: Wyoming | collected... | reverse complement strand
CTAGCCATTTCAATGCTTCAATCACCGCTTGATATTCGGCGACATTATTGGTTGTTTTACCAATAGCTTTACCTTGTTGACAAAGAATTTTTCCTGAAGAGTTTTTAATCACAAAACCAATGGCGGCAGGGCCAGGATTGCCCCGAGCACCTCCATCAGTAAAAATAGTCAGTGGCGATTTCATCTCAAAATATTTTACCCCGATTTTTCAGAAAAACAATGATTGTTTTGGGAAATTGGCAAGGAGAAGGCCAAAGACCAATTAACCGAAAAATAAGAATGGTCGTCACTAAGAGGACTAATCCTTCGGTTAAAATCGTCACTCCGGCCGCGCCGTAAAAGGAAAAGCGAGGAATGACGAAAGCATTGGCACTGACATTAAAAACTAAAGCTCCCAGAGCAATGAAAAAATAAATTCGTTGTTTTCCCAGAGCAACAATGGTGTAACCAGTCAGGTGGTTAAAGTAAGCAAGAAAAAGAGCCAAAGCTAACAAGCGTAAAACCACCACGGATTCACTAAATTCCAAAAAGCGGCTTTGGGTAATCAACTTGACGGCCAGAGGAGCCAATAACCAAAGGCCAACGACCATGGCCAAAGCCATGAAAAGCAAAAGGTCGAATGATTTTTGATAGATTTCTCTTAATTTCTCCCGCCATCTTTCTAAATTGGCGTAACGGGAGATAACCGGCAGAAGGGCAATCATTAAATAAGCTGCCCCTAAAATTAAGACGTCATAAATTCGAGAAGCGACGGCATAAATTCCCACCGCTCCACTTCCCTTGATCGAGCCTAACATGAGGGCATCAATTTTGTTATCAATGGTAAAAATCAACAAAATTAACCCCATCGGAAAGGCTTCGACTAAGAACTTTTTAATGAATTCCTTATCTAGTTGAAAAGTAAATTTGCTCGTTTGTTTGGCCAGAAGAAAACTGAAAATCATCCCAAAAAAATTCGCTAGAACGATAGCCCCCACCAAAAAAAGAAGACCAAACTGTTGTTTGATTAAAAAGAAAGAAAGAACCAGAAGAATAAAACTTGTACTAATCTCAACCAGAGCTTGTTTTTTAAATTGGAGTTTGGTTTGAAAAACGACAAATAAAGAATTTTTAATCGCGCTGAAAATGATTACTAACCCACCGAGAGCCATTGTCTGCCTTAGCAACCAATCATTGGTGGTTTTCAAAGGGATGACGAGGGCGGTTAAAACCATCAGGAGAGCCGCGACCAAAGAAAAAAACAATCTGATAATGATAATATTAGTCAAAATTTTTGCTTGATCATTTTTTCTTTGAGCTGCTTCTCTTACCCCAATCGTCGCTGTTCCCCAATCAGCCAAAGCTCCAAAAATGATCACCAAAGAAACCACATACATATAATCGCCAAAGCCGTCCCGACCGAGATAATGAGTCAAAAAAATGGTCACCAATAAACCAAAAATGGTGGTGATTATTTTGGCCCCCATTTGAATAACCGTGTTAAAAGCGATTTTTTGAGAAAGACTCATTGCCTCCATGATAAACCAAAAATGAGAGATAATAAAAGTTGAGATGGTTGAAGAGTCAACCAATAGTGGTCAAAAAGACCAAGAAATAAAACAACAGACAAAGCCATCAACAAAGGCCAACGATGCCTGATGAATAAACGCTTAAAAGTCAAAATTAAAAACCAGATAAAAATCAAGAGCCCAATCAGACCCGTCTCGGCGCTAATGAGAAGAAAAAGATTATGGACGGGTTGCAACCAGTAAGTCTGACCGAACGATTGCCAAAAAGAGGGGAGTTGAGAAATAAAATTATTAAGACCCACTCCCGCCAAAGGATAGGCTTTAATCATGGCGACCGCTACTTGGGCGAGCGCCAACCGCTGTCTAATGGTTTCTTGTCCAGAAAGAGGTAAGGTCAAAAAGTAAAAAAGTCCACTTAATAAAATGAAAAAACAAAACCAAATAAAAAGGCTTTTACGCTGAAGGAAAAATTTCGGCTTCGCCGAAAGGTTTCGATACGCCTGTATTGCTAGTCCGCCTTCGGCGAACCTGCGGCTCATCCACGCCGTAGAACGACGGGGAATTCGCCTTGATACAGTTGTATTAAAGCGGGAACGCAGCCACCACCCAAAGACAATTAATAAGCTGACAAACCAAACTACCCGAGAAAAAGAGAGGCCTAAGGCCAAACCTCCCAAAAACAAGGTGAGCCAAGAAAAAAATTTCTTTTTTTCCTTCTGCCAACCAAATACTAAAATTAAACTCACCAGAAGAAAACCTCCCAAGACATTAGGATGAGGAAAGGTGGCGTAGGGCCGAAGAATCAATCGTCCCCCAATAATGGCTCTGGCAATTCCTGGGGTGATCAAATTAAAAGACCTCTCCCCCAGCCACCAAAAAAGACCGCCTAATGAAGCTTGTTTAAAAAATTGAAAAAGAGCAATTAATGAAGAATAAATGATGACCAAAGATAAGGGGATGCGAATGTCGACCAGCCGATATTTATTTTTAACCAAATAAAAACCAAGCAAAGCCAATTCCATGATTTTAATCAATTTAAAAAAAGCCACTTCTTGATTAAAAGCCAAACAGGCATTAACGAAGAGAAAGAGAAGAATCGCCCCAAGCCACCAATTATTTTTAAACGTTCGACGAATGAGGACGGACGAATATTTTTTTTTTGTCTGCCAAAACCAAAAAAATAAAACAAGAAAAACCAAAATATCGGTCAAGTAAACGGTGGGGGAGAGATAATCAACTGGCAAGCCTAAAACCCGGCTCCATTCAAACCAAAAATGGCGACCAAGCTGAATGGGCAGAAGCAAAACCAAGAGCCAAAAAATTTGGCGATGAAGTTTCATTTAGGTCGAATTACCACATGCCGCTCTCTGTCTTCGCCTTCAGAAATCGTTTCCACCCCCGGTTCTTCTGCTAAAACCAGATGAATCATTCTTCTCTCGGCTGGAGGCATTGGTGGCAGGGCTTGACTTTGCTGGGAAAGTTTAGCTTTTTGAGAAGCGGTCAGAGCCATCTTTTCTAAAGATTCCTGACGACGCTGGCGATAATCGCCCACATTAACCACAATCTTCAACCACTCTCCGGTCTGCCGATAAACAATCATCGCCACCATTCTTTGCAAAGCCCTTAAAGTCTCCCCGTGGTAACCAATCAAGACACCCGGATCAGACGCTTCTAACTGGACCTGGAAAACATCTTCTTCTTTTTCCACCGCCAATTTTGCCTCAATCTCAAGCAGTTCGAGGAGTTTTTGAACCACCTTCTCAATTTTTTTTACGGCTTTAGTTTCAGTTTTCTTAGCCATGGTTCCAGTCCGCCCCAACCACCGAGGAAATATTGTTGGATAACCATTAAAACGGAAAAAATAAACCAATAAAGAATTAAGCCTGAAGGAAAAGAATAACCGATGAGAATGGTCATCAAAGGAAAGAGGTAAGTCATTTGCGATTGCATACTCGTCGCCAAATCATCCGCCATCCCTGGCGTTTTGGCCGCTTCTTTTTGAGATTTCGCCATGGCCGGCATCATCATTTTTGAAGAAATTAGCTGAGCCAAGGCCGCGGCGATTAAAAAGAAACCAGGCAAAGGCAGAGGTAAACCAGGCAGGGAAAAAACATCGGGTTTGCCTAAATCGAGATAAAGAAATTGGGTGTTGATGACTGTCTCTGCCGACAGACGCAGTTGAGGATAGAGAATTGTATTCAATTTTTGAATGACCTCACCATCAGTTCGCAGCACCTGGATAAAAGCTTGATAAAGAGCGATCAAAACCACGATTTGGACCACTTGAGGAAGGCAACCGGCGGCCGGATTAGCGCCATGTTGTTTGTAAAGGTCCATTTGGGCTTTGGCGTACGCCTGTTTGTCTTTCCCGTGTTTTTTCTTCAGTTTTTCCAACTCTGGCGCCAATTCTCTCATCTTCGTGCTCGCCTTCAGGGAAGAACGGGTCAAAGGATAAAGGGCTAAGCGAATCGCAACGGTCAAAACAATCACCGCCAAACCAATATTATGGAAAAGCAACTGATACAAAAAAATCAGAGCGTTGACGAAAGGTTGATATAATAATAAGTTCCAAAGTTCTTTCACGGTACTGGATCAAAACCTCCTTGCTGCCAAGGATGACATTTAACAATTCTTTTCAGTCCTAAAAGACTGCCTCGGATTATACCATAGCGCTCGATGGCTTGATAAGTGTATTCTGAACAAGTGGGTTTAAACCGACAAGCAGCGTCTGATAAAAAAAGCCACTTAAGCAAGGGCGACCGAAAAAAACGAGATTTTTGGTAAAGCCTGATCAAAACAAGGACTGTTTTTTTCACTGTTTTACTATCCCTGCTCTCTTCAAAAGCTCTATGAACTCTTTCTCTATCGCTTGGTAATCGGCCTCAATAATCTTTTTTTTGGCCAAAACCACGACCTCATAACCAGGTCTTAATTGGGGATTCAATTTGGCGATGGCTTCACTTAATAATCTTTTGGCTCGATTTCTTCTCACTGCTTTTTTATCAATTTTTGAAGAAATGATAAAGCCAAAACGAGAGGGCTGGATTGATTTGGTCAAACACATCTGGAAACTAAACAATTTCCCCTGAACCAGTTTACCTTCCTGTCTAATTCTGTTTAATTCCGTTCTTAAAGGAAGACGATATTTTGAAGCCAACATCTTAAACCGTCAAACGCTGACGCCTTTTAGCCCGGCGTCTCTTAACCACTTTTTTACCACCGGATGATTGCGCTCTTCTCAAAAAACCCTGGGTTCGTTTTCTCTTTTTCTTTTTTGGTTGATAGGTTCTTTTCGGCATATTCTTAGGATACTAGGAAATTGAAGAAAAAACAAGCTTTTTAATACTTGACAGCTTGTGGATAAGTTGTTTAAATGAATTTACTCCTGTCCCACCGTATTGATTTCTTAAAATGGACAAAGACAAACTCTGGCAAACCGTTTTGGAAAATTTAAAATTGACCCTTTCTTCAGCCAATTTCGCCACTTGGTTTCCCCAGACCTTTCTTAATCAGATTAAAGCAGTGGATCAAACCCATCAAATTGTCGAAATCGCCACCCCTTCGACCTTTGTTAAAGACACGATCGAAAACCGCTATTATGGTTTGATCAAAGAAGCTTTAGATAAAACCACAGAAAAAAAGAATGATTTAATTTTTGTGGTTAAGCAATTGAAACAAACAACAAAAATAAAGAAAAATGAGAAGGGCACTTTGTTTGCCAAAATAGAACTTAAAAAACCTTCCCAGGAAGCGATTCTCCGGGCGGGTCTGCGGCCTGATTTTAATTTTGAGACTTTTGCGGTCAATACCACCAACCAAATGGCCCATGCCGCCGCGATGGCCGTGGCCGATTCCCCGGGCAAAGGTTACAACCCTCTTTTTCTTTACGGTGGAGTGGGCGTCGGTAAAACTCATTTGATGCAAGCTATTGGCACCGCGGTGCTGGAACGCCGGCCGCGCATCAATATCATTTATTGTATGGGAGAGGAATTTACCACCGAAATTGTCGACGCCATCCGTAAAAAAACAACCAAACAATTTAAAGATAAATATCGCTCCGCCAAAATCCTTTTAATTGATGATATTCAGTTTATTGCCGGCAAAATCATGGTTCAAGAAGAATTCTTTCATACTTTTAACGCCATTTGGCGAGCCGGCGGTCAAATTGTGATGACTTCCGACCGGCGACCCGATGAAATCAGTAATTTAGAAAGTCGGTTGCGTTCTCGGTTTGAAGGCGGTTTGACCATTGACATTCAAGACCCGGATTTTGAATTGAGAACGGCGATTGTTTTAATCAAATCTCAACAGCGGAAAATTAAACTTCCCATGGATATCGCTCAATTAATCGCCAGTAACGTCACCTCCACCCGAAGATTAGAAGGCTTTCTGGTCCGTTTGGCCACGGAAGCCAAAACCAAAAATGAACCGCTGACCCCAGAACTAGCCTCAGCTCTTTTAGGGATGACGAACGCTGAAACTCTGCCGAAAAAATTGGTAAAACCGAAAGAAATTCTCGGGGCGGTGGCCAATTATTACGGCTTTAAAAATAAAGAATTGCTCGGACCAAGAAGGCCAAAAAAATTGGCTCTGGCCCGTCAGGTGTTAATGTATCTTCTTCGGACCGAATTAAAAATGCCTTTGATGGATATCGGCCAGTTTTTAAACAATCGGGACCACACCACGGTCATGTATGGTGTGGATAAAATCACTCACTTTCTGCCTGAGTCTGAAGAATTACGGGTGGAAATGGTGGGGATAAAACAAAAACTTTATGGATAACCATTTTCAATTATTAACATCTCCCCAAAAAGGTGAAAATTACTCACCGAGATTTGAACAAAAAGAAAAACCGAAAATCGTTTCAATTTTTAGATTAAAATCCACTTATCAACAAGACAACAACAACAACAATTAATATTAACAAAAAAACACCAGCGGTCGAAAAGACGAAATTGTTAATTGTTTAAACGCTTAATCAGTGGTAAGCTATATAGGATGAAACTTTCTGTTCTTCAAGAAAATTTAGCCAAAGGTTTAGCCACAGTCGGCCGATCAGTCGCCAGCCGGGCGCAATTACCGGTTTTAAGCAATATTTTGTTAGCCACTGATAAAGGTCGCTTAAAACTTTCGGCGACTAACTTGGAAACGGGCATTAATCACTGGTTAGGCGCCAAGATAGAAAAAGAGGGTACCCTTTCGGTTCCCGCCAAAATTTTAACCGAGTTTGTGAGTTCTTTGCCGCCGGAAAAGGTTAATTTAGAAGCAAAAGATAATAATTTGTTGGTTGATTGTGGCCAATACCAGGCCGAATTTAATGGTTTGGATGCGACTGAATTTCCCAAAATTCCCTCCCTTAAAAGCAAAGCCGAGATTAGTTTTGCCACGACCAGTTTAGTGAAAGCCATTAACCAAGTAGCCTTTGCCGCCGCTCAAGATGAGGGCCGACCGGTTTTAACCGGTGTCCTTTTATTAGTGAGGGGGAAAGAGTTGATTTTAGTTGCCACGGACGGTTACCGTTTAAGTTTAAAAAAACTGCCCACCACCAAGGGTGTGGCCGAGTCAAAAGAATTAAAAAAAGGTTTAATTATGCCTTCACGAACTCTGACGGAATTGGCTCGAACCGTGGGAGGCACTGAAACGGAAAAAGAAATTGGTTTAGCGATTACTCAAGAAGCCAATCAGGCGATTTTTTCCTCACCGGAAACGGAAATTATTTCTCGTTTAATCGAAGGGAAATATCCTGATTTTGAAAAAATAATTCCCGAAAAAGGGAAAACGAAAATTATTGTTGATGTGGCCGAATTAACTCGAGCGGTGAAAGTAGCGGCCATTTTTGCTAGAGAGGCGGCGAATATTGTTCGTTTTCAAATTGACCAAAAAGGCCTGGAAATCACGGCTAACACCGCTCAAGTAGGCAGAAATATTGCCCGAATCGAAGCCAAGGTCAGCGGTGAGAAAAGCAAAATTGCTTTTAATTCCCGTTATCTCTTGGATTTGTTGGCCACGGTGGACAGTGAAGAAATTAATTTAGAATTGGCCGGCGCTTTAAACCCAGGTGTTTTTACGCTGAAAAATGAGCCCTCTTTCCTTCATATCATCATGCCGGTTAGGGTGCAGGAGTAAGAACCTTCGACTTCGTCGAAGAACCTTGTTCTCGCTGATGCTCGAATAAAAACCTTCGACTTCGTCGAAGAACCTTGTTCTCGCTGATGCTCGAATAAAAACCTTCGACTTCGTCGAAGAAGCTTGTTACTTCGTCATAAAGTAAGTTTTTTCGATGGCGGGTAAATAAACCGCCACTTCAGATTCGGTTCGGTCTTGAAGAAGAGCCAAACCTTTAAAAACCCAAATTGGCTGGAGGGAGGTGGGGAGTTCCAGTGGTTGGTAGTAGGCCAGGAAAGCCTGAGTGATCGTTATTGAATTAAGACCGACAGCCACAGGACTATAAACTTCATCTTGTTTAGTAAGACTGACGATCATGCCTTTTTGCGCTTCAATTTCTTGCCAAGCCTGATCAAAACTGATCAGGGGATAATCAAGAGGATAACTTTGGTCATAATCAGCCAAAAAATCTTTGACTTTTTGAATTTGAGCGTTTTTCCCTATCCAAACTTCCATCAGACCCGAAAAAGGAGAGACACCAACCACGAGGAGTTTGTTTATTTTCGGATAAAAATGGACGGCAATAATGTCTGCATTTTCAAAATTGTCAACTTGAAAAACTTCATAGCCGCCGACTTTGAAAAAATTAACTTCGTATTCACCGCTTTCCAGTGTTGAATTCCAACGCTGGTTTTTTTCCAGAAAACCTTTAGCATAACCAACGGCTTGTTCAGAAGAATTAACGATTTTTTCTCCCTCAAGATTGATTTTAACGAGACTGGAGTAATCAAATTGTTTTTGAAGTGAAACTCGGTAAACAGGCAGTTTTTGAGAAACCTGGGGCGGTTCACCAGCGAGGTTTAGTTGATAAGTAATTTTGCCAGGATTAATTTTTGCCTGGTTAAGAATAGGTGATTCCAAGGTAGCGGGTTGAGCCATTTCGGTTGGCGGCCTGATTTTTGGTTTGATCAAAACCAGGCCGATGATAATCGTGGCCACAAAAGCGAGCAGAATAAAAAGCCAATATCGTTGGAAAAAATATTTGATCTTTACCATGGTGGTGAGGGAACCCCAAAAGCGCGGGGATCAACAATCACCCCGTTTTCCCAAATCATGTAATGGACGTGTTCCCCAAAAGAATGGCCGGTGTCGCCTTGCTTGCCGACCGGTGCTTGCGGTCCCACCGGGTCATTGATTTTTAAATCTGGTCTTTCCGCTAAGTGGCCCATGAAGATTTGGTATTGGCCAGCAGAAAGCATCAGGTAATAACCGGAACGAGCCCCATAACCGATACCGATGACTTTACTTTCAGCGGTGAAAGTGGAGTAAACCGTGGCTCCATTGGGTCCATGAACATCGATGCCTTGGTGAACCGTGTTTTCCGCAGTAATTTGATTATAAGTGTAGCCGATGCCTCGTTGAGGATTGTCATGGATTGGTAAGCCCCATGGGATGACTTCTGGCGGTTGGCCGATACTCACGTGACCAACCGAAAAAGATTCGGCTGGTTCGCCGTCAGCCAAAGCGGTTACTCTGGCCGTATTACTGATAAGACAATTGTTAAATTGGTCGTTGGTTGTCACTGAGTAGGTTTTCTGCCAGGTTTCCCCGGCTGCCAAAGTGAGGTTGCCATCCCAGGTTTGTTCACTTATTGAAGGAGGAGTGTTTGTACAAGTGGCCGTGGGTTGGTCAACGATGCGCACTTGGGTGAGATTGCGGTCAACGGCGGTCACCTGAAGGGTGTAGTTAATGGGATCACCAAGATTGCCAGAAAACTCGACCGTCTTGGTGACTTGAATGTAAGGGGAGGTAAGGTATTCACCTTCAGAAGGAATGAAAAAAGCCGAGGAAATGATTTGGGAGACAATCAAGCCACCGGTAATTGCCGTGGCGACAGCAGCCGGCATGGCTAAAGAAGCCGAGGTGCCAGCAGCGGCAGTGGTTTGGGTTAGTCCGGCTGTCGTGGCTTGGGGTAGAGAAGCGGCTCCAGAGGTGATTTTATCCCAGATGAATTGAGTAATCAGTCCAGCAAAAAAACCAATCGTGCCCCCAATGGCCATGCCTAAAGGACCGCCGATAGCCACCCCGATCAAACCGCCTATTTTAAAGCCAAGAAAACCACCGATGATCCCGCCGCCAAGCCCGCCGGCCAAAGTGCCGAGCACTGCGGCTGGGCCATAGTGAGCGGCAATCATCAACAGACCGAGCAGATAAGCTCCCGCCGCTTTCATCCCTTTTTTAAAAGTGTCCAGCGCCAACAAGGCGGTGCCAAAACCAGAGACGGCTGAAGCAAATTTGCCGAGTTTTAACAAAAGTTTGCCTGAACCTTGGCTCAGCCAACCACCGATTTTTGATCCCTTGAAAGCTTGCCAAAAAGAAGTCCTCAAAGAAGGAAAATTTTCAAATTGGCCGAAGGTGACGACTCTGGCCACTCGGTTGGAACCCAAGGTCTTGGTTTTGGTGATTCTTTTGCCAAGCAGGTTCCACTCGTAGTAACGTTCAAAGGTACCTTGGAAAGGCGGCTTTTCGGTTTGGTAAAGGGCTTTTAAGTTTTGCCAAAAAGGAATTTCCGGACTCTGGGGTTCTTTTTGATAAAGAGATTGTAGGGTTTGTTCGACCGCTTTTGGAGTGTACCCTTTGGCGAGAAAAGTGAGAGTTTTGTTTTTTTCCCTAACTTCTTCAGGGGCCAAATCAACCAACCATTGAATTGGTTTGACCAAGGGGGAAAGGATCACTTTTTGGGCGGCCGCAGTGGTTTTTTTAACCGGCGAAACCGGTTCTCCCGAGAGCCGCCAGTTGAAATAAATCAAGTCTCTGGTGGTGGGTTCAATCCAAGGGATTTTTTCTGGTTTTTTAACGGCTTCAAGCGGTTTTTCTCTGGCCACTTTGGCGTGAGGGGTAATGGCGACCGCTTGGGCTTGTTCCAGAGTTTCTTTGGCCATAGTAACAATCAAAGCTTTAGCGACTTTTTCAGGTTGACTAGTGCCTATTCGTTGGCAATCGTCTTCTGTTTTGGGCTGGGCTTTTTTGAGGGTTTCCTGATAATCTTCTTCAGTGAGACGGAGGGCCGGAGGTAATTCTTCAGTAATCCCTTCAGCAATGACTTCGATAAAAACGGCTTTTAACTGGGGATTGTTGACCAGTTTTTCCTTTATCTCTGGTGATTGTTTTTCAATTTCCTCACCGATTTTTGTTTGGAAAAGCCTGAGCTGGTCGAGGTAATCAGGAGTTAAATTGGCTTGCTTTCGAGAACGAGAACTTTCCAAGTGGCGGTCATAATCAGCGACTAATTCTTTCAATCTAAAGGTATCCAGTTCAGCGGTCTCGAGAATTTCCTTTTTGCCAGTCAGGAAAAGGTTAATGGTGGTAATTAATTGAGGAAGAAAGTCTTTGGTTTTTGGGTCAAGACTGGCGTCTAATTTTTGGGCAGCCAAAACAATTTGGGTCCAAGCTTCACTTCTTGTCAGTTCGTTTTTTTCAAAAGGCCATTCTTTTTGTTGGTAAGAGAAGGCAAGAGCTTGAATCCGCTGGTAGTACTCTTGAAGGGTTTTTTTGTCCATCGGTTACATGATAACAAATTACAGCGGGGTTGGTTCGGTTTTTTCCTTAATTTCTTCTTTTTCCGCTCTCATTTTCAACACTTCTTCAGGCCGGGAGGTAATGAGATGGTGTTCATCTTTGGAAGCGACGACGCGAATGGCGACGTGGTTCGGGCCGGCAAAAAAGAGGCCTTCGCCAATGTCGGCGCTCAAAAGGAAGTGCTTTTCCCCTTCAGAGAGATAAAAAATATCGGCCACTTTATCAATCGCGGCCGGTGACATTTTCATTAAGGTTTGAATTGAGGAGTTTTGAATAATGGCTTTACCGTGTTCTGAAGCCAGAAAGTCCTCAACGTCTTGGGTGATGGTGGTCAAACCCAGATAATATTTTCTTGCCCGCTTGGCAATTGAGTAAAGGAAGTTGGCCGAGTCCGGATACTGCATTAAATACCAGGCTTCATCAACCACCAGAATTCGTTTTTTCATTTCTTTTTTGATTTTGGTCCAGATGTAATCAAGAATGATAAACATGGCGATGGGGCGGAGGGCGTCTTCTAAATCACGGATGGAAAAGACGGTGAATTTGTTTTTAATGTCGACGTTGGAGCGCTGGTCAAAGATGCCGGCAAAAGAACCTTTGACAAATTTTTCGATTCGGTCCGCCAAAGAAGAGGCCTCTGGTTCTTCCATCCCCCGAAGGGCTTTGTACAAATCTTCCATCAAAGGCGGTTCTTTTTTCTGAGTGGCCGGATCAGGAGTAATGCCTTTCATTTTGTAAGTGAGGATCAAGGCTCGGTCAAGCACGGCTTCTTCGGTGGCGGAAAGTTGGCCCATGATCACCTTGAAAAGAGAATGAAGAGAAAGGATTTTCAAACCCAGTTCATTTTCGCCCTCTTCGTAAACGGCGGTTAAATCAAAAGGATTAATTTTTGCTTGGGAGCCAAAACCAAAGGAGATATATTCCCCGCCAACGGCTTCGGCGAGGGCCTGGTATTCGGCTTCCGGGTCAATAATAATGACTTCGGTGCCAAACAGAAGAGACCGCAAGACTTCTAATTTGACCAAATAAGATTTGCCGCCACCCGCCTTACCGAAGATAACCGAATTGGCGTTTTCCAAAGTAAAACGGTCAAAAATAACCAAAGAGTCATTGTGTTCGTTGATGCCGTACATAATGCCTTCATTGGCGGTCAATTCCGAAGAAGTAAAAGGAAAAGTGGTTGCCAAAGAGGTTGTGTCCATATTCCGGGTAATCATCAAACGGTCCACCATGGTGGGAATGGTGGCTTTAAAGCCGTCTTCCATTTGTAAAGTGGCGTGTTTAGAGACGATGAGCAGGGAGCCTAGAGCAGATTGGATTTCTTTAGAAACTTGATTAAGTTCTTCGAGAGTATCCGCCGGGATGGTGACGTAAAGACCGAATTGGAAGAAGCGCTCCGCTCCTTTGACCAATTGCTCTTGTAAATTGCGAGCGTCTTCCAGTTTGGCTTGAGTGGCGGGGTCAACGATTTTGCCTCTTTGAATATCGGTTTGGATTTCGGCTTCCATTTCGGCAATCTTCCGCCGCAATTCGTCCAGAATAGACTTTCCTTCAACCGGATAAACGTACATCGCCACGTCAAGGGAGTGGTCGAAATTAATCAAAGGAGCGAGCCAATTGGCGGTGACAAAACGAGGATAACCGGCGACAAACAGAGTCCGAAAATACTTGTTGCCAATTTTCAGGTAATCAAAATCAATTTCAATGGCGCCAGGAGCAATGACGTCTTGAACCGAAACCATACCTTGGCTGAGTTGATTGAGGGGGTCAACGGCTAGTTTAGTCGGCTCGGGATTTTCCTTTGCCCCAATTTTAGCCAACGGGTTTTTGAGTTTTTCCGTTTGTTTGCTAAAAGGTAGTCTCATTGTTCTTGGCGTTTTTCCACTGCTTGTTTAATTAAACCATCAATTTGATTTTGAACTGACTCTCCTTGGTTGGATTGAGTTTTAATCTCCATTTCTGGTTCAGAGGAAACGGGTTTGGCGGTCGGTATGGCTGGTGCCTCTACTGGCAGATTAACCACTTTTTCCATCGCGGGTTCAACCAGGGGTTGTTGATACTGTTCACTAGTGGTTAGTTGCTGACCCTTGACTTCAGGATTGTAAATGTTGAAAAAAAGTTGAATCAGTTCTTGGGTATTCAATTGCCGCCCCTTCAGTCCCAGACGGGAAAGTTGGCGGAAAACGTGGTCTCTTTTGGGATAAAGGTTGGTTTTGGCTTTACGCAAAATCTCTTCTTTTTCAAAAGGCAGTTTTTTTCTGGCAAAGGCGGTGGTCAAAACCTGTTTCGCCCCCAATTCTAAGGCGCTCATGGGAATGATTAAATAAAATTTTTTATCCAAAACCTCGTTTTTGGCCACCGTCTCTTGAATAAATTGCCAATATTTCTCAATTTGTTCCCTGATCTCTTTTTTACCTTCTTTTTCTTCGGCTCGTTTGACCAGATCAAGATAACCGGAAATATCTTTGCTTTGGGAACGGAGCACGATTTGAATAGCAAAAGTCAGTGAGTTTAAAAGACCGGCATAAGCGTAAATGGTCGCCTCTTGTTCTTTTTCCGAAAGGAGACCAAAGTTAATGGCGGTGGTGGCGATAACCAAACAGCAACTGCCGTCTTTAAGAATGACGAGACCATCCTGGATATCTTCGATGTCCAGGTGTTCCTGGGTGGAAGCCCGGATGGGTATTTTGGTGGGGTCAAGTGTTTTGGGCAGGTTCATGTTTAGTGTTTTTGGCGCGGATTTCCAAGGGTTCAACGATCGCGCCGGTCAACTTAATTTTTTGGAGGTCAAATTGAAAAGCCGCTTTTTCGATTTCCATCTCGTAATCACCATTTTCCAAGGGGGTGACGCTCCGGAATTGACCAAGTTTGTTGGTTTTCAAGGCCCGGACAGGAATGCCTTGCTTGTCGCGAATTTCGATAATCGCTCCTTCGATGATTTTGCCTTCTGGGTCAAGGACCATGCCCACGAGGGTATTGATCTGTTCAGATTTTTCCGGAAAAGGCAAAGTAGAACTGTATTTCGCTTCAACCACAGGTTTCTTTTTGAAAGAAACAGGTTCTTCGGGTAATGGAATTCTTTTCCTCGGCAAGGGTGGTTTGGTCTTGACTGGCGGTGAGATCACTGGTTTGGGCTTGGTTTTAAGAAACACAGGGGGTGAGGGCGGTTTTGGGGTCATTGGTTGGGGGGCGAGGGCGGGTGAAAGTATTACCCCTGGCATTTTCGTCAATTGAAAGAGATTGAGGGTTTTTTTAAGATAGCTTTCTTCTTGCTGGTCAAGCGGATTTGTGGTTTCTACTGGCAAAGTACCCAGGTATTCCGCCAATTTTTTCTGGTCCGGCGGTAAAACGGACGTTTTTTTGACCAGGGTTCCTTTAGGTCTGGTCATAAAAAGATCAGGTATTTTAGGCTGTTTTTTCCAGGTAAATTGGGTGGGCGAAAAAACGGCTTTGACAAAAGCGAGAATCCATTGGTCCAAAGGTCGTTCTTGGACGGGCATAAAGGCTAAAGCCACCCCCATGAAGACAAAAAAAGCAATCAAAGGCCATTTGACAATCGGGGCCAGAGGCGAGGCATAAAAAAGCAGACCGGTGATGCAACCACTGGCCAAAAAAGCAAATTGTCTGACCGTCATGTCGCCAATCAAGCGGAACTGGTATGAGGAAATATGTTGTGGGATAGGATGTTGTTCCATCTCTACCTCTTTATTCTAAGATGGTTTCTAACTTAGTTCAACCAGTTCAAACTACCTCAAATTACAAGCAAAATGGGGCAGAAAACTTGTTTGATTGGTAAAAGTGTTGTAAAATTCGGGTTATGAACAACACTGAACGGGAGCTCGGTAAGGGTAAACCTTCTGAAAAGAAGAAAAATACTGATAAAGAAAAAAAGAAAAAAGGGCCAAAAACGACTGAACCCGAGAAGAAAACAAAAAAAGCCCCTGATAAACAGGGAGAAACGGAAAAAGGGGTTGAGGCCAAAATGGAGGAATTCTCCAAGAAATTCTCCAAGTTAACCCAAGAAATTGGGGAGGCGGCTGAGGGTGTGGCCGGATTCAAAATCGAGGTAGTTAGAACCACAGAATCTTTGGTGAGCCTCAGAGAAGCTTTTGAATTATTGGAAAAACAAGTTAGAGAAGGAAATATTAAGTCGCTTAAAGAACTTGAATCGTTCATGGGCAGGATTACTAATGGGATTAAAGCAAAGTATGAACAGGCATTGGCCAGACAAAAGAAACTTGATGATCTTTTGGAAGATGAAGTTGAATCGCGCGAAAAGATAAAAGATTTAAGAGGGGAGGGGGCAGCCGAATTGGCCGCTTCTATTGCCGCCCAGGAATTGGCCGCGGAAAAATTAAGAGATTTGGCCATGGCTGCCGAGGCAGCGGGTTTTGGTATGGGCATGGGTATGGGTGGAGAAAAGCCGCCTGACTGGAAAGACACGCCTCGGGATGAAATTGATAAATGGTTTGTAGAGAAGTTAAAAAAGATGGTGATGACGAAAACACCTTTTTCGGAAAACTGGCGCATGTCTTGGGACTTGGAAAGATTTTTAGGCTCGATTCCGAAAGAAGAGCGGGCCGCGTACCAACATTATGCGGGAATATTTGATCGAGCCAGAATTGAGCATACCTGCTTTCTCTCTTATGACGCGGCCGCTAATGTTGAAGCTGTCCAGGGCGTTTTGGGCAATTTAAGTTTATCAACGGTAGAAGGAGCTTTAAAAGAAAAAGGTGTGGTTGAAGAACTCATGGAATACCAAAAAGACGCGGAAAAAATCGTTGAGCTCCGAGCAGAAGTGGAAAGGTTGAGAGAAGAGAAAAAGAATAAAAAGGCGGATGTGATTGAGAGAGAAATGGGCAATTGGTTGATCAGAATGAAGAGAAGGTTGGATGGAAAAGAATTAAAGATGAAAATTGAAGATAAGAAAGAGGTACCTGACATTGATGAAAACCCGAGTTTTGATGAAGAGAGAGGTTTGGCCAAGATCGAAGCCGGGAGGATGTTTATCTTTTTGGGGATGGCGGCGGGTTACGATATTGGGGAGTTAACTGGTGGTGATTTCTCCATGGCCAGGATCAATCACCTACTGAACCGGATTAAAGCGAAGTCTGGTGAAGGGGATCGCTGGTGGAAAAGAGAGAAACTGGTCAATTGGATGACACAAGTGGTTGGTAATGAAAAAGAAATAGAAATAGATCCAAAAACAGGAGAGCCAACGGAGAAACTTAGGGAAATTATTGGCCTAGAGGTCTTTACCCATAAATTCGGGGGAGGTTTTTTTGCCAATTTGTTTAGAAAACAAGACCAAGCTAAGAATTTCAGTGATCTTGGGTTAGAGTGGAGTCGCAAGTGGGTCGGTAATCGATTGATTAACGTTATTAAAATTAGAGATAAAGATAAATTAAGAAAGATTAATTTTGAAGCGTTTGGCGTTGCTCGGGAAAACCAACTTTCGGCCGATATTTTGGATTCGGCTCGGAACGCTGATGAAGTCCGATCCCAGTTATTTGGCCACCAAGGTTACTTAGACCAGCCGACTTTCGAGAATTATCTCAAGTTTAGTGACTTGTTTAAACACCTTCGGGGAAGTAAAGATGAAATCGGCATTGGCGAAAAAAAACCAAAAGGCGGCACCGAAAGAGACCGATTAATGGTTTTGCTGCACCGTGATTGGCTCGATTTTTACAAAGGTCCGGGAAAAGCCACACGTTTTTTTGGCACCCTTCTGACTGCCGGCGTTCTACCTGCTCTTAAACCAGAGTATCGCTTTATCAGGCCAATGAGAGTGATTGACCCTGAAACCGGGAAAGAAAAATTTTTGGGTTACAGTTTAGGTGATTCGGATGGAGAATTATTGAGGTTAGGGAGGTCTTTGAATTCCGTCGATGTTCATGGGTATATCGATGATGCTGTCAGCAAAAATTGTTATTCGCCTCAATACGCAGAAGGGCTTTTAAGAAACCAAATAAAATTGTTTAAGGTGATTCCAGGGATAGGGCCGATTAGAGTCACTCAAGAAGTGATTGATAAGATTGGTATCGGCGGGTTTCTTGGCGGTATTTTGTTTTTTATCTTTGCCCCTATCTTGGAATTCGCGAAGCAACTTGGCAAACAGTTTGAGAGTAGATAATTAAATTAAGTTCTACCCCCTGTTGGTGGTTTTTCTCCTCTAAACCATTTTGGTAGTGCCCCAGCCATCTGTGTTCCTCTTACTTTTCTCGCTTCTTCAAACATTGCTCCCCCTGTTTCTCCCCATAAAGCTCTTGGTCCAGCCATCATCACACCACCGGCCGCGCCAAGGGGCGCCATAATTCCTCCCGCCAAACCGGCGATTCCTGGACCACCCATGGCTTTTTTGACTTGATCGATAATGGAACCGGCGAGAAGAAGCATACCGATCCCGATTAAAGTGGGCACATAAGCCCCGGTTGTCTCGGCGCCAAGAAAGGGGGCAACCCAAATTTGACCTTGATTATTTTGGGCTCCCTGGGTGAGAAGGAGAGCAATGGCTAAAATACCGGCGGTGATGGGAAAGACAATAATATTAGAAAGCATCATTTTTAACCAAGCGCCGAAACCTTTTTGCCCTGGAATGGCTTCCAGTAAAAGAATTAAAGGCGAGAAAATGACGCCGACAATGATACTGATGTAGGACATCAGGAGAGAAAAGAAAAGCTTGAAAAGAGCAAAAGCAATCGCGATGGCAAAAACCGCCGTCGCCAAAGCAGAGATGGTAAATCCCAAAATTTGGCCTCCCAAACCGGCAAAAATGTCTTGGACAAGAATATTCAATTGGGTACCAAGGTTAGTGGCCGCTCTTAAACCACCAATGCCACCAAAGATTTGACCGGCAATGGCAAAGATATTTTGGTGAACGTCAAGAGAAACGCCTTCAGGATTCAGAAGGGCGAAGATAAGGGAGATAAAAACATAGATTAAATCAATTAAAAAGCCAGCAATGGCGTAAGAAAAAGTGACTAAAAGCAAAGCAATCACCAGTTTCGGTAAAGCACTTTGGATGGAGATAACGGTTTGAGGATCAATTTTCACCCGAAACATAATGGCAAAGCCAACAAAAACAAAAACAATCACAAAGAAAAGATAGGCAATGTTTCTGAAAATTTTCCACAAATTAAGAACAGGGTTAAGGCCAATAAAGCCGATCCCTTGGGCATAGGCGGGTTTGGGAATAATGCCCAAACTTCTGCCTAAATCAGCCAGATATTCACCGCTGGAGGCCGGAGGATGGTCATACATGCCAGCGATTAAATGGTTGACTGTTTGGATCGCGCCTTGTGGAGCTGTTTGAGCGTATTCGGGATTAACCGGTCCAATAATCGCAGTGGAGAGGCCATTAAGAATATTGGGAATAGTGCCTGAAGCTGCCCCTGCCTTCATTTGTTCCGCTCCACCGGTAAAACACTCAAGACTGATTTCGCCGGTTTCACCACATTCCACTAAAGATTCTTGAAATCTTTCCAGAGAGGAATCTCCCCAAGGATTGATTTGATATAAATCCGGAGTGGGCGTGCGTTTATCGGTGACGACCCACTGGCCATTGAGACATTCCTTCCACCCCCCCAAGGTACAATTAAAAACAGCCCCTGGTTGTGCGCAACCAACCACTGGTTGACAACCTTGAATCATACTACACCAGCCTGCTGGACAAGCTTGTGCCGAAACGGTTTTAGTTTGAATTAAACCAAGCCCGATAAAGCAGAAGAAAAAGATTGAGAAAAGAAGAATTTTTTGATGAGGCAATCTGGACAGCATAGTTAGTTTCAAATTAGCATTATTTTTTCTTGATTGCAAGTTATTGGGTGAGACGGTCATACCATTCTTTCAGATTACCGGGAAAGTTGGGATTAAGGGTAAATTCGCAGGGATAGTGACCTTCAGAATAAGTGCACATAAACTCTTCAAAACTAGTATTGGCATAAGGGCGAGCAAAAAGGCAGTCCAGTTGACCGACGAGGTCACCCCGGCTGGCGCCAAGACAGCCAACGTCATAAGTGTACAAACCACTGGCACCTGATTCCTCGATCCAGAGGGCAATGACAAAAGCCGGGTTCCAACCTGCAGCCACGGCTCGGTCATGAACGTAGTCCCAATGAGATTCCAGTTTGGAATTGGGCCAAGAATTGAGGGCAATGCGGATGGCTTCGGCCTTAGCTTCAGCGCTGATGGTGACGTTAGGATTGCGGTAATCGATGGTGTAATTAAGAGTGACGGGTTCTAGAGGAGAGATTAAACCCGGTGCCGGTTTTCCGCTTTGTCCGGCGGTGCCTCCACTACTAGGATTAAGAGCCTGGACAACCCATTCTTTGGCTTTTTGAATACCACCCAAGTAAGGAAAGTAGAAATAACCGCCAGGAGGAGTCACACTGCCGGAACTATAGTCATAAAAAAGGCTACTGTGGGCATCTAATTCTTCAAATTCAGTTGTTTGGGAAGGGCGGAAATGGTTAAAAAAGCCCTGAAGGTTTTCAGTGGAATATTCCCAGATTTGTTGGAGATAGGGATGAACCAGCTGAACGCCCACTTGGCGGCTGACCTCTCGGGTGACGGTTTCATCGCATGGATCTTGGCAGGTAATGCAGTCATTATCCGGGGTCGGCACACAACCAGCGATGAGACGACAGGTTGAAGGTTCTTGTTGACATTTTTCGTATTCAGGGTTGGGGAAACGGTCGGTGCCGGTAAGAAGAATAGAAATGGGTGAACAGCAAAGGTCATCATTAGGATTGGTGTCACTGATGGATTCTCGGACGCAAGCGTCGACCGGCAAAGGGTCACGGAAGTTACATTCATGTCCTTCGGGGGTGAGGGGTCCGCCGACAATCCAGGCAGCGGGACAACCGTTATCCGGTGGATTAGGACAACGAACTTGGGGTTGACAATCATCCCAACCGCAAACTCCCCAAAAACCGTGCGGTGGACAACAACCGCCATGCTCACCTCGGCAGGTGCCGCTGGCCATACAACTGCAGTCAGTCGGGTCTTTTTCGTTGGTCGAATAATACCATTTACAGCCATAAGGGAAATCAGGCGCGGCTTGGGCAATGATTAAACCTGGGTCAGTTTTTTCACCCAAAACTTTTTCCTGAGCTGAGGCAATGGTGGTGCCTAGATTAGCCTGGGTTTGAGAGGCTTCCTCTTTGACAGAATTAAGGAGTTTGTTTAAGGCTTGGGAGATTTCGTAAAGACGAGCCAAATGAGGCACTTTTTCAATCTGGGCGTTGGGATTCATGATTTCAAAATTATCATCCGGTTTAGCACCAAGATAAGGATAAATATAACCGACCGTATCTTCCCGAGAGAACATGGGAACGGCCGCCCAAAGTCTACCCCATTTGGTATTTTTTGCCCAATCAACTCTTTCTTGAAGATCTTCTGGTGGATAATGGCCTTTGAATTCAGAAAGCAAAGCCGATTCGCCGTTGTATTCGATTAAATAATCGTGAATCACGTTTTCTTCCAGTCCCCCAGTGGCACTTCTGATGGCGCGATCAACCATCGCTTTTTTGTATTCGTCTTGAACTTTAAGAGGGGCTAACTTTCGCCAAACACCACTTTCCATCAGTAATCTCCGCATCTCTGCCGCGTTACTAAAATCGTAGGGTGAACTGTAGTAAAATCCAGTACCTTCAAAATAATCAGCCAAATATTTTTTCTCATCTTCCATGCCTTTTTTACCCACGAAAGGGATGGTTGTATCCGAAGGATCAATGGTGACGATGCCCCCCCAGCTTCTTTCTACCCAAGCATCCTTAGGTTCCTCCCCTGGACAGAAAAAATCAGCGTCTCCGCGCAAATAAGTGATATAGTCATTGACCGTAAAAGCGGTGGCACAGGAGGGGGTTAAGAGGTCGGTCTGGTTGCAAGCGTCACAAGGAACCGGACGGGAGTCAGGATCGCCGGGGTTGTTGACATTGCAGGCAAAAACCGGGGGTTGGAAACCTTGACCTGCCGGAAAAGCCGCGAGGAGGAGTTCGAGCATGGCCGGATCAAGGCCAGCGAACCACCAAGCCCAAAACCAACGCGGGTCCATGAAAGAACCCGTGTCGCGAATGGCCACCAAAATCTCGTTAGCATCGGCGATTCCCAGCTGCATACCCGCTTTTAACACCGGCAATTCTTTTCTGCCGGCGGCATTGAGTTCGTTGTAATAAGCGAGTAATTGAGGGTCAACTTGAAAATTGTTGAGGTAAAAGGTGTAACCGACAAAAACATTATCATCACCGGTGTACTTCAGGGTAATACTGTTCTCGGTGGCAAAAAGGACCATTACTTCATTTCCCTGGCCGATGTCGTAACCGGAATTAGGCACTAAAATGGATTGCCCTGGTTGAGTGGAAAAACCAACCAAAGTGGCAAAATCATAGCGGTTGAGATCAAGATTGGAGGGTGGGGGAACAGAGGGACCGACTTGATTATTTTGCCAGTCCCAATAATGGAGTTGATAAAGACTGGTGACGCTCGGGTTGGGATTGCCGTTAATCAGGGTGCTCAGTTGGGGCGCTTTAACGTCTGTTTCTCCTCCCCAAAAATCGTTTAAACCCAAATTGCCGGTAATCGGCACTGGGTTAAGGAGATTAATATTTAAATCAGGACGCAATTCCGGACAATCACTGTAATCATGGGGTGGGTCACAAGCAGCTTTCACCGGAGAAGGAAAAAAACCAGCGATTAAAAAAAGGCTTAAGAACAAAAAAGATAAAAAAGGCAGTTTTTTCATCTTAGGGGGCACTGGGAAACCTAAACAAGGTGACGTCAACCCCGGTAAATTCTTTGATAAGACGGAGAAAGACATAGGCGCCGATAATTAAAACCAAACCCAAAATGGCGTAAGTAATTGTATTTCTGGCGGACTCAGCCGCTTTAGCGTCACCCCCAGCCGTCATGTATTTAAAGCCGCCCATAATAAGCATCACAAAAACAGCCAAACCGGCCAGACGAATAGCCATATTCAGAAAATTGCGGAGAATAACGTCAAGGTATTGAATAGTAACCACATCCTCTTCAACGACTCCTGTTTGCGCCAGTACCTCTTTGATCATCAGTTTTCACTTTACAACACCAAAACACCTACCGTCAAGAGTAGGTGTTTGAGCGCTTCAATTAATTGAACTACTCGAAAAAGACGGAATTTATGACCCGGTAATTTGGGGGATATTAAACTCAAAAATATTGGGCAGACCAAAAAAAGTCTGGAGGAGTTTAATAATGGCCCAGGCCGAGAAAACAATGACCAAACCAATTAAAGCCGAGGTGATCGTGCTTTGAGCTTTCGCGGTGCCTTCTTTATCGCCCCCACTGGTCATCCACCGAATGCCGCCAAGAATCAAGAAAACGAAAGAAATAAGAGCGGCAATGATGAGAATAAGAGTGACTCCGGCAGAAACAATTCCGCCCACACTAATATTAGCTAAAGAACTAAAATCTCCTGTAGGCGAGATATTGATTTTATCGGCAATCAGGACAGGAATCGCCATTAATGAACCAAACATTTTATTTTTTTCACCCCCTTTCTTAGATTTGTTTTAATTCAGAGTTCCTGGCTCCATTATAAAAAGTTGACCTCTTCACTGTCAATCACTAGGTATTTGAAAAACTTGAGGGAAACCAAAAATGCCCATCAGTAAGCCATAAATCGCCCAGGCTAAAAAAACAATGGTCAGACCAATCAACGCCGCCATAATTTTGCTTCTGGCACTGGTCATTTTTTCTTTGTCATCACCGGCGGTCATCCATTGAATGGCGCCCATCAGCAGGACAATCAGGGCAATCACCAGTGCTACCATCAAAAAAATTGACCAAACACTGGGGAAAAATTGACCAACCGATCTAATTGTAAAAGCGGTTAAATATTGACCAATATTACTGACAGGTGTTTCCATGATTTAAAAGGCTTTTTAAACCGTCGGCCAAGTAATAATTAAGTCTTTGAGGAACCCGACGTTTAAAACCTGGGCAATGAGATTAATGATGGCGTAGGTAGAAGCGAGGACAACAAAACCAATAATAGCCGAAGTCAATCTGCCTTGAGCCGAAGCCAATGCATCTTTGTTGCCTCCGGCCGTCATCCACTGAATGCCAGAGACAATAATCATGATTAAAAGAATCAATCCACCAATCATAAAGGCGAGATTGAGAATGGTGCCAATCAATTCGGCCAGCAAGTCAGCCCCACCTTTTCCCCAAGTGTTGGGGAGAACAGGGTTGAAGATGCCTGGTGGTTGGGCTTGAGCGAGAGTCACGATTAACCTCCCGGTTTTAATTTAATAATAATATTTTGAGGATTGAGAATGTCAAAACCAAGCAGACCACCGATGAGAGAGATTAAGGCGTAGGCGATAACAATAACAATCAGACCAGTGAGGGCGGTACCGATTCTCCGGGTGGCGTCACCGACTTTTTTAGAATCTCCGCCGGCAGTGAGATAACCAAAAGCGCCCACAATAAACATAAAAATAAACCAAATCCCGGCAATGATGGTCATTATTCCGATGACATTGGAAATGATCGTCGTAAAGGCTCCGGCCGCGGCCGAAACATCGCCCAAATCAAGATTGCCAAAAGGGCCAAAACCATCAGCCCCACCGATTCGGCCAAGAGAGGTTTGGGCTAAATAGATTTTTTCCATGTTTTAAAATTTTCCTTTAAGGTTAAGGCGTTGGACCATAAATTTTAGGGTTAAGAATGGCGCCGGCGTCGCCGAACAACAACCAACCGAAAATGGCGGCAAGAACAAACGCGCCTAAGATAAAAAGCAAGCCCATCATGGACTGCCAGATTTTTGCCCAGGCGGCGCTCATCTTTTTCGGGTCATCCCCTGCACTTAAAAACCCGTAACCGGCGATGATAATATTAAAAAAAGCAAAAAGACCGGCGACGACAATCAAGAGACGAATGATGTTGTTGAGAAAACCCACCAAACCTTTACCTTGAGTGGCGAAATCGCCGTAGCCACCGGCTAAAGGATTATCAATGGTGCCAAAGATGTCAAGCATTTTTATAAACCAAGATTAAAACCTAAATTGATTCCGGTAATGAACTGAATAATTTGCATTATCCAATAACTAGCAAAAATAATCAAGAAACCCAGCAAAGCGGCGGTGACCGCTTGCATCCCTTTAGAAGCTCCCTCCGGATTTTGTTGACCAGAACTGATGATAAACATCAAACCGCCGCCAATCAAAAGAAAAAAAAGAATCACTCCAGCAATAACATAGATATTTGGCAAAATTCGGGAAATAAAATAACCGAGGGAAAAACCTTCGGGGCCGACGAATAAAGACTTGACCGGGTTGCCTTGGCCCAGTTCGAGTTCCAGACCAATGTCCCATGGTGCTATGAATAACATCAAATTCAGTCTAGCAATCCCCAGCTTGAGTGTCAACTTTTGCCCGGCAATGTTATAATGGCCACTATCAGGAATGACTTATCAAGAATATTTTCTTCCTTACGTTCAAGAGATTGATCGCTTCCTCGCCCATTATTTCCGCTCGAAAAAAAGAGAAGCAAAGAAGATTACACCGGTGGCGGCCGAAACCTGGCAAAAACTTGAAAGCTTTATAAAGGGTGGCAAGAGAATTCGAGGTGGTTTGGTCAGGCTAGGTTATGAGTGTTTTCAAAAAACAGATTCGGAAAAGATTTTACCGGCTTCAGCGGCGATGGAAATTACCCACGGGGCAATTCTGGTTCACGACGATATTATTGATGCCAGTGAGTTTCGCCACCACCACCCTACTGTTCACAAACAATACGAGAAGGAATATCAACAAAAAAAATATTCTAAAGGAGCAAAGATTCATTATGGTACCAGCATGGGGATTTTAGTTGGTATTGAGGGTTATTACGGTGCCATCCAATTGTTAGTTCAAACCAGTTTTCCTGAAAAAAACAAAATCGCGTCTCTTAACGAGCTTTGCCGGTTGATGGTGGAAACCGGCTATGGTGAAGCTTTGGATGTTGATTTGGGGTATCGGTTGAAAGTCGGGGAAAAAGAAGTGCTCACCATTCACACTTATAAAACAGCCCAATACACTTTGGTGGGGCCTTTAAAAATTGGTGGCTTACTGGCGGGGGCTTCTTCTAGTCAAGTAAAAAAGTTTGAAACTTATGGTTTACCAGTGGGGATTGCCTTTCAACTCCAGGATGATATTTTGGGCATGTTTGGCACGGAAAGAGAGTTAGGTAAACCCGTCGGTGATGATTTAAAAGAAGGTAAAAACACTTTGCTTTATACACACGCCCTTAAAAAGGGGAATCCAAGACAACGATTGCAATTAATGAGTTTGTGGGGAAGGCAGTCAGCGACTTTAAAAGAGGTCACGGCAGCCCAAAAGATTATTGAAGAGACGGGTTCGTTGGTTTATTCTCAGCAACTGGCTTGGAAATTGGTGGAAAGAGGAAAAAAGGCAATTCCTGGACTGACTCCAAAAAAAGAGCTTCAAGAAGTTTTTCATTCCTTGGCCGATTTTATTGTTGAAAGAAAAAAATAATTTTAACTTCAAATGAGAAAAAAGGAATCAGTCGCGTCCAAAGAGATTGAGGAAAGGAAAATTTATGGTGTCGTAGCCGTGATTCAAAGTTTAGACAATCGGATTTTGTTAATCCAAGAAACAAAAGATAAACCGGAATATGATAAACGGGTGGGTGATTTATCTAATCCCACCGAGACGATTGAGAAGGGGGAAACTATTGCCGAGGCTTTGGCTAGGCTCCTTGAAGAAGAAGTGGGTGTTTGTGAAGGAATGGTTTTTGACCTTGAAAAAGATTGGATTGGTGATTATCGGATCAGCGGTGGCTATTGGGGCAGAGCTTTTTTGGTTCATTATCAAGGGATGGCCGATTCTCTCGTTGACTTTCAGGCGAAGGAAGGCGAAGTGATTAATCATCAGTGGGTTGATCCTTCGGAGGTTAGGGAATTGCCAAGAAGAGCAGGTGTCTTGGAGGTAGTAGAAGATTTTCTCCAGGGATCCCGGGGAGTCATTCGGGAAATGTGTTCCCCCGGTTTTAGACAAAAATGAGTTTAGATTCCCTTAAACCTGTGTTAAAATGAAAATCCATGGCAAAAAAAGTTAACCTCGATAAAAAAAAGATTCCTAAACACATTGGCATTATTATGGACGGCAACCGGCGTTGGGCAGCCAAAAAGGGTTTGTCAGCCATCAAAGGGCATGAAGCTGGAGTCAAAGCTTTGGTGGAAATTGTGGAGCATTGTTTAGATTTGAAGGTGGAAACCCTGACTATTTATGCTCTTTCCACCGAAAACTGGCGCAAAAGAGCCAGAAAGGAAGTTCAAGGCATTTTTAATTTGTTGGTTAAGGCAGTGGAGGAAAAGAAAGAGGAATATAAGAAAAAGGGGGTAAAATTGGCCATTATTGGTAATTTTCAGGCTTTTCCCCGGAGAGTGGTTCGGGCGATCGAAGAAATGCTTTCGATTGTTAAAACTCATGAACGCTTGAAAGTCAATGTCGCTTTAAACTACGGTGGCAGGGACGAGATTGTCAGGGCGATTCAAAAGATTGTCGATCAGAAAATTCCTCCCAAAAAAATCAATGAGAAGATGATTGGCGATTTTCTTTACACCAACGGCGAACCGGACCCGGACTTGATTATTCGGACCGGGGGCGAAGTGAGATTGTCCAATTTTCTTCTTTGGCAGTCGACTTATTCCGAACTTTACTTCACCGACACCCTTT
>Ga0315285_10001220_pt1 | contig 26912 bp, 30 predicted proteins | sample YL17G09_36_MG_FD_203698 | JGI IMG/M metagenome (GOLD analysis project Ga0315285, IMG submission 203698) | Sediment microbial communities from Yellowstone Lake, YNP, Wyoming, USA - YL17G09_36 | ecosystem: Environmental > Aquatic > Freshwater > Lake > Sediment | place: USA: Wyoming | collected... | reverse complement strand
ATGTCACAAAAAATGAGCGGGGGGAGACCGAGTACCTTGCCGGAATCATTGAAGATATCACCGAACAACGGCTGGCAGAAGAGGCAGTGCGGGAGAGCGAGAAGAGGTACAGGGAACTGACTGAACTCCTGCCCCAGACGGTCTACGAAGTTGATACATCGGGCAGGATCACGTTTGCCAACCGCTTCGCTTTTACGGCCTTTGGCTATACCAGGGAAGATTTTGAGGCGGGGCTGCATGTCTCGCAGATGATCCACCCTGACGACCGGGACCGGGCACTCCGGGACATGGAGCGGGTTATCCACGGAGAGAATGTCGTCGGCGACGGGTACCGGGCACTGCGAAAAGACGGTACAACGTTTCCTGTCATCATCAACGGGGACCGGATCATCAGGGGCAACGTTGTCGTGGGAATGCGGGGAGTCGTTGCCGATATCTCCGAGCACACAACGACATGAAAAAGCGCCGGCGATCCGAAAGGAAAGGATTTTTTGTCCAGCCTGGTCAAAGGAAGTAGCTTTCCCCTGAAGACACGGTGGCAGATCGTGCCGGCACAACGGGATCGCGTACAGCAGCCCTCTACGCAACCTATAAGCCTTCTTTTTGGTAATTCTCTTTGATGCCGGAAGCACACTACTTCGCTGAACCTGTCGAGACGCTGGAACGCGGTGACCTTGATGCGCTGGTCGATGACCGCGTGCGCACAACGGTGCAGTATGCGGTGGCGCACTCGCCATTCTACCGGCACTGGTTCAAAGAAAACCGGATCGACCCCGCGGAGATCCGGGTCCACGAAGACCTGCTCACCCTGCCCGTCATTTCGGGAAAGACGATCCGCGAGCACCAGCCCCCGCTCACCCCACACTTCCAGTTCCTGTCAGCAGGCTGGGGGGACGTATTCACTATCCAGGAGACGAGCGGGACAAGCGGGACGCCCAAGAGTTTCTTTCTGACATGGGATGACTGGAAGCGGTACGCGGAGAAGTACGCCCGGAGTTTCGTGTCGCAGGGGTTTTCCAAAACGGACCGGGTCGTGGTCTGTGCCTCGTACGGCATGAACGTGGGCGCAAATACGATGACCCTCGCGGCGCACCGGCTCGGCATGGCCATCATCCCGTTCGGCAGGTGCGATTTCCCCCCGCGGGTGATTGCCAGCTACCGCCCCACGGCAATCGTGGGAAGCGTGTTCAAGCTGCTCCGGCTCGGGCGCAGGATCGCATCGGAGGGCACACGCCTGCAGGACACATCCGTCGAACGGCTCGTCGTCGGCGGGGAGTCCTTTGCGGACGAGTCGCGTGCGTACCTTGCCGAACAATGGGGCTGCCCGGTCTACAACACCTACGGGAGCACCGAGGGGACGATGTGCGGGGAATGCACGAAACTTGCAGGCCTGCACGTGCCCGAAGACCTCGTCCACCTCGACGTGTACGACCCGCGGCTGAAGGCGTTCGTGCCGGACGGGGAATGCGGGCGGGCGGTGCTGACAACCCTGCTGCAGGAAGGGTCGGCATGCGGGACGCTCCTGATCAACTACGACACCGAGGACACCACGGTCGTGCTGTCGCGGGAGCGCTGCAGGTGCGGCAGGACGCACATGCGGATCATCAACCCGCAGCGGGAGGCCGAGACGTTCTGGGTGTTCGGGAACTCCGCAAACCGCGTGGACGTGGAAGCCGGGGTCTTCCAGCACGACAACATGCAGTACCTCACCGGGGAGTACGAGGCATTCCTGTATGACGGCACGTCCCCCGGTGACGTGGTGATGCGTGTCAGCGTGGAATGCCATGACCCGGACCGGATTGACCGGCGGCTGGTCGAAGACCGGTTCACGGAGCGGTTCCTCAGATACAAACCCGGCCTTGCCCACCACGCCGAAGACCGCACGTTCTCGATCGTGTTCCGGTATAAGAAACCCGGCGGGCTTGAACTGCAGAAACTCCCCGGGCGGCCAAAACGGCTCGTTGACCGCCGTTCAGCGTAACCGTTCGGCATTGTACTCCCGGCCGGGATTTGCAGCGGGATTCCCGGTACGGTACCGCTCCGGCCGCGTTTCCCATACTTCCACGGTGCACAGGCACCCGCAACCCATGGGAAATGCAACGCCATAATCTCTGCGCAGGGCGCATGAATCCTGCATCCGGTCAAAACGGATGCAGCATGGACTGAAAATACGCACAATACTGTGCCTGCCGGCAATTCCGGGCAGATTACGCGGTGTTTGAAACGGCGCATTTTGTGCGTCTGGATGCCCGAAATTCGGGTTTTTCTTCCTCCAAACGGCAACTTTCGACGGCTACCGGCGAGAAACCTTATATAGTATCAGACGGAACATCTCCTTATCAAAACTCACGTCGGAGTTTTGAGGTGTTTAAATGGGACAGAAAGTTGGAAAGGAAAAGATCAGCCGCGAAAAAGGCTATCTGTATTTTGTCGGGAAGGACGGCTACGTCTGGGCAGCACCCATGAAGTCAAACCCGGGTGGCAGAAAGAAGAAGGTTGGATCTGAGAAGATTGCAAAGGAATCCGGCTTCATGTACTACATCGGCAAGGACGGCTACGTTGCAAAAGCGAAGATGAAAAACGCCTAACCATCCCTTTTTTAAAAAAATTTTATCTGCCACGTGGTTTCACATTGGGTGGTTCCGCTCGGTTGTATCAGCCGTCAGGCAGGTCTTTTGAGCCGCGGGCACGGAGGTGGGCGGCAAACGTCCGTGCAAGGAGTTGCGTTGCGGCTTGGGGCGGCAGGCCGAGGATCCCGGCTGCTTTCCTGCAGAGGTCCATCAGCTCGGGTGTTCCATTGCCGGCAGCTGCGATGACGGCTCTGTGGACCTGCCGTATGGAGAAAAGCCCGTCATTGATTGCCTTGTATACAAGGATTCCCTGCCGCGGCTCGTCCCATGACGAAAGCAGGGTGGTGATCCCGTCAATGCGGCTGAGCCGTTTCAGCGACCGCACGGATGCGACTGCATCGTCGTAGACCGGCAGGTCGCCCGGTACCGGGACTGCATCGCCGGAGAAGAGCGCCCCGTCGCTCTGCAGAAGCAGCGAGACCGATCCCGGTGAATGGCCGGGCGTGTGAAAGACGATGAGGTCGAGGCGGTGGTCCCTGCCGAGGCCGATCACATCGCCATCTGCGAGCACACGGCCAACCTGCGCCGATCCCCCGACCAGCTGGTCAAAGCCTGGCACCGGCCGTTCCCGGTCCTGCACTGCGACATGTTCAATCCACTCCCGTTCTGCGGCATGCACGGCCACCCCGCACCCGGTCTCTTCTTGGATCGCACGCGTCGCCCCGATATGGTCGGGATGGGTATGGGTCTGGACGATGAGCGAGATCTCAGAGGGGTCGCGCCGGATCGCCGCGATGTACTCAAAGACCGGCTTCTCGCAGCCCGCAACACCGGTATCGACCAGGGTGAGGGTCTCCCCACAGATGAGGAACACGGAGGCAAAGCGCCCGATGGAGATGCCCGGCGCAACCGGTACTCTGAACGGGAACCGCAGGGCATGGACGTGGGGCGTGATGTGCATGGGGGATCACGGTCGCGGGGGTTTTCCTGAGCATGTGTGTTCATGAGGTATATTTCCGCGGGTGGGGATCCCATCGTGGCTGGTCCCCGTAGTACGGTATCAAAAAAGCACACCTGTAATTCACACGATCCGGAACCGGACATACGGACGGCTGGTTTTATGACCGATGCAAAAAGAGTCATTGACGATGAACGGAGTGGGGTGATCGATCCTGCCGGCAACAGTCAGCGGGAAATTCGCCGAGTGGACATTTGGCCTCAACACCCGCGAGAGCATGGTCTCGATCTTCGAACATGTCCGCGACATCCCGTTCTCTGTCCTGTCCGATCCCGGCATGTACGACCCGGCAACCGCACCCACCCTCATCCTGCAACGGGGGTGCGGCTCCTGCGCAGCAAAACATTTCCTGCTCTCCGAAATGTACCGGAAACTGAACGTGAACGTGGTCTTTGCGGAGTTTGCATTCCTGTGGAACGATCCCGGCCTCCACTACCCTGCAGACCTTCGCGCTCTCGCCGCACGGCTCCCTGTCGCGTACCACCTCGCCTGCCGGGTGCAGTCCGGGTGCCGCTGGGTGCTCGTGGACGCGACGTGGGACCGCCCGCTGCGGCACACCGGGTTCCCGGTCAACCTGCACTGGGACGGCTCTTCTGAGATGCGGTGCGCTGTCAGGCCGCTCAAAGCGCCAATGCGGACTGCGTTCTGCCGCACACAAAGCAAAGGGCCGTACCGTGATGATGACGCGGCAGGCCTTTTTCCGGTTGACGGCGAGAAGGATTACTGGGAGGCCGGGGACGTTGCACGCTCCCTGCGGGAGAGGATCCCGCTGCGGACAGCTGATGAGACGGAGCTGCTCGCGGGATTTTACCGGACGTTCAATGAGTGGTTACCTACGGTGAGGGCGTCCGCCCGTGACTGAACCGGCAATCAGCCGGTGTGGATGTGACTGCCGGTCATCAGCCCAAAAAACGGCACATGGGGGTTCATATGGATACCATAAGGAAATTTTTACTGAAAGCCCGCTGCATTTTTCTGCCAGAGCTCCCGGTCACGGCTGGTCATGCACCCGCAGCAGGTCATCGACCGCGTCCAGCCAGACCCCCTTTGCCTCGACCGGGTCCATCCCGATCACCACGTCAAACATCAGCCCGTAGATGAGCGCATCGCAGGCAACGGCGAGTACCCGGGAATCAATCGACGAGTGGATCAGCCCCTTGGTCTTCTGCCCTTCAATAAACCGCTCGATCACGTCAAGGGCGCCGTACCGGTCCTCGCGGAGAATGGTCCGGATGGTCTCGTTATGGACGGCAACTGCCATAACATCGGTATACATCTCGATGGACCGGTTGATGTAATCCAGCAGGGAGTCAAAGAGCACGGAGGCGCCCTGCATCAGCTCCCCGCCTTCGAATGAGCGTTCAAGGATCCCGGCGAGTTCCTGCCGCTGGTACTCGGCGACCGCGGCAAACAGGTCGACCTTGCTCCGGTAGTACTGGTAGATCGCGGCCTTGGTAACCCCGAGCCGTGCTGCAATATCGTCCATAGTCGTGGCGGAATATCCTTTCTCCATGAAGAGCGAGGAGGCTTCTGCCACGATCTTCTTCCTGACCTCGTCCCGGTAGCCGGGATACATCTTTGGCATGGTATCTTGTCCACCATTATTGTTACTGGAAGTAATTAAAATTACCCAGAGTAAGTTTGATTACCTTTGGTTACCAACATAGTGAGAACAGCCCGGAAACGAGGAGATCCATGATCAGCCACAATGATAAGAAAATATCGCGGATCGGCGCATATGCAACCCTGTTCGCGGTTGCCGCCTGCATGATTGCCCTCATGATCGCCGTGCCACCGGCACGTGCGGAATCCGACCAGCCCACCGTCTTCATCGAAAGGTACACCGTCACCCCGCAGGTGCTTGCGCCCGGCGACCACGGCACGGTTGCCGTTGTCATTAAGAATACCGCTTCCACCGCCACGCTCCAGGAGTCGTCAGGGATCGTCGGTGGATCATTCACGACCGTAAAGAGCGTTGACATTCCCACGCAGATCGATGCAATAGGCATGGATGGCAACGGGATCACGGTGATCTCAGAAACCTACCAGCGGTTCGGGTCGATTGGCCCCGGGCAGTCGGCAACGGTCACGTTCGCCATCCAGGCACCGCTCGAAGAGGGCATATATTTCCCGGAGGTCTGGGTCGATATCTACGGCGGCAGGAATGTCCGGTACCCGCTGCCGGTCAATGTCAATGCAAAAAACCAGGTGCTCCGGGCCCCGGCGATCGTTGTAAAAAAATCCCTGCCTGACACCGTGAACCCTGGCGACAGTTTCCCGGTTCGCCTGACCCTGGAAAACGCCGGGACGCTGCGGGCAAACCAGGTCATCCTCTCGGTCAACACCAGCACCAGCTCGATCGGCGTCAAAGGGCCCGGCACACTCGTGATCGATGAGCTTGACGGCGGATCATCGCAGGACGTCACGGTTGACTTCGTGACCGACAAGAAAGCCCCCACAGGCCTGCAGAAGGTCTACCTCACCTTTGACTACCAGCTCCCGGACGGGACGGCAAAGCAGCAGCGTGAAATTATCGAAATTCCCGTGAAGGGCAGGGCCGAACTGGGGTTTGTATCCGTCGACACCAATCCCCCCCGGCTGGCGGAAAAGACCCCGTTCGATCTGACGATCCGGATCGAGAACACGGGCAGCGGCGACGCCGAGCAGGTCTCGGCAACAATTGACCTGCCGGCGGAAGGGACAAAAGAAGCCTTCATCGGAAAGATCAAGCCCGGCAATGATGCCCCTGCACTCTTCCTCCTCGAGGGAGCAAAAGCCGGTACCCATCCCTACACGCTCACCATCAACTACACAGATGACATGGGCACCCATAGGATGACCAGGGACATGAATCTGCGGGTAGCTGCGACTGATATATCCGGCACCATCATCCTCGTCATCGTCATCCTCGGCATCCTCGGGTTTGTGGCGTACCGGTACTGGTACCTGCCCAGGATCAACGGCGATGGAAAGTTCCCATGGGTAAAAAAGAACTGAAGGTAGCGTTCCTGCTGGCGCTGCGTTCGCTCCAGCGGGGAAGCCGCTCCAGCGTGATCCTGACCGTCCTGATCATCGGGATGTGCTTTACCAACATGATCTTTTTGCCCTCCCTGTTCAACGGGATCGGGCAGAGCATCACAAATCAGGTCGTAGACTATGAGGTCGGGAACGTGCTTGTCAGCCCCCGGTCGGGTGACCGGTACATCACCGACCTTGGGGCAACCCTCGACCTCATCAACGGCATGCCCGGCGTGGAACGGGCAACCCCCCATTACTCGAAAGGGGCGACCCTCAGGTACCGCCAGCGTGTCCTTGGCGTTTCAGTACGGGCAATATCGCCCAATGATGAGAAATACGTCTCCCCCCTCTACACCAAGATTATCTCCGGCAGCTACCTCGGGGAGGGGGATACCGGGGAAGTCATCATCGGCAAACCGCTCGCGGGTGACGCCTCAATCCGGCAGGAGGACGAGTTTGAGCCCTCGCTCGGGGGGGTGCGGGTCGGCGACTCGATCACGATCGAGTACGGCAACGGGTACGTAAAAGACTACCGGGTAAAGGGAATCTATGCGACCGGCTGGAGCCCGGTAGACAGCGCGGCATATGTCACCTGGACAGACATGGAGCAGGTGGAAGGAAAGGCGCTCGACCAGGCGGAATCTATTACCGTCAAGGCAAAGCCCGGGTATTCGGAGAAGTTCATAAAAGACGAGATCCAGCAGTACGGTGTTTCGCAAAAGGTCCAGACCACCGCAGACCTGCTCAGTAAGAGCATGGGGCGGGCACTCCAGACGTTTGCCATCATCAACATGGTGTCCCTGATTGTGAGCATCATCATCACGACGGTCGTACTGTTCATCGTCATCACCATCAAAACCCTCAACAGCCGCAAACAGATTGGGATCCTCAAGGCAATTGGCGTGGATAAGGGGGTCATCATGCATAACTATGGTTTCCAGGTCATCATCCTCGCAGTCCTTGGCATTATTCTTGGGATCCTCATCACGCTGATGCTCGCGGTGTACATGTCCTATAACCCCGTAGTGACTCCCGCATGGTCTGCCACCCTGTATATAACACCCCTGGACATTCTCATAAACTCCGCGATCCTGTTCATCGCAGCAGTCGTAGCCGGGTATGTCCCTGCCTACCAGGTCTCCCGCGAGGAGATCCAGACAGCCATGAGGGCCTGATATGATCGAGATCTCGGATTTACGGAAAATCTACCAGATGGGCAACGTGCAGGTCAAAGCGCTTGACGGGATCACGCTCGACATCGAAAAAGGGGAGTTCCTCGGCATCATGGGGGCGAGCGGGAGCGGCAAGTCAACGCTTCTGCACATGCTGGGCCTCCTGGACATACCCACATCCGGGAGGATTGTTATCGACGGGATGGATATCTCCCGGTTCACGGATTACGAGAAGACGATGTTCAGGCTCTACAAGCTCGGGTACGTCTTCCAGGACTATGCTCTCGTTCCCGATCTGACGGTGATGGAGAATGTCTCCCTGCCGGCAATGCTCCGGGAAGACCGGACCGAGGAGCAGCACCGCAGGGACAGTCATGGTATTTTACAGAAAATCGGCCTCTGCGACCGCAGGGACCACCTCCCCCGGGAACTTTCCGGTGGCGAGCAGCAGCGCGTCTCGCTTGCCCGGGCGATGGTGAACAAGCCGGAGATCCTCTTTGCCGATGAACCATGTGCAAACCTCGACTCCGAGAACTCAAAGATGGTGCTCGAACTCTTCCGGGAGATCAACGAGACCATGCACCAGACCATCGTGATGGTCTCCCACGAGGACTGGCACAAGGAATATTTCCATAGGATTATACGGCTTAAGGATGGCAGGATCGTAAGCGACGGGACGAACGGGACGAGGCACGGATGAAGTGGGGGAAAACCAGGTGGGCCCTGACTGCAGGACAACCGAAAAGTCCATTGTGCCGGCGCCACGTCATTGTACATAGGAGGATACCATGGAATCTCCGGACCCATTCTTTTTAAAAGATGCCTATGCGGCACAGGCCGGCATCGAGCTCTTGGAAGTATCAGAAGGCAGGGCAAAGGTAAAAATGGAGATCCGCGACCGGCATAAAAACAGCCACGGGACGGTGCACGGCGGCGCAATCTTCACCCTTGCCGACACCGCATTTGCACTTGCCTCAAACTCCCACGGGATACCCGCCGCTGCGATCAATGCCCACATCTCCTACGTGAAATCGGCAACCTCTGGCACGCTCCTTGCAGAGGCAGAGGAGTTCTCACTCAACAAAAAGATCGCCACGTATACGGTCCGTGTAACCAATGAGAGCGGTGAGAACATCGCCATCTTTCAGGGAATGGTGTACCGCAAAACCCCGCGGACATAAGATTTGTAGAGAAACGAAAAAAAATGTCTCTCAAGATATTATGGTGCCTCTTCCGTCATTACAAAAAGCAATAGAAAAAAGCTATCAAAATGCCCTTCATCTAATTAAAAATTTAAGGCAGCATACCACTTAAAATCCGAATGATATCGGGGAAGCAATAAAAATATTAGAAAATATCCGGAATGACACATACGAGGAACTCAATCAAATACAACACGAGCTGTTAGTGATTAAAGCGGCTGAATGGCTCATTGATAATAAAGTCGTAACTGATGACGTCACTTGGTTTTGGAATCCGCGGCAAACCGGGGGAACTGAACCCGACCTTGTTGCAAAATTTGATGGCTATCCCGTTATTAGTGCAGAAGTAACAACTTCAAAAGATCCCAATGGAGTAATTGATTCTCGGATGAAAAATGTTCTTAAAAAATTGAATGAAAAAGATGGGAAGAGATTCTACTTTATTCGCACAGAATCGATGAAAAAAAGAGCGGAAACAAAAGTGATGAGAAATCATCTTGATATTGAAGTAATATTATTGAAATGATAAAATCGCTTTACGGACTTCAGGTATTGTGGATTAGACGCTCTTGGGGGCTTCGGCATTGCCTCCGCCCCCGCCGCGTGGGCATCCCCATAAGGCGATATCTCCCGATACCGTTAGTGCGAGACTGATCCAGATAAGGAGTAACTGATACAATTTTTTATATTTGTCTGCCTTCTGATATCGCAAAAGGGGGCGCCCACGCGGCGGGGGTGAAGCCGATGGCTGAACCCCCTGGAGCGTAAAAAGAAAATTTCAAAAGAAAGGTTTTTATTAAAAAAAACCGATGGGCCCGTCGTGATTCGAACACGAGATCTTCGCCGTGTGAAGGCGACGTCATAGCCAGCTAGACCACGGGCCCGATGCATCGACCGGGAATCGAACCCGGGCTATAGGCTTGGAAGGCCTAAGTCATGCCTCTAGACCATCGATGCAGTCGTGGATTACAATTTTGGCGAGCGTTTGTATTAATGATTGCCATGAGCGTGTGCCGCGGGATCCCGCCGCCGGCCGGCATGCTGAGAGAGATAGGACCGGCGTGGGGGATTTTTTTTTAAAAATGCTTTTTTTTGGAAAATTTATCCGTTCTGCTCTCACCGTGAATGGTATGGCAGAGGCTTCACTCCCGTTCATCGCACTCTCGGTACTTATCCTTGTTATTATTGGCATACTGCTCCTTATTGCGGGAAAAAAGGGAACAGAACAGAACAGAACAGGACGTATCTCCCCAGACCATGCTCGGTATATTATTAATTATTCTTGGCATTGTATCCGGTTCGGATCGTTTCATCGGATATGCATTTCTTGGAGCAGGTGTCATCATCGCGATCTTCGATGCGGTTAAAAACCGGCAAAAGAAATAAAAAAATTCTTTCATGCCATCTCTTTTCATGATCCTTGTTTTGTGCCCTCCGGCATGATCGCCGCGACAATGGCGATCACCGGCCCGATGATCAGTCCGCCCCAGAATGCAAGCCCGAGCACCCCGACGACCGCTAACACTACCCGCTCTTGTGCCGGCACGGGTTGCCCGGAACGAAAACCGGTCCTCAGTGCAACGATTCCCAAGCCAACCGGGATGCCGATAAAGATGAGCGTGAGGGCCGCAGATGGATCCCAGCCGGTGATCCCGAGCGCACGCACCATCTGGGTGAACGTGATGGAAGCACCTCCAAGGTAGAGGAGCCCGGCAGTGATCGCGAGCCAGCTGAACAGGGAGCGGGAAGTTCCGGTCCTCTTCTGCCGGCGCAGCAGGAGTGCGATGCCGAGCAGCACCAGCGCGATGCAGGGAGCAAGCACGACGACCGGCGACTGCCCCTCCCATGCATGGATCCCGATCACGCTGACCGGGACAAAGAGCCACTCCGACGCGGTGAACTCTTCACGGAACCCGGGGGCAAAGCTGTAGTCCTGCTCCCCTTCCGCGGAGTACACAACCGCATAGTACGTACCGGATTCCGCCACCTTCAGCGTATTTGACGCGACCGGGAACAACGCTGCCGGGGAGAACGGCTCGTACATGGGCTGCTCCGGCATCCTGCCCGGTATCACGAGTACGCCGCTGCCCGCAGGGACCTGGAGAGAGGGGGGCGGGGTGCCTGATGACGGCACGCCCGGCCCCATGATGATGAGGTCGGGAACCGGGCTGTCCTTCCGGTTGACGAGCAGTGCGGTGTTGAGTGTCTGCCCTGCAGCCAAATCAAACCGGTAGTACGCCGCTTCACCCGGCTCATGGATGTGCCCGTACACCACGTACGACTTCTCCGGCTGGCTGATCACGGTTGCCATGGAGAGGTCGCCGTTCTCTCCCGTGGAAAGAGGGGCATGGCCACAGGCAGGCGGGACGAGCAGGGTAATGATAAGGATGAGGAGGGGAATGGAAGTGATACGGAGTTCCATACAACGACATCTCTCCCTGCTGTAATAACGCTGTGGATTACTGCTCCCCACAATACCGCAGTGCAGGGGTGGCCTTGTAAAACGTTTTGGGAAAAAGTGTATTGATTGGATCGGAGTACTTCAGTTCCCGCGGAGTTCCGCCTCGACCTGTTCAAGGTTGGCGATCCGCTTCTCGAGCGCAGGGTGGGTTGAGAAGAGCTCCATTAAGGTGTTTTTTCCCGACAGCGCCGGTATGATGAAGAACGCGTTTGCACCTTCGACCTTTGCCTTGTATTCAGCCGGGACGGCATCCATCCGCCCGCTGATCTTGCTGAGCGCGGAGATGAGCGCCCGCGGGTTGCGGGTGATATAGCCGCTGCCCCGGTCGGCGGCGAACTCCCGGTACCGCGAGAGCGCCATGATCAGCAGGTTGGCGACGAAGTACACGATCATTGCGACAAGCCCCGCGATGATCCACGCCCCTGCTCCTTCAGAGTTGCGCCGCCCGAACATCGCCCCCCACAGGAAGTTCTGCATGATGATCGACGCGATCATCGCGATGAAGCTTGCCACCGTCATGGTCAGGATGTCGCGGTTCTTGACATGCGAGAGCTCATGGGCAAGCACCGCCTCCAGTTCGTCGCGGGAGAGCAGGCGCATGATCGAATCGGTGACCGCAACCACCGCGTGTTTCGGGCTCCTGCCCGTCGCAAACGCGTTGGGCACCGGGCTCTGCATGATCGCAACCTTCGGCTTGGGAAGGTCAGCCTCCCTGCAGAGTTTTTCGATCATCTGGTGAAGTTCAGGGAACTCGTCCTCAGCAACAATGCGGGAGCCCGTGGTCCAGAGCACCAGCTTGTCAGAGAAGAAATACTGGATGAACGCCATGCCAACCGCGATCAGGATCAAAAACGAGGTGCTGATCCCAAGCGCCCAGAGTATGGCAAGGAACACGAGGTAGACGACGAACAGCAAAAACATCGTCAGCCATACCCTTCCTGTCAAACCCCAATCACGTTTCCACAGCATATGTGGTACTTATTCGACGGGGGCGCTTTTAAAATATTCGACGATGGCATGGGACTGCACAATTTTTCAGTAGGCACCCCGGTCAGGGACTTTATACGGCGGAAAACCTTTTTTATTCAATGCTCCATGGATGTGCCGGTGCTCCCATCAGGCCAGCCCTGAAGGCAACATCAGAAACTATTTTTTCGGGCAGCACATGACGATTAAGTATGGCAGACGCAGACCCCGAAGCGCTCGAAGATGTCGGGTACGGGATTTTCGAGCACCTGTTGAACAAGGGGCTGCGTGAGCAGGGAAAGTATCTCTTTTCACTCGTGGAGCAGGGCGTCGATTTCAGGAAAGAATTTGACGGGATCTTCTCCCGGTTTGCCGGGGAATACCCCCAGCTCGCCGAGGCGCTGGCACCGCAATTTCCTGACATTACTACAATCTATTCGATGATCCTTTCAGGTGAAGGGGTCACCCCGTCAAAGACCACCCAGATGTACTGGATCGTGCAGGACGCACCGGACAGCCCCCCGGAAGCAATCGAGGATGAGAAAGCCGGTAAATGGCTGATCTTCCAGGAACCGGACCAGGTCGATGTATCATGGAAGATGGTGCGGGACGCAACGGTTGAAGGGACGCTGGGCATCTCGACCAAGGTCAGCACCGCAAAGCCCAACCCGGAATCGCGGGACAACCAGAAGGTCATCTACGTGTACACGAAGGACTGGGCTGACGAAGCGGACGTGATGCGGGTGCGCCAGAAACTCAAAGACCTTGGGTTTGTCGACCGGATCGGGTACAAGCGGAACATCGAGACCTTTGCCGGGGAATATGCCAAGAAAGGCAAACGGGTAACGTATTATTCCGCATAATAATTCCCCATCCCAAAAGATTGCGTGACCAGCGAGGACGATTCATACCGGAAAAAAATGTTGCACTATGCACGGATCGCAAGCGTATGAAAATTATCCCGCCTGGATGGTACTGGGATCGAATCTGCTCTCAATCTCAATGTACCTCATTGGTGCAGCTATCCTGTACCAGATCGGCCTCATCTGGCTCGTCCTGTATGTACTGTTCATTCTGCTGCTTGAACTCCGGCTGATGAAGGGGCACTGCGTGGACTGCTATTATTATGGCAGGACCTGTGCCTTTGGAAAGGGCCGGTTGAGCTGCATGTTTTTTCCCAAAGGAACACCGGAACAATTTAAAAAGCAGACGATTACATGGAAGAATATTGTCCCTGACTTCCTGGTGTTTATTATCCCCCTTCTTGTCGGAATAGCGCTCCTGATACACGATTTCAGCTGGATTCTCCTCGTGCTGATCATCATCCTCTTCTTCCTTGGGTTTATGGGGAATGCGGTGGTGAGAAGTCAACTCGCCTGCAGATACTGCAGACAAAGAGAGATTGGATGCCCGGCGCAACGACTGTTTGAGAGAACAAAAACATAACTATCCAGCGTTTTTATTCCAAAGAAGCCATCCCCTGAAACAGCGGGAACGTCACCGGCGACGTAATTATAAAATACAATCTGAAAAAAAAAGAAAAAACCTAACTGGGGGTTACGCCTTTCTTTCCTTATTCTTGGGGCGCAGCTGCTTGGACCCGCATTTGCGGCACCTAGTCGCGCGGATCGCGTTCCGGGCGTTACAGTGCATGCAGATCTTCACGTTGAGCAAGCGGGCTTCTGCCTCGGGAAACTTTGCCATAGTAAATACACTCCTGCCCTGTTATCAAGGTTGTAAAAGCTCTTAACCGTTTGTGTCAGGACGAGGAGGAATACGTCTGGATAAACCAGCCATGGAAGGCCCCCAGCGCTTTCGCGCGGTGCGAGACACGGTTCTTCTCTGCAAGCGGGAGTTCTGCCAGGGTTGTACCGTTGTATTCAAAGATCGGGTCGTACCCAAACCCCTCCCTGCCCCGCGGGGCGGGGGTGATCGTGCCATAGATGGTGCCGCTGAATACCTGGATCCCGTCGGCATCGGCAAAAGCGATCGCGGTGGTGAAGCTGGCGCTGCGGTCCTGAACGCCTTCCATCAGTTTCAGAATGCCCGCGGTTCCGATCGAATCGAGCACAAACGACGCGTACGGTCCGGGAAACCCGTTGAGCGCGTCGATCTCAAACGCGGTATCATCAACGATAAGCGGTGACCCAATCTCCCCGTACGCATACCTCGCCTTTTCGCGTGCAATCTCGGCGACGTCATCGCTGCGGAGTTCAGGGCATTCGAGTGCCACATGGGTGACAGAAACCGCCCCGGAAAAGAACGCCGCAACCTCGTGAGCCTTGTTGGGATTGCTCGTCACGACCACAAGTTTCACAGGTACCTCCCCCGCAATTCAATCTCGTGCTCGCGGGAAATAACCTCGCCGGCACCCGCAAACGTCTCCCTGTAGCCCTCACAGAACGCATCTTTGAGGACCGCGGCGTCCGGAGTCGTGCTCTCCAGGGTCTGGAACAGCACGTGGATGTCAACACCCCGCTGTTCAATCTCGGTGGTGACCTGCGCGAGCCCGAAGTCGATCAGGACGCAGCGCCCGTCACGCATGATCATGTTGCTTGTTGTCAGGTCACCGTGCATGATGCCCGCACCGTGCAGCCTTCCCACCATCCTCCCGGCTTCCTGCAGGTTCGGGACGGACAGGGTGTGGGTGAGGAGCGCCCCCTGCACCCGTTCCATCACGATTGTATCGGAGGTGATGTCTGTGATGAGGGGCGTCGGTACTCCGGCACGGCGGGCAGCGGCGATAAGCTTCGCTTCGGCACGGGTGCGCTCGGCGATGAGCCTCCAATCGAGCGCAGGAACGCGGTAGCGTTTGGAGACCCGGCACTTGGAGGCGGTAGTGTCAGTAAATTCTATGATCGCTTCCGCACCCCGTGCGGTCCGGGCCGGGGACACCGGGGCGTGGTGTTGCGGGGTGCGGGGTTGCGGGGGCTTCCATGTCACGTCCACCTCATCAGAGCGGAACGACGGGTTGATCCGGGACGATTCGATGGGGAGCGAATTCCCGCTTTCGAGCATCAGCTTGCCGGTATACGCGATCATGGCGCCATTGTCGCCGAGGTATTTCTGCTCGGGGATATGACATTGTGCACCACGGTCTTCGCACATGACAAAGAGCATCTCCTGCAGGCGCCGGTTTGCCCCCACCCCGCCGACGAGAAGAACTTCGTCCTTACCGGCAAGCGACATCGCCCGTTCGGTCACCTCCACGCACATCGCAAACGCTGTCTCCTGGAACGAATGGCAGACATCCTCAATAGGGGCTTTGCTGTCCTTTGCCGCCGACATGAGGCCAGAGAATGCAAGGTCCATGCCCTTGACAGTGTAGGGAAGTTCCGTGTACCTGCCCGTCGCCGCACGCTGTTCGATGGCAGGACCCCCCGGGTGTGGGAGGTCTTTTGAGCGGGCGAACTTGTCAAGCGCATTGCCGATCCCGATATCGAGCGTCTCGCCGAAAATGCGGTACCTCCCGTTCAGGTACCCGATCACCTGCGTGTTCGCACCGCTCGCGTAGAGCACCACCGGGTCCTGGCTCCCGGTCGCAAACCTCCCGATCTCAACGTGGGCGACGCAGTGGTTTACACCGACCAGCGGGACATTGAGCGCGAGAGCGAGGGAACGGGCTGCAGTTGCGACCGTCCGGAGGCATGGCCCGAGCCCCGGCCCCTGCGAGAACGCGACACCGGTGATCTTCTCCGGCTCTGTCAGGACCGCCGAAATAACCTCTTTCATCACTGACGCATGGTGCTGGGCAGCTTCGCGCGGGTGGATGCCCCCGTGCGGCGGCCTGTACGGCCGTGAGACAAGAGAGACGAGACCGGTATCAAAAACTGCGGCACTGAGGTTCCACGCGGTGCCCTCAATGCCGAGTACCTGCCCGAAAATAGGCATTCACACAATTATTTCTTGAATTCAGTATAGCCGCATTTGCCGCAGGCAGTCCGGTCCTTGTGGTCCGCCATCATGATGCCGGGACCGCAGCGGGGGCAGTATTTCCTTGCCATCGTGACTTTGCCGCCGTCGACTTTGAAAACTGCGCCACGGTTCCTGCCTTTTGCCGGCGCTCCCTTTTTTGCAGCCATCGTTATGCCGCCCCTTCCTCTTTGGGTTTGGGCATGCCGCGCGCCATCAGGTGTGCGCGCTCGGTCTTCGTCCTGCCCTCTTCGGTGTCGTAGATCCGCGCCTCACCACTCAGTTCCATCTTCCCGAAGCTGCCCTTCAACGAGTCCAGCACCACCTGCCGGTCTTTTACGTTGAGGAGGGCGCAGATCTTTCCAATGATCTGCATGCGGGACGGGGTTGCACCTTCGTACCGGAGCGTGAACCCGACCTCCCTTCGTGATAAAAGTTCATTTCTTTTATCGCTGGTAATTTCAAAATCCATCGATATCCTGTAATTATTGGGAACCGTGTTATTTAAAATGTGATCATGTCCGGGAGGGCATCTTAAGACGGGCGGACACCCTGGCCGGGCAATAAAAAATCCTGTTTCACGCACCGGCACTGCGGATGAAATGGGAGAACAGTTCCTGTGCCTTCTCCTTTGCCTCCCGGTCGACGGTCCGGACGACGACACCTTTGTGAGGCTGTCCGTAGAGCACGACAACACCTTCCGGCGCGGCGATTACAAGCGGGATCACCGCAAGATCCTCTTCTCCGCTGACATAGATTGTTGCCGGCGGGTTGGCGATTGCATCGTTGATGCCGGCGATCAGGTCCTCGGTGATTGTGCCGGCAGGGTTCTTCACGTTCAGGACCCGCCCGGTGCACGGGGCATTCTTCGTGCACGGGGAGCGCATGGTATGCCCGTCAATGATGGATATGGCGGGCTCGATGCCGTTCTTGTGAAGGTTATGGGTCACGACGTCCCCGACAGAATAGACGGTACTGCGGGCAAGCCGGGGGATTGCACTGGCGACATCGGGGAACAACTCGCCGAACGGTTCACGGAAAAGATGCCGCCTCTCTTTGGGGAGGAGGAGCATCAGCGGACCTTCAGCGCGTACCGGCCGGGGAGCTTGATGTTCATTTTTTTTGCCACGTCAGAGTGTTCGGGATCGATGATGACAAGGTAGCCTGCCCAGTCATCACTGATGTTTGTCGTCCCGCAGACCACGCAGCTCTCCCCGTCGACCACACGGTGGCACTCGCGGCACACCTTTCCCTGTTTCTTCTTGCCCGGAGCCGGCATGTTCCCTTCACCTCTCCTTCTGTTTGCGCGGCTTTCGCTCTTTCTTCTCTTCGGGCGGTTCCTTCTCTTTGCCTTTGTCTTTCTCTTTCTCTTTCTCGAGGTTCATGTCCTCCTCGAGCCAGAGGGCCGTCCCAAGCCCGGCCTGGCGCATTGTCAGCCCGATCTTGCTGTCCCGGGGCTCACGCTCGTTCAGGCTCAGCGTCACTACGCGTGCCCGCACGCTGTCGCTCACCCCGATAAAACGTTTGGACTCCTGGCAGATGAGCCGGGAATTCTTCTCATCGAAGTTGATGTATTCATCAGATATCTGGCTCACGTGGAGCATGGCATCAATGGGTCCAAGGGAGATGAATGCGCCAAAACTTGTCGTCTCTACGACAACCCCCTCGATGACTTCCTGCAGCGCGAGGCGGAGCACCAGCGCTTCGAACCTGACGTCATAATAAACGCCGCCGTCACCGGGCACGATCTCTCCCTCCCCAACGTCAAGCACCTGTGTGACGCAGATAAAGATCCCGATCTCCTTGTCGATACTGCCCTCAAGATGCTCCTGCAGGACATCCAGGATAACCTTCTCGAGTTTCTCACCGAGACGGGTGGGGGGCACCCTCACCTTATCATCCAACCGGATTTTATAGTACATGACAATCCCCTAGCTTTGTATCAGTTCCAGTCTTTTCTGTTTTCTCATGGATATAACACCAATGCCTTGGGAGAGCAGCTGTTCCCGCAGGCGCCGGTCATTGGTCACCACCAGGCAGCCGTTTTTCTGTGCATAGCCGATCACCTGTTCATCGACGGTACCTGAAGCAGGTTCTGGTGAATGAACGGTTATACATCGCTGTGCAACGCTTAAGGCATAGCGCGCAGTCGCTGCATCCCGCCCCTTCCCGGAGGAGATGCCGGCAAGCTCCCTCATGATGCTGTCCAGCACGAGCGGTTCGAACGCCCCGACAAGCTGGCGCAGTTCATCGAACAGGTCGATGGAAAATTGCGCCGGCATCATCAGTGCATTGGCGTCGAGGAGCACCTTCACTCGCTCAGAACGCCCATGCCGATCAGGCGCCAGCGTGCTCCCACCTGCCGGCTTATTGCAATCCGTGCACCCGGTTCTGCACAGACCGGCCGCTTCAGGGAAATCTCAACGATCTCTTTCTTGGTGCTGGTCACAATGCCCACCGTGACCGCCGTGCCCACCGAAAGCATCAGGGGTTCGTTGAACTTCAGTGGTTCGATGGCGAGTTCGCTCGTTGCCCCGACAACCCGTTCCATCAGGGTGACGTGGCACCGCACACGCTCCCAGACGGGTGGCAGCTTGCCGACGTGCCCGGCGACCTGCCCGGCAAGGGCATCGCTTTTTGTGAGCGCTGGATCGAGTTTTGTGCCGATACCCAGAAGTCCGCCCGGTGTGGCCTCTTTCACTTTGGTGGAGCCGGCATTGATCGAGGTGATCCTCGTAGTAATCGGTTCCCACCTGATCCGGTTCTCGACCTGCAGCTGCCGCCCGGGACGGATCTCGATGTCCTCTTCTTCCTTCAGGATTCCGCGGATCAGGGAACCCCCGATCACCCCTCCCTTGATCTCTTTCCAGTTGCAGCCCGGTTTGTTCACATCAAAGGAACGCGCGATCAGCATCATCGGCTCTGCATTCGGGTCACGGACCGGTTCCGGGATAGTGGCATCGAGGGCCTGCACGAGCGCACCGATATTGATGCCCTTCTGGGCTGAAACGGGGATGATTGGGGCATGTTCCGCGATCGTCCCTTTGATGAATGCCTTGATCTGGTTGTAGTTCCCGATCGCCTCTTTCTGGCTGACCACATCGATCTTGTTCTGGACGACCACGATCCTGTTGATGCCGACAAGTTCCAGCGCCATCAGGTGCTCCTTGGTCTGCGGCTGGGGGCACTTCTCGGAAGCGGAGATGACGAGCATCGCCCCGTCCATAAGCGCCGAACCGGAGAGCATGGTTGCCATAAGGGTCTCGTGCCCCGGGGCATCCACAAAGGATACTGATCTGAAGGGTGTGCCTTTACCGGCACAGGCCGGGCATTCGGGCTTTGTTGCATAGGCATCCACCCCCTCGCACGACCCGCAGCGGTAGAAGGTTGCGTCCGCGTACCCCAGGCGGATGGAGATGCCGCGCTTGACCTCTTCGGAATGGCGGTCCGTCCAGGTCCCGGTGATCGCGTTGACCAGCGTGGTCTTGCCGTGGTCAACATGGCCCACCACCCCGATATTGACACAAGGTATTGTCACATCATGCACGTGAATTCGAACCTCCTTACTGTATTTATAACGATCATACTTATACATAACCAGTAAAGGCATTTTACGTCGGAAATAAGGAAATTCAGATTTTTTTTGGAGGTTTTTTATTGTCCCGAAGTCCGCAAAGCATGAGTAATTTTCTTACCGCGTGCTACGGAAATGAAATCGAAATGTTAAAAATCACACAAACAGACATCAGGGTTGGGACTACGTATGATCATTGACAGTGAGCTCTCCCGCATCGGCATATCATTGCCAAAGCACCTCCTCGACCAGTTCGACCACATCATCAATTACCGAGGCTACTCGTCACGGTCAGAGGGGATCAGGGATGCGATCAGGAATTATATCCAGTATTACAAGTGGATGGCAGATGTCAAAGGAGAGCGGCAGGGCGTGATTACGATGATCTACGACCATGACCAGCGGGGGCTTCTCGTCGTACTCACCGACATCCAGCACGAGTTCAAGGCAATCATCCAGGCATCGCTCCACTCGCATGTGACCGAGGCAAGATGCCTCGAGGTGATCCTCCTGCGGGGTGATGGTACGCAGCTCAAGTCGTTGGCAGAGCGCCTGATGTCTCAGAAGGGCGTGGAATCGGTCAAGCTGACAACGATCGGGGTGGAGGATTAACCCCCGCCCTCGCAGCTTTGGTCGGTACCTTTTAAGGCCTCCAGAAACTCAGTACTGGAAGCGTATTCCCGCTCCTGCTCGATGAGTTTTTTTGCGTCTTCGACAGTGCTCTTTTTGACCTTGTCGGCGCTGCCTGCCTGTATCAGCTGGTCAATGCGGTACAGAAGGTGCGTGCTGTCCAGTTCTGCAAAGGCATTCCCCCTGACAGTCTCGATACGCTGAATGGTGCCGGTCGTCCCCGTCCGCGGATACCGCACCTGCATGCCCACAACGGCTTCGTCCGCGTTCATACCTGACAATAGGTACACGCTGCCTTAAATTCTTCTATGGGGACATGCTACAGGATCAGGTTCCGGAGCGCCGAAACGATCTGCCGGGTGCTTTCGCTGGGGTAACGATCATCCTGTCCGGTGCCACGGAAATCACCCCTGAGGGCTGAAAATATCATCGAGATCGCCTCGCCATGCGATGGGCCATACCCTCCTTCAAGGACGAGGGCGAGCGGGGTATCAGTTACCGTCTTTAAAAGGGAGGTAAGGACGCCGAAATCCGAAGGCACCAGCCGCATACCGCAGCGCGGGTCATCAGAAAGAGGGTCCTGGCCTGCCGAGACCAGTACGATCCCGGGCCTGAACCGCTCGATCGCCGGCATAAAGACGCGCTCAAATACATACCGGTAATCCGCAAGGGTTGAACCGGATCGTATCGGGGCGTTCACCGTGTATCCCCTTCCGGACCCAGAACCGATCTCATCGACCCAGCCGGTGCGGGGGAAAGCGTTTCCCTGGTGGATGGAACAGAAAAGGACGCGGTCGCTTGTGTAAAAGATGTTCTGGGTTCCGTTCCCGTGGTGGAGGTCCCAGTCCACGATCGCCACCCGGTCAACACGGTCGAGGGCGACCGACGCCGCGATTGCGGCGTTATTGAAAAGGCAATACCCCATCGCACGGTCAGGCTCTGCATGGTGCCCGGGAGGGCGGGCAAGTGCGAAACAGTGGTCCCCGTCAAGGGCAGCCTCAGCCGCGCCAATGGCTGCACCTGCGGCATACGATGCAACCTCGAACGAGCGGCTGCTGATATACGTGTCGTGGTCAATGAAGTGCTGTCCCCCGTGGGCGCTCAGCTCCCGGATCATCCGTACATGGGAGGCAGAGTGGACACGCAGCAGGTCATCGACTGAGGCGGCGCTGGGTTCGCTGCGGCGCACATCGGCAGGCACACCCTGCACTGCATCGCGGAGCCGGCGGTCTGACTCATCGTGGTTCTCCAGATCATGGTGCGAGAAGATGGTTCCAAAGATTGCCCTGCACCCGGTCATAGTATGGAACAATGGTATTGTTCTGCCTCACCTCAATAGTATTCGGTAATGCTGGCCAACGATAGAATGGGGGGGGTTAGTTGATCGTGAGCCCCTGAACCACGGCACTCTCCGGGACATCGAACACCTGGCTGGTATGTGCGATCCGGTAGTTCCCGACAGCCTTCACCCCATACGGATTTCCACTCGTGGAGTAGGGACCAATAAATTCGCCATTGGTGCTCTGCTGCCGGTAGGTGAACTGCCGGCCGGTATCTGTTATCATGGGGACCTCGATGATCCCTTCACCCCTGATGTGAGCGCCTTTCACATACTCAAAAATTTTCACGTATTTAATGTCGGGGGTTGATGCCGCAAAAACATTGGTCGGGGATTCATGGACGAGCCGGTAGTGCCGGAGAGCTGGGACAGGTTCAACCGGGAGGTAAATTGCAGGACTATAGGTTGCGGCGTGATACCCTGCCGGAGCTTCGAGATTATATTGAACGGCACGGGCAACCGATTCAGAAGCATTCATTACAATGGCGTTCGTGATCACCGGGACGGAAATACGGGATATACCGGGATCAACATATTCCACGTAATACGCCTTCTGGGTGCCGGTCATTGATCCATCGAAATTGTGGAGCCGCGAGACCATGGTGAGATAATAGGACTGGTTATTGAGCATAACCTCCTGGTAACGGTCGGGCTGGGCAGGATCCGGCGCTGCAAACCGGGTCTGGTAGGGTTGGACGCCGGCAGACGTGTTGAACCATGTCGCCATTGCCCAGAACTTGCCGGTGTCCATTTCGATATCGGTGATGACGTACCTGGTTCCCAGCTGGTCTGCCATGGAATTTGCTGCATCTTCAGATGTTGTCATGAAGAAAGCGGCTGCCCCCACATCCCCTGCCACTCCCCGCTGGAATGGGTTCGCATTCGGGATCCGTTGTGCAATGAACGTGATCATGTGCCCGTAGTCCCACCATGACATGATACCGTATGCCTGGTCAGGGTACCGGTACGTCTTCTGGTCATACACCGCGAGATAATCCACTCCGGTGTCCGGTGTGTTGCTGCCAAGCCATTCCAGCGATTCGCGCCAGTCCGGGTTCATCCGGATTGGATTCGACGCAGCATTTGAATAACTGTAATTCACCGAGCTATATACAAACATCAATGCCAGGAGCGTGGTGCCGATGAGCAGGAGTGAAAATACGGCATTTTTATAAGATTTCCGCTGTTCTGGTTTATTCCCGCCCTTTTTCCGTTTTCGTTCGCGTTTTGTATCAGGGACGGGGACCTGTTCCTTGTCCTGATCCGTTGAGGGTGTGGAAAACCCTTTGAGGTATTTTACCGTATCAGACCAGCCGATGTCGACGACAAAACTGAGGACAACTGCCGACAGCAATGCAACGTTCACTGCAAGGTAATACTCGTACCTGATGTGCTGCCACGTGGAGATGAGGATAATGAGTGACCATATGAGGGTAAACACCTGGTGGGGGTGTTCTTCCCTGATATTCTTATACGCAAGGACAGCGAGCCCTCCAACCATCAGGATGATGCCATAGTTGAAGGTTGCCCACGCAAGGTCAGGATCCCACCCCCGTGCTTCCTGGACGGTAAGCACTTCTGCTGCCTGCCCGAAGAATGAAAAGAAACTCGAGATGAGGAGGTTGAAGATTGCCGGGCTTACAACATACAGGACAAAGCTGAACAAAAGTCCAATCCCGGCTATAACAAGCGGATACAAATATCTTTTTCCGGCGGGGATGAACCGTGCAAGGAGGTAGAGGGCTGCCGTGCCCCCGATGAGCCCAAGGTATGCATACACGTGGCCGAATGAATACAGTGAAAGATCTATTTGAAGTGGTTCTGCTTTGGTCCCAAACAGGAGCAGCCCGAGAATAGCAAGGGAGAATATTATGGCATTGACCAGCAGGAGATAGTCCCCATTCTGGCCACGATAGAAATCAATGACAAACTGAACTAGGGTGAAGATCGCCACGATCATGGCAAAAAGGACCATCGTCGGCATCGTGAACAGGCCAAGCAGGTATGCGATCCCACCGAGAAGAGCCAGAAAAACCGGTTTTTTTATCGTCTCTGACTTTTTAAAATCCAGGTGTGTTTCCTTTGCTGCCTGAATAGCCCAGATATAGGCAAGGCAGAACAGTGTTGAAAAAAATACTTCGGCAATATGGTGATCAAGATACCCAAAGAACGACCGGTAGTAATATTGGCCGGAAACAACCGCGATAAATCCTGACGCGAAGATTCCGGTCTTCCAGTCCCCGCACGATTTCCCGACAAAATACATGACAGGGACGAGCACGGTTGCCATCAGCGGGGGTACAAGGAGCGATGAAAAAATGATCTCCGGGCGCGTTACTGCCCCGAAGATCATGGACATGAATGCAAGGATATAGGTGAACAGCGGACCCCAGTAAATAAAATCCCCATCGGGAAAATGGGTCATTGCATCAAACCATGCATAGTGCGGGAAATTATGAAGCAACTGTTCGACCTGCCGCAGGTTGTAGAGCGGATCGTCACTCCCTACGACATTCAGGATATCAAGGCTCCCAAGGTTGAACAGGGGTATAAGGCGCAACCAGAGGGCAAAAGCCGAAAAAAATGTTATGAGACCGATAATGACATAAATTCGATATTTTTTTTGGAATGGCGATATCATCAGATCATCCTAATGAGGTACCATATTGCTGTCAGGACCACAAATAAATTTGGATAAAACCATTCAGACGAGCCGTTGTAACAGGGTCTCCATCTGGCGGGACTTCTCTTTCCAGCTGTGGTGCCGGAGGTCGATCGTATAGGAAGCGGGATTGTCCATGAGGAATTTGATCTGCCCGATAAATTCCTGCCGGTTCCGGTACAGGAAAATATTCGGTCCGCCGATGTTCATGACATCCGGAATGGGGCGCATCACGATGGGTTTTCCGCAGGCAGAATACTCAAAAAATTTGTTGGGGAGTGCAATATCAATCCACTGAGGTGGCAGGAGGGGTATTGTACATACATCCATGCACGCGATCAGGGAGGGGAGTTCGTGATATGGCCTGAACCCGGAAAAGATCACCTGATCCTGCACATGAAGGTCCTGTGCGAGCTGTTGCAGTTCGTTTAAAAACGGCGTAAAAAGAGATCCCCCGATAATGAGCAGCCTGGTTTTTTTGCGGTAATCATTCAGTTCGGGAAGGCTTTTTATGATCTCGTCGACTGCGTACCATCGTTCCACGGACCCGGCAAACCCGATGACAAAATCGTCCTGCCCGATGCCAAGTTCTGCCCTTCGGGAAGATCCGTCCATGGGCATGAACAGGTCGGTATCAACGCCATTTGTCACGAGTTGTGCTTCAAAACCAAAATTCTTCAGTTTATTAACAAGCGACGGTGAGACGGTCGTAATGATATCACTCTCACGGAGGTTTCGCCGGGTGATTTCCCAGACAACGTTCCGGACCGTCCACTGGAGCAGGCGGTTCTTCATGTATGCCGCTGCTGAATCAGGGAACCAGTCTTTCAGGTCGAACAGTACCGGGACCCTGGAATGTTTTGCCGCATGGATCACGGCGGTACCGGCAAGTACATTAGATGCAACGACCACTTCGATCCTTTCATCCCGGATGATTTTTTTTAATATGTGAAAGTGGTACGGCGTATTGAGGGTGTAGTGGAGCAGGGGATTTTGCACCGGGAACTGCGTGGCTTCATGCACGATCAGTCTGGTCGGGCGTTCCGTTCCGCTGCTCACATGGAAATGCGGGACATGCACTTCGTGGCGAGTCGCGAGGTCTTCGAATATATTGTGGTGCCTCGACAGGATGGGGTGGTGGATATAATCCTGCGTTGAGACAAGAAGTATTTTCATGCTTTATGTATCCACGGGCCTGTTCCCATACTGAATGTACCGAAAAGAATCAGGACTTCCACCCGTCACCGTCATTCTGGATCCATCAAAGCCGGCAGATCCCTGATCTTTGCCGGCGACCCGATTGCGAGTTTGCGGGGCGGGACGTCCCGTGTCACAACCGCACCTGCGGCAACCAGCGAATTCCCGCCGATGCACACACCCGGAAGGATGGTGACATTTGCACCGATGGCAGCTCCTTCCAGAATTGTCGGCCCGGCCAGAACACCGGTCCGTGACGGGGGATACCGGTCGTTCGTGAGGACCGTGCAGGGCCCTATGAACACGCGGTCCTTAATGGTCGTGTTTGTCGGAATATAGACAAGGCTCTGCAGGTTGACATCATTGCCAATCGTCACCCCTCCCTCGATAATGCACGCTGTACCGACTGCCACCCGGTTGCCGATCCGTGTCCGTTCCCGTATGAGCACATGATGCCCGCAGGAGAAATTGTCACCGATACTCACATCACAATACAGGATCGTGCCGGACCGGATGATGGCATGGTTCCCGATTGTTGTTCCATTAAACCCGGTCTTGTCAAGATTATCCCGCGAGGGAAATCCAAGGGTCACCGGTTCAAAGATCTGTGCCCCCGTCCCCAGCGTATTGATCCCGTACTCGATCATTCAACCGTCACGCTCTTTGCCAGGTTCCTTGGCTTATCCACGTCCCTGCCGAGTGCCACGGCAGTGTGGTACGCGAGCAGCTGGAGGACGACCAGGCTTGTGAGGATCTGGACAAACCTGTGGGTTTTTGGGAGGGGGATGAATATGTCGACAATATCGGCAAGTTCGCCGTCGCCTTCAATACCAAGCGCGATCACCGGTGCCCCGCGTGCCTTCATCTCCTTGATATTCGAGATCATCGCCCCGTAGGTGTCATCAGGCATACAGGTGGCGATGACCGGGGTATCTTTTGAGAGCAGGGCAAATGGCCCGTGCTTCAGCTCCCCGGCGGCATACCCCTCGGCATGGATATACGAGATCTCTTTCATCTTCAGGGCGCCTTCCAGCGAGACCGGATAAAAGGCACCGCGGCCGACATAGAAGAGGCTCTGTGCCTTTTTGCACATGGAAACAGCATCAGAGAGATCCCTCATGAGCACATCTTCGATCGCCCGGTGCGCCTGCTGCAGTACTCTGGTGAAGTGAAGGCCCGAGGTAAGGTTTA
>Ga0315285_10001219_pt1 | contig 26921 bp, 20 predicted proteins | sample YL17G09_36_MG_FD_203698 | JGI IMG/M metagenome (GOLD analysis project Ga0315285, IMG submission 203698) | Sediment microbial communities from Yellowstone Lake, YNP, Wyoming, USA - YL17G09_36 | ecosystem: Environmental > Aquatic > Freshwater > Lake > Sediment | place: USA: Wyoming | collected... | reverse complement strand
CGGGAGGAGGCGAAACGGGCCGGGATCACGATCAGGGTTTCCATTTGGGTCTGCTTATTATAAATACTCTTTTATATTATTATAAACTAAAAGTTAAGAAGGCTAAGAGTTAACCCAGACTTCGCCGAGGCTTCGTCGGGCTCGCAGAGCTCGGAAGACTAAAAGTTAAGAAGGAGCGGTTAGACCAGGGAGAAATTATCAGGATGGAATCGGAAATCGACTGCCTCTCCGCGCGTTCCGAAAGCGAACTGGAATTCCCGGAGATCCGGAAGAAACTGGCGGAATTCTGCCAGACCCCGGCGGGCCGGGGCTTGGTTTCGGAGCTGAAGCCCTCGGGCCAGTCCGGCGAGGTCGGGCGCGCGCTCGAGGAGACCGGAGAAATCCGCGCGGAACTGGAGCTGGGCGAGCAACTCCCCCATCTGGCTGCGATTGAGGAGATCACCCCGATCCTGGCCCGGGTCCGGAAGGACGCGGTTCTGGAACCGGGAGAGTTTCTCCGGATCGACCGGGTCCTGGAGGGTGCGGAAACGGTGCGGAGGTACCTGAAAACCCGGGCCGGAAGGCTCTCCCGGGTGCGGGAGCATTTCGGGCGGGTGGCGGGGATTCCCCGGGTGCAGGAGAAACTCCGGGAGGCGATTGATCCCTCCGGGCGGATCCGGGACGAAGCGAGCCCCGATCTTTCCCGCCTGAGAAAGAAGCGGGATTCCCTGGAAAACGAGATCAAGGAGCGGATCCAGGAGCTGATTGTTTCCCCGGAGTGGGAAGACGTCCTGCAGGAAAAATATTACACCCTCCGCCTGGGCCGGTATGTGCTCCCGGTCAAGGCCGAGCGGCGGGCGGAGCTCAGGGGAATCGTCCACGATTTCTCCTCGAGCGGGGCCACGGTTTTCGTTGAGCCGGAATTCGTGGTGGAGCTGAACAACCACCTCCGGGTGGCCGAAGGCGAGGTGCAGAGGGAAGAGGGCCGGATCCTTAGAAGCCTCTCCCTCCTGGTCCAGGAGCAGGCGGCGGAAATCGAGGAAATTTATTTGCGGCTCGGGGAGTTCGATCTCCTCCTGGCCAAGGGGAGGTTTTCCCAGCTCCTGGGGGGAGGGGAGGTGACCCTAGGGGAATTTCCCCATTTTGAGATTCGCGGCGGCCGGCATCCCCTCCTCATCCTCCATAAGCCCCGGGTGGTGCCCAACGATCTTTCCCTGGAGGGGGAGTGCCGGGGGATCGTCATCTCCGGCCCCAACACCGGAGGGAAGACCGTGACCCTGAAAATGGTCGGGCTCTCCGCGGCGCTCTTCCAGTCCGGGATCATCCCGGCCCTTTCCCCGGGATCGCGCCTGCCGGTCTTCCGCCGGATCCTGGCGGTCATCGGCGAGGAACAATCGCTGGAGCGCGGGCTTTCCGCTTTTTCCGCCTACGTGGTGCGGGTGCGCGAGGTCTGGGAAGAGGTGGTTCCGGGCTCCCTGGTTCTGCTCGACGATCTATTCGTGGGAACGGATCCCCACGAGGGGGCCCTGCTGGGGCGGGCGGTTTTACAGGCCCTGGTCGAGCGGGGGGCGGTGATCCTGGCCACCACCCATCTGCCCGAGCTCAAGATTCTGCCCCTCGAGGATTCCCGTTTTGAGGCCGCCGCGGTGGCCTTTGACCTGAAAGCCATGTCGCCCACCTACCGGGTGGAGCGAGGTTTCCCGGGGCGGAGCTACGGCCTCGAGATCGCCCGGCGCCTCGGGATCGAGGAGGAGATCGTCCGGGCGGCGGTTTCCGGCGTCAGTGATTCCCATAATACCATCGAGGAGATTCTCTCCCGGCTGCATGAATTGGAAAACCAGCGGCGGGAACAAAAAATCGAGCTCGACGCCGAAAAGGAGAGACAGAAACTGATGCGGGAGCGCCTCGAGGAAGAGCTCAAGCAGGCGGCCCAGAAAAAGTCCCGGGCCCGGGAGGAACTGAAACGGGAAGGGCAGGCCCTGCTTTCCCGGATTGAACGGGAGGCCGCCCAGGTCATGCTGAAATTGCGGGAGACCAAAACCCGCAAGCAGGCGGAACCCGTGCGGCAGGAATTAAAAGCGGTGGAAAAAAATCTCGAGCAGGCGCTGGACCTGGGGAACGAATCCGAGGAAAAAAGGCCGCCGGCGGTGATGAAAGCCGGGGCTTCGGTCTGGGTGAAAACCCTGCGGAAGCCGGGGACGATAATTTCCCTTGATTCCGAAAGCGCGATGGTCCAGGTCGGCGTCCTGCGGGTCCGGGTGGGTCAGCGCGACCTGTCCGGGCTGACCGAGGCGGCGGGAAGCGGCGGGAAACCGGCTCGTAAAGGTTCCCCGGACGATCCGGGGGATGGCTCAGCCGACATCCGGACCGAAGACAACACGCTCGATATCCGCGGGGAAACCGTGGAGGACGGCATCACCCGGCTCGAGGCCTTCCTCGATCAGGCCTACCTGCGCAATTTGGGTTTTGTATTTGTCATCCACGGTTCGGGGACGGGAAAGCTCCGGGAGGGGATTCGCAAGTACCTGAAGGGCTCCGTCTACGTGCAGTCTTCCCGCCCGGGCGAGGACAAGGAAGGCGGGCAGGGGGTGACGGTAGTCAAGCTGAAATAGCAATGAGCAATGAGCGGAAAGACCAACAGTCCAACAGACCAGCAGTCCAACAGCCTCCGGCCCACGCTTCCAGCCCGTAGGGCTTTCAGAGCGAGTTTTAGGGGGCACGCTGATGATATGTTCAAAAGACTATTCCCCCTTGTCTATTTCTCCTAACAACCCCGGCATTTGCTCGGCCAACTCCCGACCCCTCAACACCCAATGACTGACTGCGCTCCGGACAAAACATAATTCCCGCGTGACACAAAACGTATTATTTCGGGGACGTACTTTACTTCTTGACATTTTGAAATGACGATTCTGAATTCGTAGAAACTGAGCGACGAACGGGACGTAGTTCCGTTCGTTCCGATAATTAATTCATCCGATTGTTTATTCTCCCTTGAGCTTTTTCAAGAGCTCCCGGGTGAAGGATAGGACTTTTTCCGCCCCCTGCCTGGCCTCCTCGGCATTTTGCCGGGAATAAACCTTTTCCCAATAAAATGAAGGGGCTCGTTCATCGGTCAACCGCGAAGAAATTCTTATTATCTCCCGAGCGATTCCTTCTTCAATCTCAATCTGCTTTTTCCGACAAGCATTGACAAAAATTTCCCCGATATCGTGTTCCTTGGGATACTCAACCCCCATCATCTTTAAGAGCGCTTTCAGGGAAAGCTCGATTACCTCCTGAGACCTTCTGACCACCTGATTCCAGGATTTCCTTTGGTAAGAACGGCCTGAATCCTCGAAATATTCCTCGGCGTCCCGGAAAAGCTTCTCGGCGGTCTCGTGGTTATTCACAATTCAATTACCTCCCCCGGCTTCCAGTCCGGCTTCAAATCCCAGTACCAGCGGCCGCCGGGAAGGGTAATTTTACGGGAGCCGAGCTGTCCGAGCCGTTCCTTAAGGGCTTCGAGGCGTCTTTGCAAAATCCCCCGGTCAAAAAGAGTAATCCCGTGATCCTGGATATCTAACAGGAGATGAGGAAATTCCCAGATCTCTTTTTCGCTCATGAAAATCGGAGTGATTCGGGAACGTATTCCCCGATCATTAAGTTCCCGATAAGCCCTGCTGCTATTCAAAATCAATCGCAGATCGGCAAATTTACCCGTCGGATCGGAAACTTCCCGGGAATGAACGACCAGGAGGTCAATGTCCGACTCCGGGCGGGCTTCGCCCCGGGCCACCGAGCCGAAAAGGGCCACCGATAAAATATTCTCCTCCCCGAAGGAATTTTTAAGTTCTTCTAGGACGAGGTCGAGAAACGGCTGGTAGTCTCGATAACCGTGGGTCATGTTTTCTCACTTGGTAGGGTCTTTGCTTTTATCTTATCAAATCTGGCGGGTGAATCCAAATTCGGAGGCCCAAGATTCCGCCTTTTTCAATGGCACTTTAATGAACGGGATACGTAGTTCCGTCCGTTCCGATAATTAATTCATCTGATTGCGTATTTCGGCGGGACTTTCCACCGGTTCCGGGGTTAAATTTCCAACTGCTAATTCTCCACCCGAGGGAAAACCTCGAACTACGAAGAAATAATTATGGCCCCCTCCCCTCCGTCCCCTCCCACGAGGGGAGGGGAAAATATATTGGTCGGAGAAATTGTGGCTGCCGCGTCCTCCGGACTCGCAAGGAATGTTTACGGGACGGGAATATCTGACATTTTCAACCGAATGGCTCCCGGCTTTCCCTCAAAACAAAATCCGCTCCCGGAGACACCGCCGAGAGCAGTTGGGTTAACTTCTCCACTGTCGGCACCGAAACCCCCTGTTCATATCGGGCATAAGCATTCGGCGATTTGATTCCTAATTTTTCAGCCACTTCGAGAAGGGAAAGCCCTTTCTTCAACCGCAAACGCTTGAGCAAAAAAGACATTAAAAAGGCTTGATCATTCGCTCCGATTTCGAAACTCTGCCCCCGGCCCGGAAAAACCTCCACCCGAAAGTCTTTTCTGTCCGCCAGCGATTCAATGGCATCGGCAATCATCAGGAAAGCTTCTTTTTTCGTTCTTCCCTGGGTGACTACGTTCAGGATCGGCACCTCAATGGCCCAAAAACGTTCCGATTTAAATACCCGCCCCGATAAACGCATCATTCTTCTCCTTCCGCTTCTTTTAAAATGGCTTTGGCTGTGTATTCGTTGATCTCAACATGACGGGGAACCGCCGTTTCCCGTTCACCGTCGGTCCAAACGTCATGTTTCTTCCCATGCCGGGATAACCACCATCCCAGATTCTTTAACTTCATTTCTAAATCCTTCCGTTTAACTTTTCTTAAAATTACACCTATTCGTGTAAAAGATCAAGGCAATCCATCTTTTCCAGATTAAAACCGAAAAATACAGTTAGTATTTTCGAATATTATATGGTGGGGGCGAAGAATCTCGTTTCTATCGGAAAACTCATAAAAATCAGATCCTTCGCGAAGTTTATCCTGAGCGCCTTGAGATTCTTCACTTCGTTCAGAATGACAGGAAGTGAAGGATTCAGGATGACAAAGAGCGAAGGACTCAGGATGACATTTTTAGTGGTTTGACAACAAACAATCAAATTCCTTTCAAACCCGGTTAAATCACCCGCGGAAAAGCTGAATCTTATATCTCCTGCCAATCGGGCCGCCGGTAATTTCCAGCTTCAGTCCGGATCCGCCGGTAACCCCCGGTCCCAAGGCGATCTCGCCCGGGCCCGTGCGGGCGGTCATCACGATTTGCCCCGAGTTTGCTTCCAGGTAACAGTCCGAATCCCAGGGGTCAGCCCCGGTGGAGCAGGGGTTAAGATCGCTTGCCCCCTGGCTGATCCCTGAACCCGCCGGGAGATCGGTATCTTCCTCCAGGGTGATTAAGGTCTCATCCGCGAGGGTAAATTGGCCGGAGCCGCCGCTCCCGATCCAGATCTCCAGGCGCTCATTCTCGATGTCCGCCGCGGCGATCCTTTGGGGGGCGTCCGGGCCGGGCTCCACTCCGCGGACCCGCTCGTCCAGGAGCGGAACGATCCCGCCGGCGCGAAGGAAGACCGGGATGGAATCCAGCGGCGCGTCCACGGTGATCTCGGTGCCACCGGCATAGCGTTGGCCGGTGAAAAGGTCGTACCAGGCCCCGGGAGGAAGTCGAAGCGTCCGGGTAACGGCGCCTGCCTCGATCACGGGGGCCGCGAACAGGGAAGGCCCGAGCATCCATTCGTAATGGCTCCGGGCCGCCCCGGCCCAGGCGGGAAATTCGAGGAGGAGATGGCGGAGGGCGGGGATACCGGTGGCGACCGCCTCCTGATGGAGCGATTCGAGGTAGGGGACCATCCGGAGGTGTAAAAGGGCGTAGCGCTGGAAAAGGGCGATGGTGTCCAGGTCCTTGCTCCAGTTCCAGTTGTGATCGTAGTCAAAGCCGCGGTGGGTGCGCATCACGGGCATGAAGGCGCCGATTTCGGTCCAGCGGAAAAAAAGTTCCTTGGTGGAAGGCGGGGCGGCGATGGGGGTGTAACCGGCGATGTCCGGACCGAAGGCGCTGACCCCGGAAAGACCCAGGCTGGTTCCGTAGGGTATGACGCTCGGCAGGCCATCAAGCGGATCGAAGCTCGTAACCTGGTCGCCGGGCCAGACCACGCGCAGGTAGTTGTTCGCGCCCAGGTAGCCCGAACGGCTGAAGAAAAGGTAATTCTGCTGATCGCCGGGATGGGTTTGACGGAGGGTCTCGTCGTTGAGACGGGCCCAATCGACGGCGTAATAATTTTCATGCTCGAAGCTGGTATTGCCGTCGGCAAAACCCATGTCCGGCGCCACCCATTCCGCGTAGTCGGCCATCCAGCCGTCGATACCCAGGTTCCAGGCTTCCCGGATATTTTCCGCTATCCAATTCCACCCCTCGGGGTTGGAAAGGTCGACCTGGGAGCTCTCCCGGGAAACCTGGAGAAAAAGATAGGGGTCTCCGCTTTCGGTTTTAACCGAGTAGCCGGAGTCGATGGCGCTCAGGCTGGCGGGCGCGTCGGTATAAAGGAAGGGGTTGAAGTAAGTAAGCAGCCGGAAGCCGAGATTATGAGTCCGGGCCACCAGCGCGGGGAGATCGGGGTGGTCGTATTCCCGGTAATCCTGGTCCCAGATCGCGGTGGCGGGGATATCGAAGGTTAGAAGCGATTCGAGCTGGGCCGCCACCAGCAGGGGCTCGCCCACGAAAGCCACCCAGGGACCGAAGGCCCAGCGGGGAAGGGGCTGGGGCAGGCCCTCGATCCGGGTGTATTGTTGGACCACGGTTTTGGGATCGGGCCCGGGGAGAAGGTAAAGGCGGGCGGCTCCCGGCCGGACGGAATTGGTGGCGGGATCGGGGCGGCGGTCGAGCCGGGCCTGGATCTCCAGCCCATTAGGATCCTCGGAACAAAGAAGGAAACGACTGCGGTAGGGGGTATCGAGGAGCCAGCCGTGGGCCTGGTACGCGGGGCCGGGTTTGTGCACCAGGACATATGGCAGAGGGAAGTAGGCGTCGTGCAGATGACCCCGCGCCACCAGGGAGATTTCCTCTTCCCGGAGGCCTTTATCCTTCAGGATGCCCTGCTCGGTGACCCGGATCGGGACGGTTTCGCCCCGGTGCTCGCTGGCGTCCGACTGCCCGCCCAGGCCATAAAAACCTTCATCGGGCTGGCAGACAAACCGGAAGTGAACCTCGTTGATCAGGTCGCTCCGGGAGTCTTCCCCTGGCAGGGTGGAAAAATCGATCCGTAACGCCGCCAGGGGAGGAGACTCGGCCTGGATCTTCAGGGTTGCCGCTTTTTGTCCGGCATGATCCGAAAGGGTCAGGGTGAGGGTATCATCCTTTTTTTCGGTTTTCAGGGAGCCGTCGGAGAAATCCATCACGGCGGTCTCGGTCCGGGCCACGCCGAGATTGCCCTGCCACCATTTATATTCATTTTTGACCTGGGCAAGCTGCAGGATGCCGGGGGTGGTTTCGGCGATCAGGTTTTTTTCGGAATCAAGGAAACGGAGTTTCGGGGGTTTTTTCGATATTTCGATCCGGATGGTTCCAAGCTCAGCAGTGGTCTGATTTGACTCGCCGCAGGATAATACGAAAAAGGCCAGGGCCAAGGTTAGGGGAAGGGAAAGGAAGATAGAGGTATTTTTCAAAGCCACTCCTTTAGTAAAAAGCAGAAAGAATTTAATAGGGAGGGGCTTCTTTTATCAAGCCCGCCGGGGCGAAAATGATTTGAGACCTAGTGTTATGTTTCAAAAAAGTCTTTACAATAAACATCTCTTTCGTAGGGGAGCCATTCCATTGGCTCCCTCCTCGGGCGGCTATCCTTCGACTTCGCTCAGGACAAGTGGAAAGCCGCCCCTACATCATCAAAACCAAGAATCTTGATCAAGGTAAAGCCAACATTGAGACACTACACTAGGACTTAGGATTTATCCTGAGCGAAATCGAAGGACTGAGGACTTCAGACGCTTTTATGTAATTTTATAGACCGTGTCCCCGGGCCGGACCTTCTCCTTGGTTTTGAGACCGATGTCGTCCCCCGCCTTGGCCTCCGGGATCGCCTGGTTGTCGATCTGGATTGATTCAACCGTCTGGGTGACATCGGTGGTATGACCCTTGAACTTGATGGTTTCCCCTACCTTGAGGGGGGCCGAGAGCTTGATCGCGGCGACCGAGATCTTGCCGAAGAATTTTTCCACTTCACCGATCTTTTCCTCCGCCATTTTCTCCTCCTTCCTTTATAAATGAAGGTTTCTCTGGTTAAAACTTCTCACTTTTTACTTTGTTTTGATATCTATACTTTATGCTTCGGAAATGAAGATTTCAACCAGTTTTGTTTACGCTTGGCTCTATGCCCCCTGCGCTTAGCGTTTAAAGGATGGCTTGTGATTTATTTTTGGATCGGGGAAAATCAGCATCGCGGTAAGTTAAAAGGAGGTTTGAGAATTTGCGCAAGATCGCTTTCGTGAATGAGAAGGGCGGCACGGGCAAGACCACCCTGGTCGTTAATGTTGGCTCTTACCTGGCCCTGAAGAAGAAAAAACAGGTATTGCTGGTTGACCTGGACCCGCAGGGCCAGGTGGGGAAGTGCCTGGGGATAAACGTGCGGGAACAGCCGGTGACGATTCTCGAGCTTCTGACCCAGCCCGATCTGACCCTGAAAGAGGCGATCCTTCCGACCAAGATCGAGAATCTGAAGGTGATCGCCGCCAATAAAAACCTGGTGGATTTCTTCATCAACGCGGCGACGCTCCCGGATCGGAACCTGCTTTTAAGGAACCGTCTCCAGGAACTGAGCGGGTATGATTACGTGATCTTCGATTCCCCCCCCTCCCTGGGGCTTTTCACCCTGAACGCCCTGGTGGCCTGCGACGAGGTGATCGTGCCGGTGGCCCTGACCTACCTTTCCCTGGATGGCTGCGCCGAGATCGTGGAAACCGTGGACCTGGTGCGGTCGCGCCTTTCCCCGGTCACGGCCAATCTCCGGATCTCGATGTTCGTGGCCACCTTCTGGCGCAACACCCTGCTCGCCGAAGCCATCCACAACAAGCTCAAGGAGCATTTCAAGGAAAGGGTGGCGAAAACCATCATCGGCTACAGCGTCAAGATCGACGAGGCCCAGAGCCACGGCCAGACGATCTGGGAATACGATCCCGAGTCGAAAGGCGCGCTGATGATCGGCAGCCTGGCGGAAGAGATATACAGAAAAAAGTAACCACCCAGACTTCGCCCGGTAAAGCGGGGCAGGATGCCCCGCCTTGAAAAGGGCTTCCTCCTTCGCCAAGGCTTCGGAGGACAGGTCGTCGGGCTCGCAGAGCTCGGTAGCCGCAGGCTTCAGCCTGCGAGAAACCAGAAAAAAAGAATGTCATCCTGAGCGCCAGCGAAGGATCTGGTTTTAATACCTTCTTTCCGAAAAAGAGATTCTTCGGCAACGCCTCAGAATGACATGGTTGGTTAAGGAGAGATTCTTCGCCCTGAGCCTGTCGAAGGGCTCAGAATGACGGAGTTAATAATCACGGGCTGGTTCCAAACGGGGCCGGCCCGTTTTGCTTAGGAAGATAGTAAGGGATATCGGGAATGTTTGTCTTTGGTTGTCATTCCGGGCTTGATCTAGCCTGCCCGAGCCGTCGGCTAGTGTCGGCCAGGGAATCCGGTATGTTTTTCTGGATTCCCACTCCCCGATTACAAACTTCGAGGACAAGCTTCGTGGGAATGACACATGAGGGTGCGGATTCCCACCTCCCGATTAAATCGCTCGAGGGCAGGTTCCGCGGGAATGACTGATGGGGTATTGATCCCCGTTTGCACGGGGATGACAGGCGGGGGGAATGACTTTTGAATACCGGCGACTGGTAATCGGCTACCAGCTACCGCTTTTCAATTTTTCCATCCAATACCCCCAGACCGTTGGCGCTAAAAAACTCCAGCGGGCGATTTCGCGCTTGGAAATCGCCCCGGAGGCCATCCCGATCATTTTCTGGGCGAAATCAGGATCTTTTTCAGCCCGGAGCACCATGGCGGCGGCGGCTTTATGGATCTGGGGCCAGTTCTGGAAAAGGGAGGCGTACCGGAAATCCGGGTCCAGGCGCCGGCGGATTTCTTTTTGATATTGTTTGAGGAAAGACCTGGAAAAATCTCCCGCCGAAACGGCCCGCGCGGCGATTTCCCCGGCCGCGACCCCGCTTAAGAGGGCTGAACCTACCCCCTCACCCACCAGGGGATCGACCAGGGAGGCGGCGTCACCCGCGAGCAGGACGGCGTCCGAAAATAATTTCCCCGATTGTCCGTAGCCGGGGATCAGGGTTCCCCGGGGAGGGGCGAGCATTTTCGCTTTCTTCAGTCTCTTTTTCAGCGGCGGGTAATCGGAGATAAATTCCTGGTAGATGGTTTTCAGGGACCGGTTTTTCAGCCGGTCCATCCGGATTCCGATCCCGATGTTCGCGATGTTGCCCGCCAGGGGAAAGAGCCAGGCGAACCCCGGGATAATCCGGCGCTCGTAGTAAAGCTCAAGCCAGTTGACCGGTTCATCCAGATCGGTGAAATAAGCCCGGATCGCCACCTCGCAAAAGCGGGGTTTCAGGCGATAAAGCCCTGCCTGCCGGGCGACAATGGAATGAGCCCCATCCGCGCCGATAACGAGGTTGGACCGGATGATTTTCTCGCGGCCGTCCTGAATCCCAGCCACCCCGACAGTTTTTCCATTTTCTTTTAGGATTTCCGTGACCGTGAAATTCTCCGCGAATTCCGCCCCGGCTTCGACCGCGGCCCGGGCCAGGATCAGGTCCAGCTCCCGCCGGGGGATGGAAATAAAACCGACCGTTCCATCCGGGAGGGAAGGGATCGGCCCGGCAAAAACCGTTTTCTCCGCCGTGACGACCCGGGCTTCCTTAAACGGGAGGGCGGAGGGGTGGGAGGAAACCCGTTCGTAAAGATTCAGCTCCTTCAGGATGGAAAGCGAGCGGAAGGTGAGCCCGTCGCCGCAGACCTTCTCGCGGGGGAAAGTGAAACGCTCCGCCAGGAGGGGGCGGAGGCCCTTCCGGGCCAGGGTGAGGGCGGCGGCCGAGCCCGCCGGGCCGGCACCGACGATCACCATGGGGAAATCGGATCGAAAAGACATGATTAATAATTAATACAGCGTAAATTATCTCGATGCAATTTTCTGCCGGTCATTCCCGCGGCCTCCGGCCCAGTAGGGCCTACTGCCCGGAGGGATGGGGAATCCAGAAAGAATTATTCTGGATCCCTGCTTTCGCAGGGATGACAAAAAAGAAACAGGGATGACAAAAAAGAGACAGGGATGGCAAAAATGAGGAATGAATGATCTATGGAAGAGGAGAGTTGAGCGCGTCAAAGAGATTCCCATCCATGTCCCGGTCGATCCCGTCGGTATCCACCCAGATCGGGTTGGTGAAGGCGTAAGGGTGGCCGGGGCAAACGGGAGCGAGCGAACCCTGCCCCCGGACCAGGGCGACATACCAGGTGTCCCTTTCGGTCGTGAGGTTGACATAGAAACGCCGGGAGAAGCGGTGGCCCCCCAGGGCCTGCGTGGTGGAAAAATCCACCGGGATGGTTTGCAGGCGCTTACCGTTGCCGAAAATGATGAGCTCGGTAACCGGGGTCCAGACCGGGCTTTCGAGCTCGATCTCGAGGTCGATGTCACCGCTGGTATCGGAAATCAAGGGATGGGAATCGAAGTCGTAGTAGTTGGCCCGCATCCGGAGGCGCGGTCCGGCGGAGACCAGGGCCCTCTGGGTTTTGACCGCGTTCACCAGGTCGGCTTCCGGGTGGGAATGGCCCTGGCCCCGGGGAACCAGGGTGCGGGGAAAACCGATTCCGTCCGCGAGGCTCCCCGCGCCGGACCCGCCGAAGGCGGTTACCCGGTAGCCGGAATTAAGCAGGGAGAACCAGCGGTTGAGATCGGCCTCGGCATCGGAGATCTCCACGAAGTCGAGGGGGAGGTCCAGCCGGACCGGACGGGTCACGGAATCGGCGGAGGGAACCAGGTCCGCCAGGGACTCGGAAACGGCTCCCAGGAGATGGGCGGGCGAATAGTCAAAAGAAATCCGGGCGATGGCTTCCAGACTTTCCGCGAGGGGTATCCCGCCCCAGCCAGAGAGGCCGTCGAATACGGCCGGGAGAAGAATGAGCGGCGGTCCGGTCCGGGGAAGAAGCTCCACCCCGGAAACGAAGGAAACGGTGGAGAAATCCCCCGGGAGGAAGGCGGGAAGGGAAAACCTGGTAACCGCGTTAATATCGGTCGGGGTCAGGAGGGAGAGACCTTCGGAGATGTTGCTGGTAAACCAGTCCTCCGCGCCCTGGACCCCCCGGGGCGAGCGGCTGGTATACTCGCGGGGGTCGAAGGAATAGTAACTTTCATTATCCACGACCTTTCGGAGGATTCCCTGGAATTTAAACTCTTCCCCCGTTCTGAGCTCGAAGCGGAACCGGTCCAGGGTAAACTCGCTCCCCCGGCTGATGGAAACCTCGTAAATCCCCGGGGGCAGGGGGAGATCGCCCGAGCCGGTCAGGGCGGCGGTCCGCACGACCTTTTCCGGTTCCCGGAGGTTTTTAAAACATAATTTGGCGGGGGAGGGGCCGATTACCCAGCCGCCGTTGTTTTCCTCCCAGACCTGGAATTTCACCCGGGACGGCCCCGGCAGGGAAACCTGGATCTCAGTTTCCGTACCGGGGGAGACGGTCACTGGTTCCGGGAACAGGTAATCCTCCAGGCCGGGGCTTTCAATCTTTATCTGGTAAGTGCCTTCGGGAATTTCGGCGACCAAGTTTCCCGCCCGGTCGGGGGAGAGGATGCTGACCAGGGAATCCGGCGGTTGCAATATTTTTACCGTGAGATTTTCCTGGGCCTGCACGTTCGGGACCAGGATTCGGAGGGTCCCGGGGGAAAAACCCAGGATCCCGGGAAGCGACGGGCCGGTTTCCAGAAGCCCGTGGCGGCTCGCCAGGAGCCAGCGGGCGAAGGACAGGGATTCCCCGGGGGCCAGGGTTTGCTCCGGAAAATGGATATTGGCCTCGCCTTTTTTTACTTCCAGGGAATTTATCACGGAGCCGAGGGGAACATAGAGATAGGATATTCCCCGGCCGATCCCGGCCAGGAGTTTATGGCCGCCGGGAAAATCCAGAACCTGCCAATCGAGTTTGCTCCCGAAGGAAATCCAGTCTCCCGGATTAACGGTCTGCGGGGAAGAGCCGGGGTTGGAGATGGTGGTGTTGATTAAAAGGCCCTGTCCCCGCGGATCGTCCCCCGGGTAAAGGGTGTAAATAATCTGGTAGTCGAGTCCGGGCGGCTCTAATCTTCCGGCGGCAATCACTAGTCCCCGTCCCCTTTCTTCCCGGAAGACGACGGTTTCTACCCGCGCCGGGGTGTCTTCCGGCCAGGGCGAGAAACCGAAAAGCAGGTCACCGGAGGGAAGTTCCCCCGGTTCCGCCCAGCCCGCGTCCACGAGAACCCCCGGAAGAAGACGACGGTCGGGAGGATGGAGGTTGCCCTGGATGATGAATCCGGCCCGGGAGTTGTAAAGCTTGAAATCACCGGGCCACCCGGTGGCCCCGGGGCCGGGGACCAGTTCCGATTCGGAAAGAATCTTCCCGAAGCGGACTTCATCCGCGGGGATTAGTTCATCCAGGGGAAGGGAAGCGGTCACGGTGAAAACCCCGTCCCGGGAACAGGCCAGGAAAGCAAACAAGGCGAAGACGATCCAGGGGATTTTTTTAGGCATCAAAATCATTATGAATTCCGACGAGTTTTTGGTCAATTATGGAAAATAGCGAGAAAAGTTGAAAGCGAGAAAGGGCTAAGACCCGGAAACCCGGATGGGAGCGGACTGGATCAGGTGTTTTTAAGCGGGGAGGTCTTCAGGTTTGCCCGATTTATTATCTGGGACAGCCAGTTTCCGGGCCCGGGTTCTCGATTCCCTGATAATATAGTGTTCCGTGCCCAGCGATTCAGCGAACCTGGCCGCCACCTTTATGTAAGTCGCCCGGGCTTGGCTCAAGTCGCCGGCCAGGCGGTAAGTGTTGGCCATTTCAAATAAAGGCTCGGCGCGGTCGGGGGCTAATTCAATGATTTTTTTGTATAAAGTTATCGCTTCCGGAAGGTGACCATCCCGCCGAACGGAATTGGCTTTTTCCATGTCGGCTTCAAACAGCAGGCCTTTCGAGTAGATTTGTTTGCCTCTTCCCATCCCGAAAAGGATATTAACCGCACCCTCTCCGGTGGCGCCCAGGGCCAGATAAAGCAGGAAACTGAAGGGGAAGGAAGCTGCCGGGATCAGTAAATACCAGAAGGAATGCTGAGATAATAAAAGGGCGACCCCCAGCGGGATAGTAATAAAAAGCATTAAGATTTGCAGTCTTAAATAACGCGAAAAATCCGCATCAGAGGTGAAAAAACTCATGGTATTTACCTGTCCTCCTGATTAAATAATAAGGCAAGATACTGAGATGTCCAATTTTATCCGGTTTTAAATCCTTGACAGTAACAGCGGCGGCGGTAAATATAATTCCAGTTATATTTAAATGATAAAATATGATCGTTAACTTTTACCCGGGAGGGAAGATATGGAATTTACCTTGACCGAAGAACAAAAAATGATTTACGAGCAGATCCGGGCTTTTGCCGAAAAGGAGATGGCCCCGACCGCCCTGGAGCGGGACGAGAAGCAGATTTTTGACCTGAAGCTCTGGAAGAAGATGGGCGATATGGGGATCCTGGGGATGCCCTTCCCCACTGAGTACGGCGGGCAGGGGCTGGGTGCCCTCACCACCTGCGTTGCCGGGGTGGCCCTGGGCCGCGGCGGGGCGGATGGGGGGATGACCATGTCCTGGGGAGCCCACTCCATCCTCTGCGGGGTGCCGATCTGGCGCTGCGGGACCGAGGAACAGCGGAAAAAATTCCTCCCTAAGATCTGCTCCGGCGAATGGATCGGCGGGATGGGGATGACCGAACCCAACGCCGGAAGCGACGCCACCCACGTCCAGACCCGGGCGGTCAAGAAGGGGAACAAGTACATCTTGAACGGTTCCAAGACTTTCATCACCAACGGACCTCCCGGCCACCAATTCATTGTCATCGCGGTCACTTCTCCGGAGAAGAAGACCTTTGGGCTCTCGACCTTCATTGTCGAGAAAGAGTTCAAGGGCTTTGCCGCCGGAAAACATATGGATAAGCTCGGCCAGCGGACCTCTCCCACCTCCGAGCTTTTCTTCGAGGACTGCGAGGTGCCGGAGGAGAATCTGCTCGGCGACCTGGACGTGGGCTTCGTGAACGTGGCCCGGACCATCCTGGCCTGGGAACGTTCCTGCCTCCTGGCCCCGGCGGTGGGCGGGATGGAATCGGCCCTGGACCGGTGTACCAAATACGCCAAGACCCGGGTCCAGTTCAAGCGCCCGATCTCCGATTTCCAGGCCATCCAGCACATGCTGGTGGACATCAAGATATTTTACGAGGTGGGTAAGAACCTGGTTTACCGGACGGCTTGGATGATCGACCAGGGCCGGGAGCTCGAGGCGATGCGGGAAGCCGCTATCGGCAAGCTTTTCGTCTCGGAAGCGGCGATCAAGACCTCCTACCTCGCGATCCAGATCCACGGCGGCTACGGCTACATCAAGGAATACCCGGTGGAGCGGGGTTTCCGGGATTCCCGGCTTGCGACCATCGGGGGCGGAACCTCCGAGATTCAGAAATCCATCATTGCCCGCACCCTGATGAGCTTCAGCTCGTAGGCTGACAAGAAAGAAAAGGGAGGAAACATGTTCGATTATACAATTACTCCGGAACAGGTAGAGATTCAAAAAAGTTTTCGGGATTTCTGCGAAAAGGAAATCGCGCCCAAGGCCGAGAAGCTCGACCGGGAGGCGATCTTCTGCACCGACAACATCCGGGCCCTGGGGAAGTACGGCTACATGGGGACGGGGATGCCCAAGGAGTTCGGCGGTTCGGCCCTGGGGTGCTTGACCTTCTCCATCGCCGGAGAGGAGCTCTCCAAGGCCTGCGCCGCCACCTATCTCTCCTCGGGGGCGAGCGTCGGCCTCGCCGGGATCCCGATCATGATTTTCGGTACCGACGCGCAAAAGAAGAAATATCTCCCCGACCTGATCAAGGGAACCAAGTTCGGGTGCATGGCGATGACTGAGCCCCACTGCGGTTCCGATGTCCAGTCGCTCAAGACCCGGGCGGTCCGGAAGGGAGACAAGTACATCCTGAACGGGACCAAGATGTTCATCACCAACGGGCCGATCGCGGACATCGCGCTGATCTACGCCAAGACCGATCCCACCAAGGGATACTCGGGGATCTCCTGCTTCGTGGTGGAGAAGGGGACCAAGGGTTTCAGCGTGGGCAAGCCCCTGGACAAGCTGGGGGTCCGCGGGAGCCCCACCTCCGAGCTGATTTTCGAGGACTGCGAGATCCCGGCCGCCAACCTGGTCGGCAGCGAGGGCGGCGGGTTTATCCAGTGCATGCAGAGCCTGGTCCCGGCCCGGATCGGGATGGCGGTGTACTCGCTGGGGATCGCGGAGGCCTGCCTGGAGGAATCGATCAAATACGCGACCGAGCGGGAGGCCTTCGGCAAGACCATCGCCAGTTTCCAGGAGATCCACTTCAAGATCGCCGAGATGAAGATGGCCACGGAAGGCGCGCGGCTGGTCACCTACGAGGCGGCCTGGAAGCTCGACCAGGGCATTCCCGACAGTACCCTGGCCTCGGTGGCTAAGCTTTACGCCTCCGAGACCTGCACCAAGATCGCCTCGGACGCGGTCCAGATCCACGGCGGCTACGGCTACATCAAGGAATACAAGGTGGAGAGGCTCTACCGCGACGCCAAGCTCGGTGAGATCGGCGAAGGGGCGAGTGAGATCCAGCGGATGATCATCGCCCGGGACATCATCGGCACGTACTAAAAAAGCAAAGCGCAAAGAGCATAGGGCATAGCGGTAGCCGCAGCCTTTAGGCTGCGTGGTGGTTAGGTAGCTGGGTGGTTAGGTGGCTGGAAAAACCAAGGAGATCAGGTTACCAGGAAATCAGGATATGGGTATCAGGATATCAGGTAACCAGAGAAACCAAAGAAACCAAAGAAACCAAATAGACCAGATAGACTAGATAGACCAGATAGACTAAAAAGACCAGCTGGAGGCCGGGCATCCTGCCCGGCGGGAGCAGAGAGCAGAGAGAAAGCTATACTCGGAATTATTTAAGAAGGAGGCAGCAGGTGGAACGAAAGGTGGCGATTGTGGGTTGGGCCCAATCCCCGATCGTGGAGCGGGACGAGCGGATCCACAAAACCGAAATGATCTCCCGGACCGTGGCGGCGGCCCTCTCCAAGAGCGGGCTTTCCATCGGGGACATCGACACGGTCATCAGCGCGAGCTGCGACACGATGGACGGGGCCAGCATCTCCAACGTTTTCGTGGTCGAGTCCATGGGGGCTTTCATGAAGGAGGAATCCAAGGTGGAAGAGGACGGCGCTTACGCCGCTCTCTACGCCTATCTCCGGCTGCTCACCGGCCACCATAAGACGGCGCTGATTGTGGCCCACGGCCGGGTGGACACCCCTCCCCAGTTTTATTCCTGGATGATGACCGATCCCTTCCTTCTCCGCCCCCTGGGGGTGGAGATGGTTTCGGCCTTCGCCCTCCAGGCCCGGAGCTACCTTTCCCGGTATAACCTGGACGAGCGGCCGGCGGCCAAGGTGGTGGTGAAGAACCGGGCCAACGGGGTGAAAAACCCCAATACCCAGGTCCGGATCCCAATCAGCGAGGCGGAGGTTTTGAAATCGCCGGTTCTGGCTTCCCCGATCAAGCTGGCCGACGCCTCCCCGAGATCGGAGGGGGCCTGCGCCCTGATCCTGGCCAACCGCGACCTGGCCCGGAAAATCACCCCTGACCCGGTCTGGATCGAGGGGGTGGGCTACAACCACGACCTTTATTACCTGGGGCACCGGGACCTGGCCCGGCCCGAGTCGCTGGCCCGGGCGGCCCAGATGGCCTACGCCCAGGCGGGGATCAAAAACCCGCGGAAAGAAACCGATTTCGCCGAGGTTTACGAGCCTTTTTCCTTCGCCGAGTTGATGCTTTACGAGGGACTGGGCCTGGCCGAACCCGGGGAAGGAAGGAAGCTGGTAGAGAAAGGAATTGCGAATCTTGACGGGGCTTATCCCGTGAACGCCTCGGGAGGGGCGCTCTGCGGGAACCCGATTTTCGTAGCCGGACTGATTCGAATGGTCGAGGCGGCCCGCCAGCTTACCGGGCAAGCGGGAGAATACCAGATCAAAAAGGATATCCGCCGGGGCCTGGTGCACGCGACCAGCGGTTTCTGCCTCCAGTCGAACATCGTCTATGTCCTCGGCCGGGACGAAGCCAAGCCGAAACCGGTCAAGGTCAAAAAACAGTTTAAGGCTAAGGCTAAGGTTAAGGTTAAGGTTAAAACTAAGGCCAGGCCAACCAGGAGAAAAAAGGCTAGGCGCAAATAGCAACGCCTAAGTTACTGCGAGTAACATTTTTTCTTAAGCTGTCATTCCCGTCCCGCATCAGAGTGCGGGATAAACTCCAGCGGGAATCCAGAAGAAGGAGGATGGATTCCCCCGGAGCAAGTCCGGGGCAGGCTTAGTCAAGCCCGGAATGGCAATCAATTTAGAGGGATTGCACACACTATACTAATTTGTTTCGGACACCGGATTTATTTTGAGAAACTAAGGAGGTTTTTAATGGGACGAAGGGTAGCGGTGGTCGGGGTCGGGATGACCGAAAACAAATCCCACTGGGATTGCAGCATGCCGGCCCTTTATCAGCTGGCGGTAACCCGGGCCCTCGCGGATTGCGGTCTTACCCATCGGGACATCCAGGCGATTTCCTTCGGGCATTCCCCGGAGTATTTCGAGGGGATCAATCACCCGGAGAAATGGCTGGCCGAGGCCTGCGGCGGTTACCTGAAGCCGGTTTTCCGGATCCATACCGGGGGAACGGTGGGCGGCTCCGCGGCGATCGGGGGCTATTACCTGGTGGCCTCCGGGATGTTCGACGTGGTCATGGCGGTCTCCGGGAACAAGCTGAACGAGACCGCCTCGGCCCAGATCGGACTGGGAACGGTTTATGACCCGATCATCGGGCGGCAGTTCAACACCGGGGCGCCCTCGGCGGTGGCCCTGCAGTCGCTCCGTTACATGTCCAAGTACGGTTACGACGAGGATTACGGCATCCGGGCGGCGGTGCAGAACCGGCAGAACGCCATGAACAATCCCTACGCCCAGCTCAAGATCCCCGGCTACAACTTCGAGATGGCCAAGAGCACCCCGATGCTCTGCTACCCCTTGCGGCTGGCCGACATGTGCCCTACCTCGGACGCGGCCTGCGCCATGATTTTCGTCGCGGAGGACCGGGTCAAAAAAATCACCGATAGGCCCGCCTGGGTCAAGGGCACCGCGGCGGTCTCGGCCGGGGTTTATTACGCGGACCGCGACTGGGCGGTCCCGATCGAGCTCCGGAAGGCGGCCGAGATTGCCTACAAGCAGGCGGGGATCAAGGATCCTTTGAAGGAACTGGACGTGATTGAGCTCTACAACGCTTTTTCCTGGCAGGAGCTGGTCTGGTATGAAGGCATCAAGCTTTGCGACTGGGGCGAGGGCGGAAGACTTTTCGACAAAGGTATCACCGCGATGACCGGGAGCCTGCCCTCCAATCCCTCCGGAGGGGTTCTCTGCGCCAATTCGATCGGCGCCGCCGCCATGTTCCGGAAGGCCGAGGCGGCCCTGCAGGTGATGGGGAAGGCCGGGGCCCGGCAGGTCCAGGGCGCCAAGCTTTCCCTTGGACACGGCTGGGGCGGGGCCATCCAGTTCCACACGATCATGATTTTTGGGAGTGAGAAATAGCAAAGGGCAAATTGTATTTACGATTGACGAATGACGATTGACGAGTGGAAACCAAATAGATCAAAAAAAGGAAATTTAATCTACAATCGTCAATCTACAATCGTAAATTAAATTAGTTGATCAGGGAGGGAGGAAAGCATGGAGTCGAATCAATACCGGGTTTTGGAAGGGAACATCTCGGTTCCTTACCGCTGGACCCCGGGGGATATCTACGGCCGGTTTCTCGGCGGGCTGAAGGAAAAGAAGATCCTGGGTTTCCGCTGCCCCGAGTGCAAGAAGGTCTACGCACCCGCCACCGATATCTGCACAGCCTGCTACTACGGGTTCAAGCCGGAAGACCAGGTGGAGCTTCCCGATTCCGGGGTGGTGAAAAGCTTCACCGTGGTCCGGGCCAACCTCTGGCCGCCCAGGCCCGATCCTGAGGTGGTGTCGAAGGCCATCGCCCCGACCAAGCTGGTTGATCATCCCTTGCTCTGGCCGCCCGATCCCCCCTACGCGCTGGTGGCCGTTCGGATCGAGGGGGCGGATACCGATTTCATCCATATGGTTAAAGGGGAGAAGAACCTGGGGAAACTGAAGGTCGGGTCCAAGGTCAAGGCGGTCTGGGGCGAGCAGAGGGAAGGGTATCTCCTCGACCTGGACCATTTCGAAGTCGTTTAACCAGTGGCAAATAAAATTGCGGAATGCGGATTGCGGAATGTACCAAATTTACGATTGACGGATGACGATTGACGAGTGAAAACAAAAGACTCAATGGACCCAATAGCGTTTCTGATGTTTTGTGAAATTTTCTGTTTATAACTTTAAACTCGAAACCCGAAACTGAATGGGGGAGGATGAGATGAGCGAGATAATCAAGAGCGTGAAGCGGACCAATTACGTTCCTTACCGCTGGGTATATGGCCGGGACCTATCCCGGTTTTTCCTCGAAACCAAGAATCATAAAAAGCTCTATGGGGTTCGCTGTACCAAGTGCAAAAAAGTCCTGGTTCCTCCCGTCGAGGTCTGCGGGGTTTGTTTCGCCCCCACGGACAAACAGTGGATTCCCGTCAGCGACCATGGGGTCCTCAACACCTATACCGTGGTCAATCTTTCCTTCCCCGGCCAGCCCACCAACCCTCCCTACGCCTACGGGCTCGTCCAGCTGGACGGGACGGATAACCTCTTCAGCCATATGATCGGCGAAGTGGAATTCGAGAAGATCAAGCCGAACATGCGGGTCCAGGCGGTCTGGAACCCGGAGCCCAAGGGCGATCTTTTTGACATCAAGTATTTCAAGCCAGAGGAGAAGTAATTCCTTGCTTTGTAGATTTTTATTTTTCCTATTTTCCAAAAAATATTCGTTTTGAATTCCGTCAGGCCGGGGGTCGGCTTTTCCTTGCTTTTACGAAGGGGCTTTGAGATCATTACCCGCAAAGACTCCAATGCGAAAAATAGATTTTTTAATCCGCTTTGCGCTTGGCCTCTCGGCTTTGCTCGGGGTAAACGCTTTACTCTTTGCTCTTCCGGCTTCGGCCGGAGCGTCCGATCCCAGGATCGTGACCCCCGACTCGGCCGCCCTGGACCGGAATAACAACAAGATTTCAGACCTCCTGGAGCTGGATCTCGGGCTTTCTCCCTCCGGCCCGGCGGACTTTTTTATCACCAGCGTCCCAAACCTTCCGACCCGTCCGGACGAACCCATTGAGGTTTTAATTGACCTTTCCGCCCCGCCGGAGGCGTCGGACCTGGAAAAGATACTTGGCCAGGGCGGCTCGATACTGGGGAAATGGCAGGATCTGGTTTACGCGCTGGCGGTCCGCCTGCCCCGGGCGGAGATTGCCAACCTCATTCAAGAATCCGAGCGGGTGGTCTGGGTGGAGGGGATTCCGCGGTCCCGGTCCGCACTTTTCCGGGCGGTCAACCACATCCGGGTCCGGGAGGTATGGAAGGGCGGCGGGGGCCTGGGAACCGGTTACACCGGTTCGGGCCAGGTGGTGGCGGTCTTGGACACCGGCATCGATGACAGTCATCCCGATTTGGCGGGGCGGATAAAATACTGGGAGGATGTGGTCGGCGACCCCGACCACCCCGAAAATCCCCCCGCGGTCGATCCCTTTGACAAGAACGGCCACGGCACCCATGTCTCCGGGATTGTCGCCGGGAGCGGGGAAGCGGTGGGGAGCGAAAACGTCCCGGTTTCTTTCCCCGGCTTTTTTCCCAGCCAGGAGGGATCCGGTTACATCGAACCGATACCAGTCCTTACGGCTTCAGTCCGGTCCCTGCAGGCCCGCCTCTGGGCGGAAAAAGTGAGGGGAAGCTACTATTTTACCGTCGAAGACGAAAACCAGAATCGAATCATGGATGAGAAAATCACGGCCGATGGTACGGAGATAAAGAGCGTCAACCTCCAGGGCGACGGGGTTATTTACGCCATTTTCTCCACCGATGACCTGGACCCGGTTCAGAGCGCGGGAAGCTTTTATGTCGGCCAGGTTATCATCCCCTACGACAGCTACGAGGACGGGTTTAACCTGATGCGCGGGGTCGCCCCCGGGGCGGAAATCGCGGCTTACAAGATTCTCGATAACGAAGGCATCGGGAACGCGATTTACTTCGTCCAGGCTCTCGAGTCGATTTCGAACCAGGCGGAATCCCTGGGGATCGTGGCCGTCAACGCCAGCCTGACCTTCGATATCCCTACCCAGACCTTGGATACCACGGTGGAGAACCTGGTCCAGGGAGGGGTCGCCTTCGTGACCGCCGCCGGGAATGACAGGACAATAAATATCGTCTCGCCGGGAACCGCCCCCCTTTCAATTGCGGTAGGGGCGATGACCCTGGAGGACAAGCTGACCGATTATTCCAGCCCGGGGGGAAACCGGAAGCCGATCAAGCCGGATGTGGTCGCCCCCGGGGGCGGGGGACAGGACTTGAGCTACATTTTCTCGGCCGACGCCAACGATACCGATTCTTCGGAGGGCACGAGTAAAAAGGTGCAATTTTTTTCCGATCGTTTTCCCAACGACTACCAGGGCAAGATCGGCACTTCCCAGGCGTCCGGCTTTGTTTCCGGGCTGGTGGCCCTCCTGGCCGAGGCCAGGGGAAACTGGATCCACGGGACCCCGGAGGCCCCGAAATGGGCCAAGCAGTTAATCCTGATGACCGCCAGCGAGATCAACCAGGGCGAGATTGACGCTTACGCTCCCACCCTGGGCCGGGCCGTTTCCCCGAAAGACAACCGGGAAGGCTATGGCCGGATCAACCCGGAAGCCACCCTGGAAGCGGCGACCCTCACCTACGGGTTGGGGAATCAGGCCCAGGCTTATCTTGACTCGAAACTGGGGGGGAAAAGGGTCTGGGCCCGCGCCCTGGAGCTGGACCGGGCCAACGAATACACCTTTATCCTGCAGAACCCGACCCAGGCGGATTTTGACCTGTATCTCTACGAAAGCGCCCCGGATGAAAACGGAGAGCCGGTCATTGCCGCTTACAGCGTCCGGGACGGATATGAAGATGAAAGAATCGGTGGTTTTCGCCCGGATCAGAGCGGAAAATTTTACCTGGCGGTAAAGCGCGTTTCCGGGTTCGGCCAGTTCAACCTGACCAGCGAAATGAAGGTATATAAAAGCCCGGCATGCGGGTGCGGGATTCTGCTAGTTTCCCAAGGTGACCGGGAACCGGAGGGCCTGGTGTTGCTGGCGGGCCTGGCGTTTTTTCTCGGCCCGATCCTCATTATCAAACTGAGAGCAAGGCGCAAGGAGCAAGGCGCAGGGAGCAAAGGACAGGTCAAAGCTCAAAGGTGAAAGGTCAAAGGGAAAAACCCCGACACAGACACCGACACCGATACATAAATATTTATAAAGGAGATAACAATGAGCAATTTTTATCGCTGGCCGGGGGAAAAGCAGAAGGATTGGGCGGTTAAAAATCTCATTAAATATATCAAGAATTATGTTTACCCGTATCATCCCTATCTGCGGAAACTTTATAAAGACAACGGTATCAACCCCTCCGGTCTGCGGGACTATTCAGATATCCAAAAAATACCGATTATCGAAAAAGCCGACTATCGGAAGGATAACCTGGCCTTCATTCTCCAGCCTAAGTTCCCCGGCCGGGAGAAGATGGCCCTTTACGATACCGACTACATCTCCAAGAAGCTTATCCTCAAGTACGTGCTGCAAGCCATCTTTAACCATCCCAAGGATTACGTCGGGCTCTGGCGGAAGATGAGTTTTAAGGAGGGCAAGGTGGGCCGCCGGGTGGCCCTGGAGTGGATGCCGATGCATTTTCACGCCAGCGCCGGCTCCACCGGCGATCCCACCCCGGCGCTCTACACCCACTACGAGTTCCGCAACGTTCTCCCCGAGCTCTGCGCCAACGTTTATCTCGAACCAGACACCCGGCATCCCGATGACCCCCTGGTCCGTTGGGACACCCGGCTCTTCAACCTCTTCCCGGGGGCGCCCCACCTCGCGTTTTTCCAGGCGGTGATCACCAAGATGCTGACGGGTTTTTCCTCCTTTGACACCTTTGGGGGAAAGGTCATCCCGACCGAGCACCAGATCCGGCTCTTCGCCCAGGGAAAGTTCAACCACATCTCCACCATGCCTTCATATTTCACCTATTGGCTTCGGAAGGCGGTGGAGATGCGCGAAAAGGGGGAGATCCCCGACCTGCCCCAGTTTGAGGGGGGGCTCTGCGCCGGGGAGCCCATGACCAAAGAGCAGAGAAAGTATTTCAAGGACCTCGTGAAAATACTGGGGGCGCATCCCCGCTTCCGGGTGATCGAGGGAATGGGGATGACCGAGTCGAAGTGGGCTTTCATGGAGTGCGACGAGGAGACCGGGATTCACCTGAACCCGAAATTTTATCTGTGGGAGCTTCTGGACCCGGAGACCAAAAAACCGGTGCCGGAGGGTGAACCGGGGGTTTTAACCTTCAGCCACATCGGCTGGCGGGGGACGGTATTCATCCGCTACTACACCGGGGATCTCATCCGGGGCGGGATGAGATGGGACAAGTGCCCGAAGTGCGGGTACACCTATCCCCGGATCACGGGTCCGATCCAGCGGGTGGTCAAGGATTTCACCAAGATCAAGGGAACCCGGGTGTCACTCGCCGACCTGATCGCCACCGTCCGTGATATGCCGGGGGTATCCAGCTTCCAGGTGGTGATCGACAAGGAGATTCCCGGGGACCAGTTCTCCCGGGACGTACTGGTCCTGAGAATCACTCCCAAGCCGGACGCGAAGAAGGAGGCCCTGGAACGCCGCTTGAAAGAAAAGGTCAAGGGCGTGACCGAGGTTACCCCGGACCAGATCATCTGGGAAGACGACGAGAAGAAGCTCGAGGCCGAGCTTTTCGAGAGGACGGGGATCAAGGCGGATTACATCGTGGATAAAAGGCCGGTGCACATATAGCAGAGGGCATAGAGCAAAATGCAGAGAGCAGAGAGCAGAGAGCAAAGAGCAGAGGGTCCAAAGCAAAAAGACCAACAGGAGGCTTGAATATTTAATCGAACCTAACTATAAGGATAATATAACTCGCAAAAGGAATTTTATGCTCCAAATAATGAAGAAAACCAATTTGCCGAAAGTTTTTTTTCTTTTGGCCTTCATGAGTTCGTGTGTTTTTCTTAAACCCGCCTCCGCTCAGTTTGAAGAGGAAGAATTTTTCAAGGTCGATGAATGGGTGGAAACCGTGTCGAAAAGGCTGCAGAGAATCGAGCGGGCTCCCGCGGCGGTGACGATCATCAACGCGGAGGAAATCCGGGAGTCGGGGGCCAACAACCTGGGTGATCTCCTGCGCCGGGTTCCCGGGCTGGAAGTGATGAGCATTTCCCCCGGCGATTTCGAGATCGGCGCCCGCGGAATGAACAAGCCCATGGAGAACGGGGTTTTGGTCCTGGTCGATGGCCGTTCCATCTACCAGAATTATTTTGGGATTGTGGTCTGGTCTAAAATGGATATTCCCCTGGAGCAGATCGAGAAGATCGAGGTAGTGAGGGGCCCGGGTTCCGTGTTGTATGGAGCCAATGCCTTACACGCGGTGGTGAATATCATCACTCAGACGCCCGGGAGCTCACCGGGGACCTCCCTGTCGATCACCGGCGGGCCGGGGACGATCATCGGGACCATGATGGATTCCGGAACCTGGGGGAAAGTCAACCACCTGCTCTCGGCGGGCTGGACCCAGCGGGGGAGTTATGAGCATTACGATAAAATCTCCGTCCAATATCCGCGAGGCCGGGCGGCCTTGAATTTTGATCTGGGAAAAAACGGGAATATTCAGCTGGAAGCCGGAATGGACGGGGGGAAGTACGAATCTTTCCACGACGCGATCGGGATGATCAAGGCGTTTTCCGTGACCCAAAACGTGATGGCCAAGTATTCTCGGCCGGACTTTTACGTCCGGACCTTCTGGAACGCGATGGATGCCAACCGTTATCACGCTCCCAAAACCCTTTTTGACGATCTGGAAGTCTTGCCGGGGATTACCATCAGGCCGGCCGAGGGCTGGCAGCTGGATACCGGAATGGAGTCCAACGAGCTCGATTTCGAGACCCAGAAGATTTTGGAATTGGGAAAATCGCAGCTGATCACCGGGGGGGCGAGCTACCGTTATGTTACCGTCAAATCATCCTCGATGAAAAATTATGAGACCCAGGATCTTTTCGGGGCCTATCTCCAGCATGAATTTAATTTTCGGAACCTGGTCAATTCTTATCTGGGGGCTCGTTGTGACTACCACCCTTTGACCGGATTCAACCTCAGCCCGCGAGGAAGTGTGCTTCTTTCTCCGGTCTCCGGGCATGTTTTTCGGTTTTCCGCCGGGAGATCTTTCCGGAATCCCACTTTCACGGAAGCCTATTTTGCCACCGACGTGCCCCTGAATATCGGCACTATCTCTTTTACCGGAGATCCGAACCTAAATCCGGAAGAGTTGATTTCCTATGAGGCGGGTTACTATACGGACCTTTTCCGGGGCATGGTCAGAGGCAATTTGAGCCTTTTTTACAATCAGATTTCCAACC
>Ga0315285_10001218_pt1 | contig 26925 bp, 23 predicted proteins | sample YL17G09_36_MG_FD_203698 | JGI IMG/M metagenome (GOLD analysis project Ga0315285, IMG submission 203698) | Sediment microbial communities from Yellowstone Lake, YNP, Wyoming, USA - YL17G09_36 | ecosystem: Environmental > Aquatic > Freshwater > Lake > Sediment | place: USA: Wyoming | collected... | reverse complement strand
TACTGCGGGACACGGTGCGGAAGCTGGCCAAGGAGAAGGTGGAACCGGGGGCAGGGGCCCGGGACCAGAAGGGGGAATTCAGCTGGGAGATGGTGGGGCTGATCCGGGAAAACGGCCTTTTCGGGGTCGATTTCCCGGAAGAGCACGGGGGAGCCGAGGCCGGTCTCTTAGCCCTGATCATTGTCTGCGAGGAATTATCCAAGGCAGATGCTTCCACCGGCATGCTCCCCGTGGCCCAGGAGCTGGGGACTTTGCCCATTCTCCTGGGCGCCAATCCGGAGCAGAAAAAAAGGTTTCTGCCGGCCCTGGCTTCGGGAGAAAAATTGTCGGCCTTCGCCCTGACCGAAGCCAGCGGCGGGTCGGACGTGGCCGCTTTCCGCAGCAAGGCGGTGAAGAAGGGAGACTACTACGTCCTCAACGGGACCAAGACCTTCATCACTAACGGCGGGGTGGCCGATACGGTTACGGTCTACGCCCTCACGGACCCAGCCAAAGGGGGACACAAGGGGTCCAGCGTTTTCGTGGTGGAGAAGGGAACCAAGGGGTTCTCCGTTGGAAAACACGAAGACAAGCTGGGCATTCGCTCCTCGGAAACGGTGGAGCTGATCTTCGAGGATTGCATGGTGCCGGCGGCAAACATCCTGGCCGGGGAGGGGATGGGTTTTGCCATCATGATGAAGACCCTGGACTTCAGCCGTCCGGCCGTGGGCGCCCAGGCCCTGGGGATCGCCGCCGGGGCTTTCGAGTACGCCTTGAATTATTCCAAGGAACGGGTGGCTTTCGGCAAGCCCATCATCGCCCAGCAGGGAATCTCCTTCAAGCTGGCGGACATGGCCTTGAACATCGAGGCGGCGCGCCAGCTCCTCTACAAAACGGCCTCTGTGCTCCAGGAACTTCCCAAGGACATGTCCCGCATTTCCCCGGAGACCATCCGCCTCTCCTCCATGTCCAAGTGCTTCTGCGCGGACACGGCCATGCGGGTCACGGTGGAGGCGGTTCAGGTACTCGGAGGATACGGATATGTTAAAGAGTACCCCGTGGAGCGCTTCATGCGGGACGCCAAGATCACCCAGATCTATGAGGGGACGAACGAGATCCAGCGGGTGGTGATCATGTCGACGTACTGAAAGACAGACGCGGGGAGGCGGGGACACGGAGACGCGGGGAAAAGCCGGCACGGAGAAGGGGAGACGCGGGGACGCGGGGCAAGACAGACGCGGGGACACGGAGACGCGGCGACGAAGTGACACGGAACAACGGCAGAACGTACATTATCGCTAGAACTCTGGGGCCGTCGACCCCTTGAACCTTGTCTTGGAGAAGTACCAGTAGAACGCGGCAATCACCAGGGCGTGGGTGATCTTCTCCTCCCGGATCAGTTGAGGAATGTCGGTTAAAGGGACAGATAGGACTTCGATATCCTCGGTGGAGTCCTGCCGGGGGGAGGTTCGACAGGATACATTTTTTATCAGGTAGGTATAGCAGCGGTTCGTATGGAGGGCGGGGTTCGGATGAACCCAGCCCAAAAGAACGGGTTCCTTCCCCCCATATCCGGTCTCTTCCAGAAGCTCTCGAACAGCGGCGCCGGCCGGGCTGTCGCCTTCATCCAGCATCCCGCCGGGAATCTCCAGAGAAAAATCCTTGCTTCCCATACGAAATTGTTTGACCAGAATCACTCTGCCATCAGCCGTAAGAGGGATGACGTTAACCCAGTCCGAAGAATCGAGGAGATAGAAGTCGTGTTCTTTCCCCGTACGGGGGGAAAGGTAGCCTTCCTTTTTCAGGGTAAAGATACGGCAAGCGTGAATGATCTTCGAATGAAGAAAAGTCCAGGGCACAGGCATAAAAACGAGTGCTGGGGGTTGAACCCGTTGCTTGTTTCTCGTTGCTGGTTGCTGGTTCCTGGTTCCTTGTTGTCGGTTATGAAAAGAGGTTCGTCCAGCATCGAGCATCCAGGAACCACTAACGAGCAACCAGTAACGAGCAACGAATTTATGGTCAGTCCTCAGTCCTATTTATTCTTAGCGTAAAACTCCCGGGCGGCGGAGGCGCCCACTCCTCTGGGTACCTCGAAGCCCTGCGCGCGAAGGGTCTGCTCCAGGAGGGTGAGGAAAAAGAGGACATTCCTCTCATTGGAGTTGTACCCCATCAACCCCACGCGCCAGATTTTTCCCTTCAAGGGGCCCAGCCCCCCACCGATCTCCAGATTGTATTCTTCCAGCAGGCTCTTGCGCACCTTGGCGTCGTCGATCCCCTCGGGGATGGTGATGGTGTTCAGGGACCACAGGCGGTGCGGCGGGTCGACAAGCATCTTCAGCCCCATGGCTTCGATGCCGGCCGCCAGGGCCAGGTGATTGCGCCGGTGTCTTTCAAACCGCCGGTCAAGGCCCTCTTCCTGGACGATCCGCAAGGCCTCCAGCAGCGCATAGTTCATGCTGACGGGGGCGGTATGATGGTAGGTCATTTCGTTCCCCCAATACTTGCCGAGCGTATCCATGTCCAGATAAAAACTCTGGACCTTCTTGGCCCGGTTTTTTATTCTTTCCACGGCCTTCGGGGAAAAGGTGATCGGAGCCAAACCGGGGGGGCAGCTCAGACATTTTTGGGTTCCGCTGTAGCAGACATCGATTCCCCATTCGTCCACTTTCACCGGATGACCTCCCAGAGAGGTAACCGTATCAACGAGGAGGAGAGTTTCCGGGAACTTTTTCATGATGGCGGGAAATTCTTCCAGAGGCTGAAGGACCCCGGTGGATGTTTCGGCATGGACCAATGCCAGGACCTTGGGACGGAATGCCCGGAGCTCCTTCTCCACTTCCGCAGGGTCGAAAGCCTTGCCCCAGGTACCGGACAGCTTTTTGACCTCGGCCCCGCAACGCCCGGCAATCTCCACCATGCGTTCGCCGAAAAATCCGTTCACACAGATCAGGACCTTATCGCCGGGCTCGACCACGTTGACAAAGGCGGCTTCCATCCCGGCCGTCCCGGTTCCGGAGATGGGGATGGTGAGTGAATTGCGGGTCGCGAAGGCAAACCGCAGCAGATCTTGGACCTGATGCATGATCCGGATGAAGTCCGGGTCCAGGTGTCCGAGCAAGGGTTTGGCCATGGCCAGGTAAACACGGGGGTCCACATTGCAGGGTCCAGGGCCCATGAGGATGCGAGCAGGCGGATGAAATTCACCAACCATAGAAGATCCTCCCAAGAAATGATTTAAATTCGGTTGCTTAAAGCAAGTGCAAATTATCACAACCGCAAGGGGTAATCAAGGTTTTTTGAATGAATTGACGAAAAATTGAGAATTAGAAGGCGGGTGATCATAACGCGGGAAAGACCAAGGGAGTGCAGGAGAGAGGATGGACCATCAGGGTTGTGCGGGATCAGGGAAGTCTCGAAGTGGCATCGCCGCAAAACGGGGAAGAATAAAGGGAGTGAGCCCTGACCCTTCCCCCCCTCCGAGAGAGGAGAGGCCGTGGTTAAAGCGATCGGAGGCGGGATTGGGGAGATGGATCCCGCTGTCTTCAGGCCTGCTTGCGCTTCTTGTCAAACGCCTCGATCTCAGCCATGGTCGCCAGGATCGTCCGGGCGTTATCGTAGACCGGAGTGTCCACCATCTTGCCCAAATAGGTCACTGCCGCCATCCCCTTGGCAAGGCCCTCCTCCTCGAAGACCTTGACCACCCCCTTGGCCCATTCCACATCCTCAGGAGCTGGGGTATAGATCTTGTGGGAGGGCTCGATCTGGGTCGGGTGGATCAGCATCCGCCCTTCGTACCCCATCTGCCGGCCTTCCCGGGTACTCTTCTCGAAAGCCTCGAGGTCCTTGAAGGCCACGAAGGGACAGTCGATGGCGATGCACCCCGATGCGCGGGCGGCGACCGCCGTGTGTCTGCGGGCGTATCGCTGCTCCTCGCCCTCACTCGTGAGCTTCACCCGCATGTCCTTGGTGTAGTCCACCGCCCCAAAAATAAGTGAGTTAACCCGCTTACTGGCGATGGCCGAAGGATAAGCATTGATGACCCCTTTGGCCGTCTCGATGAGGAGTTGGATGGCGATGCCCCCCACCGGCATCTTCCGCCTCCGCTCCAGCTCCTCCAGCTTCCATTCGAGGCGCTGCACGTGGTCCGGACCGCCGCATTTGGCCAGGCACACCCCGGAGAGTCCCTCGTGGACGATGGCTTCGAGGTCGTCGTTGGTCATGAGGGTCTCCCAGTTGTTGATCCGGACGTAGATCGTGGAGCCACCCGATCCGGCGAACTTCAGGTTTTCTCGCACCATCTCCCGGGCTCTGGGCTTCTCGGCGGGAGGGACGGAATCCTCCAGGTCGAGGGTGATGATGTCGGCCGGCGTCGTCGGAGCTTTGGCGATCATCTTGTCGTTGTTTCCCGGTACGTAAAACACAGACCGCATGACAGGCATTTTCCCACCTCCTATTTGGATTGGATTAACCGCTTGATGGTCGGAGCGAGTTCATCGGGCCGATCCACCACGTGCACGCCGGCTTCCTTCAGCGATTGGATCTTGCTCTTCGCCGAACCCTTCCCCCGTTCGATGATGCTGCTGGCGTGGGAGAAACGCATGCCTTCGGGCGCCCACGCCCCGGCGACGAAGATCACCAGGGGTTTGGTGTATTGTTTTTTCCTTACGCACTCGGCCGCCTCCTCCTCGTAGGGGCCGCCGATCTCGCCGAAGACGGCCACCCCTTTGGTGTCCGGGTCCTTCTCGAAGAGGGGCAGGATGTCGCCGAAGGAGGTGCCCACTACCGGCTCAGTGCCGATGTGGACCACCGTGCTGACCCCGAGGCCGACCTCTTTGATGGCCCAGGGAACCGTACCCGATTGCCCGCCGCTTCGGGACATGACTCCCACGGGTCCCGGCAGAAACACCCTTCGGGCATACTCCGGGTTGCCCCCCAGCCAGCCGGCCGCCGCGATTCCCGGACTGAGAACCCCGATGCAACCCGGGCCCAGCAGACGTACCCCTTTCTGCTTCGCGTAAGCCACCATCTCCAGAATGTCGTAAAGGGGGACCCGTTCGGCCGGGCTTACGATGAATTTAATCCCGGAATCGATCGCCTCCAGGACGGCGTCCTTGAGGCCGGTCCCGGGGACGAAGGTGACGCTGGCATCGATCGGACCCACATTCCGGACCGCCTCCGCCACCGTATTGAAGACGGGGATCCCGGAGACCTCCTCCCCGCCCCTCCCGGGCGTCACCCCGGCCAAAACCTTCGTTCCATACCCTTTCATAAAGGCGGCCCGGGCGGAGCCTTCTCTCCCGGTAATCCCTTGCACGAGGATGGTTGTATCTTTCTTGAGTAGAATCGCCATTTTTTTCACCTGCCTTTGGGGAGGGCCTTTTTCAAGGTACTCCGTATTTTTTCTTGTACTCATCCAGGCCAGGGATGGGGGCATCAATGGTAATCGCCTTATTCCCCCGGAACCAGCATTCATATTCGCAGGCCAGGCACTCCGTGCCCACTCGCTTCGCGAATTCAGCATCCCCGCCGAGAGCGGGTTTGCCGTCTTTAATCACCAGGATTCCCCGATCGTAGGTTTTGCATGCCTGCGCGCACACATGGGTCTTGCAACCCAGGCATTTTTGCTCATCGATAGTGACCTTGATCGTCCGCTCCTCAAAATGCATGGGTCTATCCCTCCTTTATCCCCCGTTCTTGGCGATATTCCATGATCAGGGCTTTCACTCGTTTCGCCAGGAACTCGGTTTCGTAGACTTTTTCGCTCCCGTAGATTTCGATCCGCCCCGGCAAATCCTTGGTCCCTTCCTTTAGGATCTCCAGCGACTCCTTCTCTCGATTGCCGCAGAGCATAAGCACGCAGGGGAAGCCGGGTCTCTTGGGCAGTTCCTCCCGGAGAGCTTTCACCACTCCATGCGCATGGTGCCACTGTTCCTGGTTGGCCACGATGAACCCGCCGAGAAAATAAGCCTCGATGCCGGGCTGAGAGATGATTACTTTTGCGGCTCGGTAGACTTTGGCCGCCGTCGGGTTGCCGCTGGTGTCGGCGTAGTCGGCGATCTTCAGCCCCTCGCGATTGAGGGCATCCACTCCCAGAATGGCGCCCCCGCCGCCGAGCCCGTGGTAGCCTACAAAATTTAATCCTTTAATCTCCGGGACCATTTGGGCGATATAGCAGGTCCCCCGGAGGTCCCCCTCCTCAATCCACCAGGCGATCTTGTCCAGTTCCGTGGGAGGGGTGGGCGACTCGCGGGCCACTTCGATGCCCAATTCGGGATGGCGATATACCGAGGAATCATCGATGGCGATGCGGCAGTCCCCGGCAATGATCTTGCCGTCCTTGGTCAGGACGAGAGGGTTGATCTCGGCGGTCCGGCAATTGTAATCCTTGAAGGTTTGATAAAGACCCATGATGGCCTGAGCGATGGCCGGGAGGAATTGGGTAGGCACCTTCAGCTGGACGGCGAGATTCAGCGCATCGTACAGACGGAAGCCCCGAAGGACGTCCACGGTTATTTGGGCGATCTTTTCCGAAGGTACCGTCTCGATCTCCATACCCCCTTCGGTACTGAACATGACGACCGGAGACCGGACTCCCATGGAGGCATCGATGATCACGCCCACGTAGTATTCCTTATCGATATTCAGCTTCTCTTCCACCAGAACTTTTTCCACCTTCATCTTCTTTATTTCCGACCCCAGGAGATTCTGGGCCACGCTTTGAGCGTCCAGGGGATGTTCGGCAATCTTAATGCCCCCCGCTTTTCCGCGGCCCCCCGCCCAGATTTGGACTTTCACCACCACCGGCTTCCCGATCTTTTCCGCTATCTTCTTGGCCTCCTCAGGGGTCGTGGCGACCTCACCCCGGGGAATCGGAACCTTTGCTTGCTTGAGTAATTGTTTCCCCTGATATTCATACAATCGAGCCATAGTCACCTCCTATTTCTTGTTCAAATACTAACCACCGCTAGAGGAAAGCAATCTGGTTACAACGGAGTTTCTGCTGATCAAACACATAGTCCAAGTCCCTCAAAAAGCGGGCGCAAAGATTTCTCAAAAAGGAGGAAGGGAAAATAGAGGGTCTCGGGAGTGATGGTTGACCTCCCCCTAATCCTTCTGCGCAAAATTGGCGCACAGAAGGTTGTTGACCCGGCTTCAGTTTTTCATTGCTGACGAGAGAGAAGTGAACATAGACCTGGTCTATGATTTTTCTCCCAGGGATCGGATGGACCTAGTTCCTGGCAAATTTCCCATTCCAAATGCGTTTTCTTGTAGAAATTCGACTGGAACAAAATCTATTCTACAAACGCTCGAACAGGGGATAATATTTTGTGGATGAATTATAGAGGTTAGGCTGTCGGTCATATATAAAATATTTGTTCCTTTGTGTCAAGTCGAAAAAATACAGGTCCTCTGGGGGGGTTGAAAAAAATTGAAGGGGATTGATAATTTTGATTTGACAAGTTTTTAATTTGTTCTAGAATAGGGAGGAATTTTTCAATCCTCAGAGCAAAAGGGGGTGAAGAGAGTTGAACAAGGCAGACCTGGTGGCGGAAGTGGCCAAAGTCGTGGGGAGCAAGAGGATGGCGGATAGAGCGGTCTCTTGCACGTTTGAGGCAATTTCCAAGGCTCTGAAGAAGGGGCAGGCGGTCACCCTGGTGGGCTTTGGGACCTTCGGCGTTAGCAAGCGGAAGGCTCGCGTGGGGCGGAACCCCCAGACCGGCAAGGAGATTAAGATCCCGGCCAAGAAGGTTCCGAAGTTCTCGGCCGGCAAAGCGCTGAAAAGCGCAGTGAAGTAATTTTTCGATTTCCGGACGGGACAGGAGAACATGCCCCGAAACATGAAGCTCCTGTCCCGTTTTTGTTTTTCCAACCCTTATTCCTCGCTTGAATCCTCCCGGGTTTTTCCTTTCCAGTGATAAAATAGGAATCAACCCCATTTCCTTGCCGGGTCCGGAGATCATATAAAATAGGAGGCTGTCATGAAGGCGATTCTCATCCGTGCATTCGGCCCCCCGGAAGTCATGAAGGTGGAAGAAGTTCCCGATCCCCGACCGGGTCCCGGGCAGGTCATGGTGAAGATCCACGCGGTCGGGGTGAACCCGGTGGAGACGTACATCCGGTCAGGGGCCTATGCCCGACTGCCCGCCCTGCCTTTCACTCCGGGCAATGATGCCGCCGGTGTGGTGGAGGGGGTAGGCGATGGAGTGGAGCATCTCCGGGCAGGCGACCGGGTGTTTCTCACGGGAACGATCAGCGGGGCTTATGCCGAGAAAGCACTCTGCCAGGAAGGCCAGGTACATCGTCTTCCCGACCGGACCTCCTTTTCCCAGGGGGCTGCGGTGAATACCCCGTACTCCGCCGCCTACCGGGCCCTCTTCCAGCGGGCGCGGGCAATCCCCGGTGAAGCGGTCATGATCCACGGGGCCACCGGAGGAGTGGGAATCGCCGCCGTGCAGCTGGCCAGGGCCGCGGGCATGACCGTGATCGGAACCGGAGGAACGGAGAAGGGGAGGGGGCGGCGTGCTGCAGGGTGCTCGGAAAAGGTGGCCGTGCTGAGGAAAGGGGACTGGGAACTCACCCCGTTGCTCATTGCTGGTTTCTCGTTCCTTTCACTCCTCAGGCACTTTCTCCCAGCCTCACCTTCCAGGCTTCGATTCTTTTCCGGACGTCAGGAGCCTTTTCTGCCAGGACGGGCGTCTCCTCGGCCAATCGCAGGTAATCCTCCCACGCTTTCACGGCCTCCCGCGGGTCCATTTGCTCCAGAACGGCGGCGCGGTTGAAAAGCGCCTCGGCGGACTTGGAGTTGAGTTTGATGGCCTCGTTGAAGTCCTGAAGGGCCCGGTCCGTCCGGCCCAGAGCCCGCAGGATGATCCCCCGGTTGTTAAAGAAGTGCGGGAACCAGCGGTTGAGGCGGATGGCTTCGTCAAAATCCTGGAGGGCTTTTTCCATCTGGCCGGTCGCCCGATAAACCAGTCCCCGGCTGTTGTAAAAATGGGGATATTCCGGGTCGAGGCGGATGGCTTCGTTGAGATCCTTCAGCGATCGCAGCAACTGTCCCAGGGCGGCGAAAGCGATCCCCCGGTTGAAATAGGCTTTGGAATATCCGGGGTCCAGGCGGATGGCTTCATCGAAATCCTGGATGGCTTCATCCGACTTTCCCAGCATTTGATGAGCCAGCCCCCGGTTGTAGGAAGTCTTGGGGTTGGTCGGGTCCAGGCGGATCGCTTCGGTGAAGTCCTGGATGGCCCTTTCGTGCTCCCCCAACGCTCCATACACGAGCCCCCGGTTGTTGTGGGAATCGGCATCTTTGGGATTCAGCCGGATGGACATGTCGAAATCCTGGATGGCCTTTTCGTGCTGTCCCAAGGTCCGGTACACCAGTCCCCGGTTGTTGTAGGCGTAAGGATACCAGGGGTGAAGCTGGATCACCATGTCGAAATCCTTCACCGCCTGTTCGTGCTGTCCCAGGGCCCGGTACACCAGCCCCCGGTTGTTGTAGGCATGGGGATACCAGGGGCTCAGTTCGATGGCTTTATCGTAATCTTTCAGGGCTTGTTCATGCTGCCCCAGAGCCCGGTAGGCCGTACCCCGATTGTTATACACCTTGGAGTCCTGGGGATTGAGGTGGAGGGCCTCATCGTAGCACTGAATGGCCTCCCGGTGATAGCCCAGGTTGTCCAGGGAGACCCCTTTGTTCAGGAGCTCCCAGGCTTCCAGGTTTTCTCCGCTCTCTTCGACCTTCACGTATTGATCCGTCAGGGCATGGTAGAAATCCTGCAGTTCATCCTGAATTTCTTTGAAGCCCGGGTAGCGTTTGTCCGCCTTTTTCTCCAGGCACTTCAGGATGAGCGCGTTCAGAGTCTTGGATATGCCGGGAATCGGCTGGGGATCGCTTTCCAGGTGGTGCATCTGGTACTCGTACCAGGCCTCACCGTGAAAAGGGGGGCTCCCGCTGAGCATCTCGTAGAGAACGCATCCGAAGGCATAGATGTCCGCCCGGCAGTCGATATCTTCCCCCAGCCACTGCTCGGGCGCCATGTAGCCCGGAGTTCCGAGAAAAGTTCCCGCCCGGGTAAAGGCCAGGTCTTTGTATTCCTCCTGCTCAGGGGGGGAAACCCCCTGGCGATTCCCCCCGAGGCCCTGAAAAGCTTTCACCAGGCCGAAGTCCGTGACCTTTACGATCCGGTCCCGGGTTACCATGATGTTGCTGGGTTTGATGTCGCGATGGACAAAAGGCCGCTGCATGGCCTCGAACTTTTTTTGCGCGTGCAGCATGCCGGAGCAGAACTGAATCGCGAAATTCAAACTCAGGCTGAGGTTCAGCCCTTTTCCTTGGATCCAGCTGGACAGCTCGGGGCCGAAGGGCTCCTCCCCGATGATGTATTCCATCAGGATATAGGGCTTGTCTTCGATCTTTTCCACGTAATAGGCCCGGACGATGTTCATGTGTTTTTCCAGGCGAACCCAGGTCTCCGCTTCCCACATGAACCTTTCGATCTGGGTCTTTTCCGAGAGGAAGATGTCCAGGAAAGTCTTCAGCACGATGGGCTTCTGGGACTCGTGGTCGTAACAGAGATAGACGATCCCCATGCCCCCCTTCTTGAGGTCATGGACCTCGTAGCGGCCCCCGATCCGGTCGCCGATCTGCCAGCGGGAACCGGCGATTCCCCTTGGTTTCGGGCCGGACCTCGACCCCCGGGTGTAGGGAGGCGAGGGAACACTGGTCGGGGGAATGGATGGCTGAATCAGTTCTTTTTCAAGCATAAGAGGAATGGAAAAAACATGAGAATCCTCCGGCCTTCCGGATTTCGTACATTTTTCCGGACCGGTCAAGGATCTTCGGATGCCTGGCGAAATTGGATTTAACTCCCGGTGCGTAACTCCGCAATATACTTATCGGCTTTCGCGGGTTTTTATTAAATGCGGAATGCGGAAAAAGCCGTTGCTGGTTCCTTGTTGCTGGTTAACGAGTAACGAGAAACCAGTAACCAGCAACGGTCTTTCATCCGGGATCCGTATTTGCCAGGTTGACCCCTTCAAAAAGTATCAGGTATACTGATCTTAAGCTTTCCGTAGGGGCGATTCATGAATCGCCCCTACTCTTGCCTATGATTCCAAAAGGACTGATCGAGACCATTCTCCAGCAATATTCTCTCTCTCCGCGAGGCATCCACGGCTTGTCCCACTGGGCAAGGGTGCTGGAAACCGGCAGAACTCTGGCCCGCCGGACCGGGGCCAGAATCGAAGTTGTCGAGCTCTTTGCGGTCTTTCACGATGCCCGGAGGTTGAACGACGGATGGGACCGGGAACACGGGCTTCGTGGAGCCGATCTGGCCTCCCAATTCCGGAGGACCCACTTTCATCTCTCCGCCGGTGATTTTAACCTGCTCTACCAGGCCTGCCGGGACCACACCCAAGGAACCACCGCGGGGGATATCACCATCCAGACCTGCTGGGACGCGGATCGCCTGGACCTGGGCCGGGTGAGGATTGACCTGGACCGGAAATATCTCTGCACGGAGGCGGCTCGAGATTCTGCCTTTATGGCCTGGGCCGACCGGCGGAGTCGGGAAGGCTTCGTGCCCGATCTGATCTGGGGAGAGTGGACTTTGCGTTTGGAAAAGAAAAAATAAAGATATATGGGACACGGATGAACACGGATGAACAAACATATTTATATTGGACACAGATAAACACAGATGAACACAGATATTAAATGGCAAAAAGCACAATAAGGATAACGGATATTAGATGACAGATGACGAATAACGAATAACGAATAACAGATATCGCCTGACCACAACGGACTACTGACCATGGACGATTAACAATTATTGTTTTATCTGTCTTTATCCGTGTTCATCCGCGTCCCATTCAGTCTTTTGTCTTTTGCGAATATAAAATCTGTGTTTATCTGTGTTCATCTGTGTCCAATTAAAATTGTCTTTATTTAGTTTTCTGCGTCCTCGGTAATGTAAAGGAAGGAGAGGGTCATGAAAAAAAGGAAGATCCCGTTGCCGGAGATCGGTCGGAGGTACCGTCGGCTCTATACCGGGGTGGTGGCGGACATCCTGGATTCCAAGGGGGTCCGGGCTCATTCTCTGCCTCCCGCCATCCGTCCCATGAAGGATCACATGAAGGTCGCCGGCCCCGCATTCACCTGCCTGGGCGTGCAGACGGGAGACATCAAAAGCGACGATACGCCGATGCTCATCAAGATGCTGGAGGCCATCACCCCCCATTGTGTCGTGGTGCTGAGCGCGAGCGGCGACCGGTCTTCATCCCATTGGGGCGAGATCATGACTCTTTCGGCAAAGCAGAAGGGGAGCACCGGCGCGGTGGTTGACGGAGGACTGCGCGACGCCCCCTTCATCCTGGAGCTGAATTTCCCGGTCTTCACCGATTTCTACATGCCGGCCAGCTCCATCAGCCGCTGGGAGCTGAAGGAGTTCCAGGGGGTCACGAAGGTTGGGGAGGTCTCGGTTTACCCCGGGGACTATGTCTTCGGGGATATGGATGGAGTCGTGGTGGTTCCTCGGGCGTTGACCGATGAGGTGCTGGTGGAGGCGGAAAAAGCAGTGCAGCGGGAACAAAAGATGCGCCAGGCCCTGCGAAAGGGAATGCCGCTGCATGAGGTGAACAAGAAGTTTGGACCGTTTTAATTTTGGGACGCAGATTTACGCAGATTTAAAAAAGGAAAAATGGGACGCGGCTGAACACAGATTTAAAGGCCTATTTTGTTGGACACAGATAAACATAGATGAACACAGATAAAAAATGGAAAAAAGCAAAAGACAGGTTATAGATGGCAGATGACAGATAGCCGATAGCAGCAACGGACAACTCACGACGGACCAAGGACAAATTTAGTCTTATCTGCGTTTATCTGCGTCCTGTTTATTTTGAATTGGACCGGATGCGGGAGTAACGAAAGAGGGCGTGCATGGCCCGGGCGGATTCGTCCTGGCTGGCGAAGAAGGGGATCCCGGCTTTCTTAAGGAGATCCAGGGCGGGGCCGACGGCCGCGCGGGGAATCATGTTCCCGATCATCGGCTTGTGGTATTTTTGGGGCAGGGAACAGATAATCTCCGTAGCATCCATCAACTCCCGGATTGAGGCTGGGGACCGCAGCTGGAATTCAAACATGAAGGGGATCATCATGCAGATCCCGTCGATGTAATCCAGGCTCAAGAGGATGTCCAGAGTCCGGGCGTAGGTCATGGGCCGGATGTCGGAGGCGGCGTCCACCGGGTTCAGCGGCCGGGGGGCGAAGGGCTGAAGAATCTTCTTGATCCGGTCCGAAGCCGCCGGGTCCAGCTGGGGAACCTCCAGGCCCCAGGCCACGCAGGCCTCGGCCATGGTCACACAGTACCCGCCCCCGCCGGAGATGATGGCCACCCGGTTTCCCTTGGGCAGGGGCTGACTGGCCAGGGCCACGGCCATGTCAAAGGTATGCAGGGGGTCGTAACAGCGGATCAACCCGGCCTGCCGGCAGAGGGCCTCGAAGATCTTGTCGTTGCCGGCCATGGAGGCGGTGTGGGAAAGGGCGGCGCGGACTCCCACCTCAAATCGCCCGGCTTTGTAAACCAGGATCGGTTTTTTGGGGGCTACTTCCCGGGCCACCTGGAAAAAACGCCCGGCGTTCTGGAAACCTTCCACATAGAGAATGATCGTCCGGGTCTTTTCATCGCTGCCGAAATATTCCAGGTAATCCGCCACCTCCAGCATGGCCTGATTCCCGCTACTGATGAAACCCCTGAAGCCATAGCCTTTGCTCCTGGCCAGGAGCATGAGGTAGTTACCCAGGGTTCCGCTCTGGGAGATGAAGGCGATGGGACCGCGCATGGGGGCTTCTTCGAAGGCCAGGTTCAACCACACCGGCTCGCTCCATAAGCCCATGCAATTGGGCCCCACCAAGGGGATCCGGCCTTCCCGGGCAATCGCCAGAACCTCGTCCTGGAGCTTCTTTCCCTCCGGGCCCGCTTCGGCAAATCCGGCGGAGATGACCACCGCTCCCCGGATCCCCTGCGCGATACACTGCCGCAGAGCCTCGGGTACCTGATTGGAAGGGAGGGTGATGACCGCCAAATCGATATTCATGGGAAGGTCGGAGATGGAGGCGAAACACTTCACCCCGCCGATTTCCTTGGCCCCTGGGTTAACGGCGTAGATTGTTCCCCGGAAGCCGGTGTTGAAAGGGCGAACCACCATGCGATGGCCCCATTTTTCGACCTGTGTGGAAGCCCCGATCACCGCGAGGGACTGAGGTTTGAAGATAGGATCCAGAAAATTCGATTTACTCATGAGTTGTGAGGTCCAATTTGAAAGCAAAATGGGGAAACAGACAGGACAAATGCGAAATTCGGAATTCGGAATGCGGAATTCCCGGACCGCTCTGAGATTTTATTCCGCATTTCGCATTTCACATTCCGAATTATAAAAGCCGTTACAGGTACTTCACTACCAGGTCCCCCACTTCGCTGGTGGTGTGTCCCATTTCTCCGGCGGCCAAGCTCTTGAGATGCTTGGCCAGGACCTGCATCACCGCTTTTTCGACCCGTTCCGCCGCTTTCTTTTCCCCCAAGTGCTCGAGCATCATCATGCCGGCGCAAATGGCGGCCAGGGGATTGATGACGTTCTTTCCCGCGTATTTGGGGGCCGAACCGCCCATGGGCTCGAACATGGAGACCCCGCCCGGGTCCGGGTTGATGTTGCCTCCCGCGGCGATGCCCAGTCCTCCCTGGATCATCGCTCCCAGGTCGGTGACGATATCGCCGAAGAGGTTGTCGGTCACCACCACGTCAAACCATTCCGGGTTCTTGACCATCCACATGCACAGGGCGTCCACGTGGGTGTATTCGGTCTTCACCTGGGGGTATTCTTTGGCCAATTCTTGGAAAACCCTCATCCAGAGGTCGGAGGCATAGTTCAGGACGTTGGTTTTGGCCGCCATGGTGAGCTTGCGGGCCCGGTTGCGTTTCATGCAGGATTGAAAAGCGTAACGAAGGCACCGTTCCACCCCTTTTCGGGTGTTGATCGACTCCTGGATGGCCACTTCGTCCGGGGTCCCTTTTCTCAGGAATCCCCCGGCGCCGGTGTAGAGCCCTTCGGTGTTTTCCCGGATGATCACGAAGTCGATGTGCTCCGGCCCCTTATCTTTCAGGGGGGTATCGACTCCGGGGTAGAGCCTGACCGGACGCAGGTTGATGTACTGGTCCAGCGTGAAGCGGGTTTTCAGGAGGATTCCCGCTTCGAGGATTCCGGGTTTCACCTGCGGATGGCCGATGGCCCCGAGGAAGATGGCGTGGAATTTCCGGAATTCGGCCAGGACCGAGTCGGGCAGAATCTCTCCGGTCTTGAGGTACCGGTCTCCTCCCAGGTCGTAGGAGGTGAAGTCCATTTTGAAATTTTCTTTCTGCCCCACAGCCTGCAGAACTTTAAGCCCTTCCCTTACCACTTCCGGGCCTGTTCCGTCCCCGGGGATGACGGCAATCTGGTAAGCCATACCTTTCTCCTTTAGGCGTAGTCCCTTACCGGTTAAATTGACGCCAAAATGTTCACAAATTGTAGGGGCAACCCTGCGTGGTTGCCCATCCTGCGGGCGGCCACATGGGGCCGCCCCTACAACATCCTGTTTGGTTCCGGCTTGGCCGGGTTAGGGGTTCCAGGGTAGGGGCAAGCCTCTGCGCCTGCCCGGTTAAAGGGCGCGCACAGGGGCGCGCCCCTACAAAACCTCTCCGGCTCTTTATTCTTTCTTCATCTTGAAGATTTTGACGTAATTCATCAATCCGCCCGCCTCGATCAGCTGCTGCATGAAGGGCGGGATGGGGTGGGCGTGGTAGGTTTGCCCGGTGGTTACGTTTTTGATGGTTGCCGTTTGACTGTCCACTTCCAGTTCGTCGCCCGGATGGATTCCGTCCACCGCCTCGGGGCTCTCGAAGATGGGCAAACCCGTGTTGAAAGAGTTCCGGTAAAAAATCCGGGCATAGCTCTTGGCCACCACGCAGGAGATGCCGCCGTACTTGATGGCGATGGGGGCGTGCTCCCGGGAGGAGCCGCAGCCAAAGTTGTCCTCGGCAACGATGATATCGCCCGGCTGGATCTTTTCCCGGAATTTAGGGTCCACGTCCTCCATGAGATGAGAGGCCAGTTCCTGCGGGTCCCAGGTGTTCAGGTACCGGGCGGCGACGATGGCGTCGGTATCCAGGTTGGCCCCGAATTTCCAGGCCCTGCCTTTGTAGATCATAAAACCTCCTGACTACATTTTCACCGCAGAGAGCGCAGAGAGCGCTGAGAATAAATGGAAATCAGAAATTCGGAGCATAAAAAATCGAACCAAATTCAAATGGCCAGAATTTGATGATCCCGTAAAAAGCCAAAAAAATGGTCACTCCCCCGCAGGCGGGAGCCCAGAAATACCTGAATTAACTGGATTCCGGCTTTCGCGGGAATGACGAGAAAGGGGTACAAAGCACTTTTTTCGAGATCAGTAAATTCAAAATTTTCTAAACGGGATTTTGAAATTTTGTCATTTGAAATATTTTTCTCTGCGTGCTCCGCGATCTCTGCGGTTAAATTGTTTTCTAAGCAAATCCGCATTCCGCAATCCGAAATCCGAAATCGGCTAGGCCACGCCCAGCTCTTCCGGGCCTCCGAGTCTTCCCAGGACGGCGGAGGCGGCGGCCACCGCCGGGTTGGCCAGGTAGACCTCGCTCTGGGCATGACCCATCCGTCCCACGAAGTTCCGGTTCGTGGTGGACACGGCCCGTTCTCCCTTGGCCAGAATTCCCATGTACCCGCCCAGGCAGGGGCCGCAGGTGGGAGTGCTGATGACCGCGTGGGCATCCATGAAGATGTCGAAAAGCCCCTCCTTCATGGCCTGCCGGTAAATTTCCTGGGTCGCCGGGATGATGATCAGGCGGACGAAGGGCGCCCGCTTCCTTCCCTTCAGGACCCGGGCGGCGACCCGCAGGTCATCCAGACGGCCGTTGGTACAGGACCCGATGACCGCCTGGTCGATGGGAACGTTTCCCACCGCGCTGATGGGCCTGACGTTTGAGGGCAGGTGGGGGAAGGCCACCTGGGGCTCGATCCGGGTGACGTCCATGTCCAGGACCTGGCTGTACTTCGCCTCGGCGTCGCTGTGGAAGAATTTGTAGGGCCGTTTGGCCCGCTTTTCCACGTACTCCTTGGTGATCTTGTCCGGGGGGATGATCCCGTTCTTCCCCCCGGCCTCGATGGCCATGTTGCACATGGTGAGGCGGCTGTCCATGGGCAGGTTGGCGACGGCCTCTCCGGTGAATTCCATGGCCTGGTACCGGGCTCCGTCCACCCCGATCTGGCCGATGGTGTAGAGGATCAGGTCTTTCCCGTCCACCCAGGGGCGCCGCTTGCCGTGATATTGGATCTTGATCGTTTCCGGGACCCGGAACCAGGCCTCTCCGGTGATCATCGCCGCGCCGACATCCGTGGATCCCACGCCCGTGGCAAAGGCCCCGAGGGCTCCATAGGTGCAGGTGTGGCTGTCGGCCCCGATGACCAGGTCTCCGGGAAGAACCAGGCCCTGCTCGGGAAGGAGGGCATGCTCGATCCCCGCTTCTCCCACTTCAAAATAATGGGGCAGCTGCAGATCTTTGGCAAACTCCCGCATGAGCTGGCACTGCTGGGCGGACTTGATATCCTTGTTGGGAACAAAATGATCGGGGACCAAAACGATCTTGGCCGGGTCAAAGACCCGGGTGGCCCCCACTTTGCGGAATTCCTCGATGGCAATGGGGGCGGTGATGTCGTTGGCGAGAACCAGGTCCACCTTGGCGTTGATCAGTTGACCCGGTTCCACTCCCGACTGTCCGGCATGCTCGGCCAGAATCTGTTCAGTCATGGTCATGGGGCGCATCATGGGGTGACTCCTTTGAGACGCTTCTGGTACTCCAGTTTGTTCAGGGCATTGACGTAGGCCTTGGCCGCAGCCATGATGATGTCCGTGTGGGCCCCCTGGCCCGTGACCCGGATTCCGCCTTCATCCAGGATCACCATGACTTCGCCCTGGGCATCGGTGCCGCTGGTGATGGCGTTCACCGAGAACTTGACCAGATGGCTTTTGGTCTTGGTAAGCTTGGAGATGGTCTTGTAGGCGGCGTCCACCGGTCCATCGCCGAAAGCGGCCTCTTGTTGAAGCTTGCCGCCGATCTCGATCTGGACCGTGGCCGTGGGAACGACCGTGGATCCGCTCACCACGTTCAAGTTGACCAGCTTGTAAAAATCGGGAATCCGCAGGATCTCGTCGGCGATGATGGCCTCCAGGTCTTCGTCAAAGACCTGTTTCTTTTTGTCGGCCACTTCCTTGAACCGCTGGAAGGCCTGGTTGAGATGGGCCTCGCTGAGCTCGTATCCCAGGCTCCGCACCCGGTCGCGGAAGGCGTGGCGGCCGGAATGTTTGCCCAGAATGAGGGTGGATTGAGTGATCCCCACGGTCTCGGGCTTCATGATCTCGTAGGTGATCTTTTCTTTCAATACGCCGTCCTGGTGGATGCCCGCTTCGTGGGCGAAGGCGTTGGCCCCCACGATGGCCTTGTTGGGAGGCACCTGGATTCCGGTGATGCTGGTGAGGAGGCGGCTGGCCGGGTAGATCTGCTCGGTGATGATCCCCACTTCGAAGTTGAAGAAATCCTTCCGGGTCTTCAGGGCCATGACGATCTCTTCCATGGAGGCGTTGCCGGCCCGCTCGCCGATTCCGTTGACCGTGCACTCCACCTGGCGGGCGCCGTTTTCGATGGCCGCCAGGCTGTTGGCCACGGCCATGCCCAGGTCGTCATGGCAGTGGACCGAGACGACCGCCTTCTTGATATTTTTCACTTTCTGCCGGAGCTGGGTGAGCAGCTTGGCGTACTCCGTGGGGGTGGTGTAACCCACGGTATCGGGAATGTTGACCGTGGTGGCCCCGGCGTCGATGGCCGCCTCCAGAACCCGGGCCAGGTAATCCGGGTCCGACCGGGTGGCGTCCTCGCAGGAAAACTCCACGTTGTCGGTGTACCGTTTGGCGTGGGCCACAGCCCGGCCCGCTTCCTCCATGACCTCTTCGCGGCTCTTGCGCAGCTTGTATTTCAGATGAATGTCCGAGGTGGCGATAAAGACGTGGATGCGGGGTGCCCGGGCGTGCCTCAGCGCTTCCCAGGCGGTGTCGATATCCTGGGGAGTGGTCCGCGCCAGCCCCGCGATCTGCGGTCCCCGGATCTCCTGGGAAATCCGCTTGACCGACTCGAAATCGCCGGGGGAGCTGGCCGGAAACCCGGCCTCGATGACGTCCACGTTCAGACGCTCGAGCTGGCGGGCGAAGAGAATCTTCTCTCCCAGGTTCATGCTGGCTCCCGGAGATTGCTCTCCGTCCCTCAAAGTCGTGTCGAAGATCAGGACTCTTTCCATAGCGGGTGCTGCCTTTCTTGCAAGATGGGACGAGGAACTCGTCCGCTCCATCCAACCGGAAAATAGGAGATGACTCTCCCCTTTAAGCTCTGCCGCGCGATCGAATCCGGTTTCTTTTCTCCTACGCCGCCTTTCCTTCCGGAATCACCGGTTTGGGATGGCGGCGGCGATAGAGAAGAACGAGAGTGAGAATCGGGCCGGAAATGAAATAGGCAAAGAAGAGGCCAAAAAGGGTGTATTCGGGCTCATAGGCGACGACGATGAGCAGCAGAATGGCGATGACCAGCCAGCGGAAGGGCTTGCGGCGGAAGAGCTCGATATCCTTGAACCCGTAGTACTTAAAAGTGCTGACCATGAGAAAAGCCAGGAGATAGGTGACGATGAGGACGGCCAGGTGCCTGCTGACCCCGGTGTCTCCGGCTTCATAGGAGACCAGAATGCCGGTGGCGATGACCCCCGCGGCGGCCGGGGTGGGAAGGCCGCTGAAGAAGCGGCTCTCCACCGTGCTGCCCTGCAGGTTGAAACGGGCCAGGCGGAGGGCCCCGCAGACCACGAAGAGAAAAGCCGCGAGCCAGCCCATCCGCCCGAAGGGCTCCAGGGCCCAGGCATAGACCAGAATCCCCGGGGCCACGCAGAAGGCGATGACGTCGGCCAGGGAGTCGAACTCCATTCCGAAGCGGGTGGTCGTGTTGGTGTAACGGGCAATCTTCCCGTCCATTCCGTCCAGCAGGCCGGAGGCCAGGATGAAGATGGCGGCGGTGAAAAAATCTTCCTGGAGGGTGCGCAGAAGGGCGAAGAACCCGCAGAAGAGGCTTCCCGCGGTGATCAGGTTGGGCAGAATATAGATCCCCTTGCGCATCCGGTGCATTTTTTTGAGGCGCTCTTTCTTTTCTCGTCTCATGGGAGGTGTCCCAGGATGGTTTGGCCGGCCAGGGCTTTCTGCCCCACCCGCACCTGAAGCTGTGTATCCCGGGGCAGGTAGATGTCCAGCCGGGAACCGAACCGGATCAATCCGAATCTCTGCCCCCTCACCACCGAATCCCCTTTCTTCACCCAGCAAACGATCCGCCGGGCGATCAACCCGGCGATCTGGACGACCATCAGCCGGGCCCCTTCCGCGGTTTCCACCAGCAGGGCATTCTGTTCATTGGCGGCCGAAGCCCGATCCAGGTCGGCCCGCAGAAATTTCCCCGACGAATAAGCAGAATCGACAATCCGCCCCGAAAGAGGGTTGCGGTTCACGTGGACGTTGAAGAGGGACATGAACACGCTGATCTTGATCGCCGGCCCCTGCAGAAACCGTTCTTCCACGCAGGGCTGCACCTGGATCACTTTCCCGTCGGCGGGCGACAGAATGGCCTTATCGCCCGGGGGAACGCCCCGTTCGGGGTCCCGGAAGAAATAGATGACGAAAAGGGTTAAAAACGTGCCGAGACCCGCCAGAATCGGTAACCGTACGATCCATAAAATCAGAGAAAGTACCCCCAGGGGAAGAATAAAGATCATCCCTTCTTTGGCTAGGGGAAATTTTCGGGTTTCGGAATTCATGCCCTTTGTTGTATTCCTGCCCGGCTAAGCAACCGGTCCTTTGCCAGGTGTAGGGGCGGATTTGAAACCCGCCCCTACGGTTTATAGAACGTCTTCTTTTCTCCCCTGCCGGAGTACGTTGCCCTTGTCCAGCCGCAGGACGTGGGTGATGCAGCCCGGGATTTCGTCCCGGCGGTCGGTGAGGTAGAGGAGACGGGTTGGGGTCCGTCCGATTTTTTCCAAAACCGCTAAAATTTTACCCCGGTTGGGCACATCCAGGCCATGACAAGGCTCATCGGCGATGAGCAGGGATGGACTCTTGACCATGGCCCGGGCCAGGAGGATCATTCTCCTCTGCCCGAAGGATAGCTGAAGAAAGGGCTCCTTGGCAAGATCTTTAATGCCCAGGAAATCGACCCAGCGGTCGGCTACCTCCTTCTGTTCGGCAGTGGGGGCCCGGTACAGGCCGATGGAGTCGTAGAACCCGGAGGCAATGACCTCGAAAGCGCTGATCCTCTTCCGGTATTGAACCTGGAGTTCGGCGGAGACGACCCCGATTCGTTTGCGGATATCCCAGATGGATTCCCCCGAACCCCGGCGCCGGCCGAAGAGGAAAATGTGGTTGGCGTAGGCCTGAAGGTTTTCCCCCAGGATGAGCTTCACCAGGGTCGATTTTCCGGCGCCGTTCGGCCCCAGGACGACCCAGTTTTCCTCCCGCCTCATGGCCCAGTTGAACCGGTCCAGGACGACCCGGTCGCCGTAGCTGACCGTGGTGTCCTTCATCTCGATCAGCGTTTCCGGACCTTCGGAGAAGGCTTCCCGGCGCTCTGCCGGCAGCTCCCGGAGAGAGCCCTTTTCCTCTCCGTAGGTCAAAAAATAAGTTCCGTTGTTTTTGCCCAGCCGGAGGCTGCATCCATAGAGCCGGGTCAGGTTCTCGGAGGTCAGGATTTCATCCTTGGGCCCCTGGCGGAACAGGCGTCCGTCCTTGACCATAAGGACGTGGGTGATGTTGGGGACGATCTCCTCCAGGCGGTGGGCCACCAGGATCACCCGCATGGGCCCGGTCATGAGGCGGTTGATCGACCGGGCCAGAAGGTCCCGCCCCCTTTCATCCAGTCCCTCGAAAGGCTCATCCAGAATCAGGAGCCGGGGGGATTTCATCAGCGCCCGGGCGATGATGATTTTCCGGATTTCCCCGGTGGACAAAGAGCGAACCGGCCGGGAAAGGATCGGGGAAATGTCCAGGAGTCGGGCCACCTCGGAAAGCCGGGTTTCATCTTCCTCCCGGAGGGGCCGGCTGGCCAGGATTCCCGAAAAAACCACCTCCCGGGCGGTGCTGCCCTCTCCTTCCTTTTCGGCGTAAGCCCGGTATTCTTCCTGGAGATCCTCCTGCTCCATCAGCCGCTGGTGCATCTCCAGGGAGACATACCCGATGGCTTCCAGGGGGGGGAATTCCGAATCCCGCAAGTCCGGGCCGAGAAAGTCAAAAAGGATGGTCCCGCCGCGCAGCGGAACTCCTCCCCATAGGGAGCGGACCAGAGTGGTCTTCCCCGACCCGTTCGGCCCCAGAATGGCCCAGTGCTCATCCGCCCCCATCTTCCAGGAGCTGTCTTCCAGGATGAGTCGGTTGGGCAAACGGACCGTGATCCGGTCGAGGGTGATGAAGGCCTGGCTGTTGGGCATAATAAAGTTTCGGGTTTCGAGTTTCGGGTTTCGAGTTCAAGGAGGAGAAGACTTATTTTAAAGCCTTTAACCCGAGACTCGAAACTCGAAACCCGAAACTGTACTTAGGCTTCTTTTTTCCAGTTCTCCGGGCGGAGGTCGCGGACTTTCTCTCCCGCCTGCCACATCTCGGAGTTCCTCATCTGGGCCAGCTCGGCGTCCAGCTTCTGCCGGTAGTCGGGCTGGGAGTTCTTATCCAGAACGATCTTGGCTTCCGTTCCGTCCTGCACCCTTTGGTACAACTCCGAAAAGAGCGGGGCCACCGCATCCCGGAATCTTCCCTTCCAGTCCAGCGCTCCCCGCTGGGCGGTGGTGCTGCAGTTGGCGTACAGCCAGTCCATTCCCTTCTCGGCGGCGAGCTTGATCAGGCTCTGGGTGAACTCCTCCACGGTTTCGTTGAAGGCCTCGCTGGGGCTGTGCCCGTGCTTGCGGAGTTCGTTGTATTGGGCCTCCATGATTCCGGCGATGGCTCCCATCAGAACGCCCCGCTCTCCCACCAGGTCGCTGCGCACCTCGTTCTCGAAGGTGGTGGGGAAGAGGTAGCCGGACCCCATGGCGATTCCCAGGGCCTGGGTCTTTTCCCTGGCTTTTCCCGTATAGTCCTGGAAGACGGCATAGCTGCTGTTGATTCCGCTTCCTTCCAGGAAGTTGCGACGCAGGGACAGGCCGGACCCTTTCGGAGCGACCAGGACCACATCCACGTTTTTGGGGGGAACCACCCCGGTCAGGTCCCGGTAAGTGATGGAGAACCCGTGAGAGAAGAAGAGGGTCTTTCCTTCGGTCAGGTGCGGTTTCAACTTGGGCCAGAACTCTTTCTGCCCCGCATCGGAAAGCAGGTACTCAATGATCGTTCCCCTGGCCGCCGCTTCTTCCAGGGCGAAGAGGGTTTGCCCGGGGACCCAGCCGTCTTTGATGGCCTTATCCCAGGAGGGGGTTTTGCTCCGCTGCCCCACGATCACCCGGATTCCGTTGTCCCGCATGTTGAGGCTCTGCCCGGGCCCCTGGACCCCGTACCCGAGGACGGCTACCACTTCGTTCTTGAGGACCTGCTGGGCCTTGGAGAGGGGGAATTCTTCCCGGGTCACCACATCTTCTATAACGCCGCCAAAGCTGATTTTTGCCATTTCTTTCTCCTTTTCAGAAAATAGTCGTCAATCCAGATCCAACGAGTTGACCTGCCGCTTTTCTGGGGAAGGCCTCTGCCGGACGGGAGGAGGGTTTCCGAACGGGACTGGATCGACAGGTTAACTCTCTGACTTCGGCTCCTGAACCTTGCCGGCGTGGGAGGAATCCTTTTTCGCCCGGATGATGGCCACCTTGCCCGTGCGCACGATCTCCAGGATCCCGAAGGGGGTCAGGAGCTCGACCACCGCCTGGATTTTCTTTTCATCCCCGGTGATCTCCAGGGTATAGGATTTGGGGGACACGTCCACCACCCGCCCCCGAAAGATCTCCAGGATGCGCAGCACTTCTGCCCGGGAAGTCGCTTCCGCCCGGACCCGGACCAGAATCATCTCCCGGTCCACGAAATCGGATCCCGTCAGGTCCATCACTTTGACCACGTTGACCAGCTTGTTGAGCTGCTTGATGATCTGCTCGATAATCTGCTCATTCCCGGCGGTAATCAGGGTCATCCGGGAGATGGTGGGGTCCAGAGTTTCGGCCACATTGAGGCTTTCGATGTTGAATCCCCGGCCGCTGAACAGGGCCGAAACCCGGGAGAGGACCCCGGGCTCATTTTCCACGAGTATGGAGATGACGTGTCGCATCGTTCACCTTACACCAGAAGCATTTCGGTCAGCGCCGCCCCGGCCGGAACCATGGGGTACACGCATTCGTTCTGATCGATCACGAAGTCCATGAGCACGGGCTTGGGGGTGGAGAGAGCCTGGCGGATCACCGGCTCCACTTCTTCCGGCTTGGTGGCCCGCAGGCCGAGGGCTCCGTAAGCCTCGGCCAGCTTCACAAAATCGGGAACCACGTCGAAGACCGACTGGATGTACTTCTGCTCGTAGAAGAGCTGCTGCCACTGGCGCACCATGCCCAGACAGTGGTTGTTCAGGATGGCCACCTTGACCGGCAGGTTGTACTGGACGGCCGTGGCCAGCTCCTGGATGTTCATCTGGATGCTGCCGTCTCCGGCAATGTCGATCACCGTCTTATCCGGGAAGGCCACCTGGGCCCCGATGGCCGCGGGGAAGCCATAACCCATGGTCCCCAGCCCTCCGGAGGTCAGCAGGGTCCGAGGCCGGGTGAATTTGAAGGCCTGGGCCGTCCACATTTGATTCTGACCCACTTCGGTGGTAATAATCGCGTCTCCCTGGGTGAGCTCGTTGATCTTCTCGATCACGTATTGCGGCTTGATACAGGGCCCGCAGGAGGCGTCCTGAGGGATGGTGTTGTTCTTCCAGCCGGTGATCTGGGTGTTCCAGTCCGCATGTTTTCGGCCCCAATCGTGTCCCGCCTCCTCCTCCAGGTATTTCAGCAGGGTTTTGAGAATATTCCGGGCGTCCCCCACGATGGGAATGTCCACCGGCACGTTCTTGGAGATGGAAGTGGGATCGATGTCGATGTGAATCTTCTTGGAGTGCGGAGAGAAGGATTCGACCTTGCCGGTCACCCGGTCGTCGAAGCGGGCTCCGATGGCGATCAGAACGTCGCAGTGGGTAACCGCCATGTTGGCCTGGAAGCTGCCGTGCATCCCCAGCATGCCCAGGAAGAGGGGATGGGTTCCCGGGAAACAGCCCAGCCCCATCAGGGTCGTGGTGACCGGGATGGAAAGCTTCTGGGCCAGGGCGGTGAGTTCCTTGGAGGCGTTGGAGAGGATGACGCCGCCCCCGGCATAGATCAGCGGCTTTTTGGCGCCGGCGATGAGCTTGGCCGCCCGTTTGATCTGGCCCGGATGACCGTGGTAGGTCGGATTGTAACTGCGCATTTTCAGCTTGGAGGGATAGGTGAAATCCGTGGCGGCGGCGATGACATCCTTGGGCAAATCGACCAGAATGGGCCCCGGCCTTCCCGTGCGGGCCAGGTGGAAAGCCTGCTTGATGATCATGGGCAGGTCGTTGACATCCTTGACCAAGTAGTTGTGCTTGGTGCAAGGCCGGGTGATTCCGGTAATATCCGCCTCCTGGAAGGCATCGTTGCCGATCAGCATGGTGGGGACCTGCCCGGTAAAGACCACCAGGGGGACGGAATCCATGTAGGCCGTGGCCAATCCGGTGACGGTGTTGGTGCCGCCGGGGCCGGAGGTCACGATGCAGACGCCGACCTTGCCGGAAGACCGGGCATAACCGTCCGCGGCGTGGACCGCACCCTGTTCATGACGGACCAGGATGTGCCGGATCTCCTCGGAATATTTGCCCATGGCATGGTACAGGGTCAGGACCGCCCCGCCGGGCAACCCGAAGACGGTGTCGACCCCTTCCAGCTTGAGAGATTCAAATACGATTTCGGCGCCTGTTTTTTTCAACCTTTCCCCCCCGGTTCTTGGGCTCGATACTTGGCCAAAATGGACTCAATCCGATCGCGGCCGGCAAGCTTCAGCTTTTGAAGCCTTTTTCGTTCTATTTCTTCACCCGGAGTCAGATAAATTAGACGGTTGAATTCCTGGAGCTTTCGTTCATACTCTTCATGCTCGTCCATGTGCCGTTTCAATTCGGCATCGGTGGAGCTGTACTTCTGGATGATCTCCAGATCACGCTTCTCCATGGTCCCGGCCTCCTCACAGGAGAGATGTAATGATGAAAATAAATGATATTCTAAATTATGATTGAAGTCAATAATTTAGACTTGGCATCCGTTGGCCGCGAAAAATCCATGGGACAGGGGAAGAATGGGGTATAATGGGAGGAACCAAAAAAGGGTGCAGGGGGGAAAGGCAAGGCAAAAATTGAGGCTCATAGCTAATAGCTCATGGCAAAAGATTTAGGGGAACGAACGACGAACAATGGACCACGGGCAATGTACAATGATTAATGGTCAATGCCCAATGGTCATTGATCATTAGTTGAAAAAAGACTGGGATCCCGCTGGGCGACCCAGGAAGGAGGTTATATGAAATGCGTTAAGCGAGAGAAGGAACTCCAGTGGACCCCTCACCCTTTTTTGCCAATCCAGATTAAGAATTTTCTCACCCGGAAAGACGATCAGGGAGACATAACCATCTTCCTGGTAAGCATTCCTGCCGGGAAAGAAATCCCCGAGCACGTCCATGAAACCCAGGAGGACATCATCTTCATCATGGCCGGGAAAGCCAAAATGTGGATCGATGGG
>Ga0315285_10001217_pt1 | contig 26933 bp, 18 predicted proteins | sample YL17G09_36_MG_FD_203698 | JGI IMG/M metagenome (GOLD analysis project Ga0315285, IMG submission 203698) | Sediment microbial communities from Yellowstone Lake, YNP, Wyoming, USA - YL17G09_36 | ecosystem: Environmental > Aquatic > Freshwater > Lake > Sediment | place: USA: Wyoming | collected... | reverse complement strand
GCAAGAGCGGCAAAAAGGTTCGGGTCGTCCTCGTCGGCGGCAGCGGGTATACCGGCTTCGAGGCCATCAAGATCCTCGCGCGGCATCCCCAGGCCGAACTCGTGGGGGTTTTCGGACCCGCTGATGAACTGGGGCCCATGGAGAGCTTCTACCCTCACCTGTCCAAGCTCTGCACGCTTGGCCAGGAACTCTTTCAGCCGGGCCGCCTGGCGGACCTCGGGGCCGACCTGGCCATGCTCTGCGTGCCGCACAAGGTGGCCATGGAGTACGTGCCGGCCCTGCTGAACGTCGGCCTGCGGGTCATCGACTTCTCGGCCGACTACCGCATACGCGACGCGGCCGTGTATGAAAAATGGTACTGCCCCCACGCCGACAAGGAGCACCTGGCCGAGGCGGTCTACGGCCTGCCGGAGTTCCACGCCGACTCCATCCGCACGGCCCGGCTGATCGCCAACCCCGGCTGCTACCCGACCTGCACGGCCCTTGCCCTGGCCCCCGTCATCAAGGCCGGACTCGTCGAGCCGACGGGCATTATCTGCAACGCCGTCAGCGGCGTTTCGGGGGCCGGACGAAAGCCGCACCAGAAGTTCCACTACCCCGACCGCAACGAGAACTTCGAGCCATACGGCGTGGGCAACCACCGCCACATGCCCGAGATCGAGCAGACGCTTTCCGACATTACCGGCAGGGAGGTCGAGGTGCTGTTCCAGCCGCACCTGTGCCCGATGGACCGCGGCATGCTGTGCAGCATTTACGCCCGGCCAATCGGCAGCGTGACGGAAAAGCAGCTTACCGAGTGCCTCCAGGCCGCGTATGCCGACAAGCCCTTCATCCGCGTCCGCACCGACGTGCTGCCGGCGACGAAGTACGTTGCCCACACGAACTTCTGCGACCTGGCTGCCCGCGCGGCAAAGGGCCGGGCGATGCTCTTCAGCGCCCTGGACAACCTCATCAAGGGCGCCAGCGGCCAGGCCGTGCAGAACATGAACGTGATGTTCGGCCTGGACGAGACGGCGGGGCTTTACTAGTATAGTGTTTCAGAATTGATGAACATTTTGCCGTCTGGCAAATCCGAAACAGGTACGCAGTGAGAAGCACCAAACTACAAGCACCAAACCTGCCTGCCGGCAGGCAGGTAGCAAACAAGGACCAAATACCAAGAAGCCAAGCTCCAAACGGCCGGGGCCGAGATCTGGAGCGAGCGGCACGCGGCTGAACATTCATGAACGAAACGCTCAAGCGAGATTGCCCCTCCGCATGTTTGTGTTTTGGAATTTGTTGTTTGGTCCTTGTTTGGGTACTGCCTCACGATGTTGGTAAAGAGAATGGGAAAATCTGAACCATTTGGCCTCCTGTTGCCGATGAATGGACTAACAACCCGTTATCGGCTGGGAGGACGCCTATGCCTACGCGAACCAGGGATGGCGAATCGTTGGCCTCGTTTGCCTGTCCCAATCCTGACTGCGACATGTTCAACCGATTTGGCGCCGGCAACCTGTCGGTGGCTGAACGGATGGGCAGGAACAAGGCCATTCGCCGGCTGTACTGCAACCACTGCGGCAGCCGTTTCAGCGAACGACAGGGCTCGTTGCTGCAATACACCAAACTGCCCGAAGCAACGGTCATCCGCATCGTCAAGTGCCTGGGCCACGGCTGCTCGATCGAAGCGACCGCGGACATCTGCGAGGTCGATGCTCGTAGCGTGTCCCGAATGCTGGCTAAGGCTGGCCGACGCGCCGAGGACTTCCACCGCCTGCAACTGGAGAGACTGGCCCAACCGCTGGAGGCGGTCGAACTGGACGAGTTGCACGGCAAGGTGTGCAAGCCGCCGGGGGCGGAAAAAAAGGGCGGCCGAGCCGGCGGCCTGGGGATTCTTCGCGACGTCGCGGATTGGGTCGAAACTGGGTTCATGCGGCTCTGGCTGTAGTGAGCCGGTTCCTGATCGACGTGCGTCTGGCCCCGCGAACACTGGAGTCGGCGGTCGAACTGCTGGCCAGCGTTGCCGGTTGTTGCGCGGGCCAGCCCCTGCCGTTGTTGCTGATCGACAATCACCTGCCGTATCCGGCGGCGATCCTGCATGTCTTCGGGGAACTGTTGCACGGCCGGCGGCGCAAAGGTCGGGGGCGACGCAAACTTCCCAGGCTCAAACCGCCGCCAGGGCTGCTGGCCGGCGTGGTGCTCAAGATCCGCGACGCCACCGGGAACCTGCTGCGCGTGCGGACGCGGGCCTTGTTTGGCCGGCGCAAGGACATCATCCGGCGTATCCGCCAACTGGGCATCGGGCAGGGGATCAATACCGCGCACATAGAGCGGATCAACGGGACGATGCGTGGACACGTGGCCCGGCTGGGTCGGCGGACCCGCAACGGCTCGCGCCGCCGCCGGACACTGCAATGGGCCCTGTGGTTGTGGCGCGACCTGTACAATTGGACGCGGTTCCATGCCTCGCTGCTGGGGCGCAGCCCGGCGATGGCTCTGGGCTTGGCCCAGGCTCTCTGGAGCGTGCGGCAGTATGTGAAGCATCCGGTCCATGTCAGCGACCTTCAACGCGACCTTTGGGGCGATCAACGCCAAGAACTGCTAACGTCGGCCCTGGAAGCCCGTAAACGTAAGAAACAGTTACCAACATCGTGAGGCAGTACCCTTGTTTGAGTTTTGGTGCTTGTTATTTGGTGCTTGTCCAGGCTTTTGAATTCATGATAATTCACAATTTATTCGACTGTCGTATCCGTTGAGCGCCTGACTGGGAGCGAGACATGAACGCAGTTCGTCACATCACGTTGCCCGGCGGATTCATGGCCGGGGCGGTCCATTGCGGGATCAAGTCCACCAGCCATGAGGATTTGACCATCCTGGCCTGCGAGGCCGACGCGTCGGCGGCAGTCCTGACGACGACTAACCAGGTCGTCGGGGCGCCGGTGCTCTGGCTGCGGCGCATCCTGCCTCGCGGCTACGGCAAGGCCCGCGGCATGGTCGTCAACAGCGGATGCTCCAACGTCTGCACCGGCGCCTGCGGCCTGGCCGACGCCGAGGCCATGGCCGCTCTGACCGGGCGACTGCTGGGCTGCGAGGCCGAGAAGGTTCTCGTGGCATCGACGGGGATCATCGGCCATCGCCTGCCGATGGACAAGGTCCGCAAGGGCATAGCCGCGGCCGCGGCCCGGCTGGGGCAGTCCAACGACGCGGCCGCCCTTCGCGGGATAATGACCACCGACACGCGCGTGAAGTCCGCGGTGGTCCAGGCGCGGATTGGCGGACAGATAATAACCGTCGCCGGAATCGTCAAGGGCTCGGGCATGATCGCCCCATCGATGGCGACGATGATCGCACTGATAACCACCGACGCCGCGATCGCCCCGGAATACCTCCACAAGGCGCTCATCGCGGCCGCCGCGCAAAGCTTCAACGCCATCACGGTCGATTCCGACACTTCCACGTCGGACACCGTGGCCTTGTTTGCGTCTGGCGCCGCCGGCAACAAGTCGCTCACGCCGGGCATGGCCGATTACGACAAGTTCCAGGCCGCCCTGAGCGAGGTCTGCTACGAGCTGGCGCGTTCGGTGGTCGTCGACGGCGAGGGCGCCACCAAGCTGGTCGAGATAGCCGTCTCCGGCGCCCGCAGCAACGCCGAGGCCAAGATCGCCGCCAAGAGCGTGGCCGACTCGCCGCTGTTCAAGTGCGCCATTCACGGAGGCGACCCCAACTGGGGCAGAATCGCCGCCGCATTGGGCAAGTCCGCCGCCAAGGTCGATCCCGGCAAGCTGAAGATCAAAATCGGCGGTGTGACGATCTTCGCCGCCGGCACCGGGCAAAAGTTCGACCTGCCCGAAGTTCAAGCCCACCTGGCCGGCAAGGAAGTAAAGGTCGCCTGCGAACTGCACTTGGGCAAAGGCAGGTTCACCGCCCTGACCTGCGACCTGTCCCGCGAGTACGTCACGATCAACGCGAACTATCACACTTGATTGGTGGAAAAGAAGGTCTTAGGTCCTAGCTCTTAGGTCTTAGGGGGCGGAGCCCTTGGGGCGGCTGCTGACAGCCGTGCCCGCAAGGGCGTCGAATACAGACCATACCTGGTAATGACCAAGTCTTGCTTGGGTGTGGAACGAACTACAGGCTCTTGCCATTTGCCAAGCTTACCGGATGGGGCGCCCTAAGAGCTAGGACCTAAGAGCTAGGACCTAAGAGCTAGGACCTAAGAGCTAGGACCTTCTTCTCTCCCCTCTGCGCCTCTCAGCGTTCTCTGCGTGAGATATGCTTTTGCTGTTTCTTCTGTTTCTTCTCATACGGCATTGTCCCGGCGCGCATGAGCTTCTTGACCTCCGCCGGCGTCAGTTCGCGGCAGCATCCGACCTTCAGGCCGCGGTCGGTCAGCGGGCCGATGGCGGTGCGATGCATTCGCCTCACCTTCACGCCGAACTTCAGCAGGATCCGCTCGATTTCCTTGTTTCGGCCCTCGCTGACCGTCACCTCCAGCATGCTGCGGTCGGGCGTCTTGCTGAGGACCTTCAGGCCCCCCCCGCCGGTGCGCCGGCCGTCGAGGTACACGCCGTGCTTGAACGCGTCGATGTCCTCTTCCGAGAGCTGGACGGCGATCTCCACGGCGTACGTCGCCGGCACGCCGTAGCGCGCGTGCGTCAGGTACTCGGTCAACTCGCCGTCGTTGGTCAGGATCAGCAGGCCCGTCGTGTCAAGGTCGAGCCGGCCCACGCAGTAAACGCGGGCACCCGGAGTCTCGGGCACAAGGTCCACGGCCTTTTTCCGGCCCTGGGGGTCGTCGGCCGTGCAGAGAACCCCGCGCGGCTTATTCAGCAGGAAGTACAGCTTCTGCCGCGTGCGGCGGCCAACGGCCTTGCCGTCGATGAATATCCGGTCGAAGTCGGGGTCCACGAACATCGGCAGCGACGTGACTGGCCGGCCGTTGACCGATACCCGCCCGTCGGTAACCATTTCCTCAGCCGCCCTGCGGCTTGCTACGCCGGCCTCGGCGAGAACTTTCTGGATTCTGATCTTTGGCATTGTTTATCCGTTTATCCGTTGGGGTCCAGCGTCAGCCGCAGGCCGACCGGCACAGTGGGCAAGCTCGTTACGGCATGTGTCACAAAAACGGTTAGCGTCCCTATTTTCCCCTATTTCCCCTATTTTCCTGCAAGAAAACCTGGAATCCTCCGCTACGGCGGAAGTTGGGCCAGTAGCCGAGCATGACTTGGCATGCGAAATCAGTATGGCGTCCGAAGATTCTCGAATCCAGGGGGATGAGTCGCGAAGCGTCACAACCGCGTCAAGGTCACCAGCAGGGTTGCCACAAACACCACGAACAGGAGGACGCAGCTAGCACACCCCGCCCCTGGTTGTTTGCCGGGTTGAAACGGCCGAGGACCTTTATCACCTTGGCCAATGATGCGCGGTCCGCTCTTTTTACCTATAAAGCTGTCACCTATTTTTGCCATGGCCGCTCCTTCCGTAATGGGTATGGCCACTATACCGCGACCATGCTCACTCGTCAACCGAGGTGCTGAAATTTATCATATAACATAAACTACCCGGTTCGGTAGGCCCAAAGGGCCGATAGCCTTTCGAAAATAGGGACGCTAACCATTTATTCCTGACCCCTTCTTATCCGGCAGCGTCACTTCCAGCCAGGCGCAGGCGCTGTCCGTAACGATTTCGGGGTGATCCAGGCAGGCGGGCACCAGGACGGTATCACCTGCGCGGACCTTCGTGGCCGGCTCGGTGGTGCCGCCGTGGCGGACTTCGGCGGGGGTTTTGGCGTCGAGCATCATCACGGCTGCGCATCGACCGGCCGGCAGAGCAGCGGGCTTGCCCGCCGAGGCCTTGCGACGGGCGACGGTGAAGAACTCCGTCTCGAGCAGCGTGTCGCCCTGGGCACCGGAGGCCGCGGCGTCGGCCTCGCTGAAGTTGATGCTGGGAAAAAGGGGTCTGACCCCTTTTGCCAGCAGCGTGTCGCCGCCGGTGCCGTCGGCGCCGGGGGCCGCGTTGTCAGCCGCGGTTGGCGCGGCGTCAGCCGCGGTTGGTGCGCCGTCGGCCTCGGCCGCGTCGTCGGCCTCGGCGAAGTGGATGCACTGCATCGACCGTTCAACGTGTATCTCGCGGCCCCTGCCCCAGTCGGTCACGCGGCAGGTGATGTCCGACGGCGTCTGGACTTCCGCCACGACGACCCCCGCGCCCAGCGCGTGAACTGTCCCCGACGGAAGATAATGGAAGTCCCCCGCCGCCACCCTATAGGTCTTGACGCACTGCTCGACGGTGCCGCTCTCTATCGCGCCGCGGAACTGTTCAGCCGTCACGCCGGGCAGGACGCCCTTGTAGATCATCCCGTCGCGGCTTTCGACGACGTACCAACATTCGGTCTTCGCCGCCGCATCGCCGCCGATGGCCTGGACGGCATCGGCGTCCGGGTGGACCTGGAGCGAAAGGATGTCGTTGGCATCCAGCAGCTTGAGCAGCAGCGGGAATCGCCCATCCGGCATGGGCCGCGATCCACCGAGCAACCGTGGGCCGAGGCGGCCCGTGAGGTCTGTCAGCGTCGCGCCGGCGGCCGGGCCGTTGGCGACCCGGCTGACGCCTTCGACGAGGTCGGCCAACTCCCAGCTTTCGCCGATGGACTCACCCGGGGGCAGGAGCCGGCCAAAGAGCCGATGAAGGTTCCGCCCGCCCCAGATCTTCTCTTTGTAGATCGGCACGAACTTGTATGGGTAGGGTTCCATGGTCAGGCCGGTGGGGCCTCTCGTAGCACGGGCATCTTGCCCGTGAGTGGCACGGGCATCTTGCCCGTGAGTTGCACGGGCATCCTGCCCGTGAGTCGCACGGGCATCTTGCCCGTGCCATGTGCGGCAAAAACAACCACGGGCGAGACGCCCGTGGGACGCATGGCCAAGATGGCCGTGCTACTCATGGGCGGGACGCCCATGCTACTGTTCTCATGCACACCCTCACGCCTTCGGTCGGCGTTCGGCGGCGTCACTTGGCCTTGTCCGGCCAGTCGCCGGTAAAGACCTCGGTGGCCGGGCCGGTCATCATGACGTGCTCGTCGGAGACGCACCATTCCAGCTTGAGGTCGCCGCCGGGCAAATGGGCGAGGATCTTGCGCAGGGTCCTGTGGGTCTGGACGCCCGCGACGCACACGGCCGAGGCCCCGGTTCCGCAGGCGAGCGTTATGCCGCTGCCCCGCTCCCACGTGCGGATGGTAACTTCCGTAGGCGAATGGACCTGCACGAAATGTGCGTTCACCCGCGCGGGGAATACCGGGTGGTTTTCGATTTCCGGCCCAAGCTGGGCCAGCGGCACGGACGCCACGTCATCGACGAAGAACACCGCGTGCGGGTTGCCCATGGACACGCAGGTCATCTGGAACGCCCGGTTGGCCGTCTTGATCGTCACGTCGACGGCCCGCGCCTGGCGGATGAGCACGGGGATTTTCTCCGGTTCGAGGATCGGTTTGCCCATGTCCACCGTCGCGGCCACGACCTTGCCGTCCGGGCCGAGTTTAAGCTCGATGGTCTTGATCCCCGCGGCCGTCTCCACGCGCATGGGGTTGGCGGCGGTATGTCCGTAATCGTAGGCATACTTGGCAACGCATCTTATGCCGTTTCCGCACATCTGCGCCTCCGAGCCGTCGGCGTTGAATATGCACATTCGCACATCCGCGGCCTCGGTCGATGGCATGACGAGGATAAGCCCATCCGAGCCGACGCCGAAATGGCGGTCGCTGATGGCGATGGCCAACTGCCGGGGATCGTCCAGCTTCTCGGTGAAGCAGTCCACGTACACGTAATCGTTGCCCAGACCGTGCATCTTGGTGAAACGCATCGTCGCATCCTTCCGCCGCTGGGCCCCTGGCGACTCGCCATCGGGGCAGGGACAATTTTTGTTTGCGGCCACAATTGCGCAATAGTATCGCACGCAGGCCTGGCGGGCAAGGCAGAAAGAAGGAAGAGCGATTGCGGATTGCGGATTTCGGATTGGGAAAGAAGAAGAATTAACCGCAGAGGCACATGAGCCTTCGGTTCACCCAAAAGATGAAAAGCCGAGGACGAGGACGAGAACGAGGACGAGGGCTGTCGCCTGAAGCCTGTAGACTGTAGCCTGAAGCCTGAAGCCTGAAGCCTGTAGCCTGAAGCCTGTCGCCTGAAGCCTGTAGCCTGAAGCCTGAAGCCTGAAGCCTGAAGCCTGAAGCCTGTAGCCTGAAGCCTTCTTTTCAGAGCAGAGGCGCAGAGACTCAGAGGTCAGGATTTCAGGTTCGCCGAAGGGGTAACTTCACTGATAACCACCGCCCGCTCCCGTCCCCAATGCCGTGTCGCTCGATCGGGCCGGCTGCAATAAAGTGTGAACAAACGCGACTACAGTACGTCAAACCTGGTAGGTGGCGTCTTGCGCCGCCCGCGCCGGTCGGTCCGGCCGGGGCATGAATCGTCCGGCCTGGACAATTTGCCTTGTCCGCCGAGGCGTTTGAGGTAAGAATATGGTGTGGGCAGAAAACCCGAAGTGCATAGTCTGATCGAAAGGGGTAATAGGCCATGGCGAACAGTAGAAAAGGCGCGCTTGAACGCCGGCTCCGAGATGTCCGCATTCGAACGGCCCTGGACGTGCTGCTTCGCCAGGTGGCGTTCGTGCTGGCCTTGGCGGGGGTGGCGGCGGCGCTGGCCGTCGCGGCGGAGAGGCTTTTCGCGGTTCGGCTGATAAGTCCCGTTTCCGCGATCTCGGCCGGGGCGGCGGCTCTATTGCTGGCGGCGCTGCTTTGGGCTTTGCGGGTGCCCAATCGCATGCAGGTGGCGGTGCTGATTGACGGGCGGCTCGGCGCCAAGGAGCGGTTCAGCACGGCGTTGGCCCTTGCCGGCAGCGACGATGCGTTCGCCCTTGCGGCCGAGGCGGAGGCCCACAAGACGGCCGAGGGATTGGACATCCGCGGGCACTTCCCCATCCGCCCGACGCTGCACTGGGTCGGCTCGGCGACGGCCTGGGCGGTGACGGCGGCGGTGTTCTTCCTGATGCCGACCATGGACGTCCTTGGCAACATGGCCCGCCAGCAGCAGGCCCAGCAGCAGGCGGCGGCATTGGCCAAGGCTCATGCGGATGTCAAGCAGGCGGCTGCCGGCGTCAAGTCGGCCGTGGAAAATGCCAAGCTGCCCCAGTTGGCTGCGGATCTGGACAACCTGGCGGAGATGCTGGCGGGCGACAAGCCGGCCGACGTTCGCCGCGAAGCCATAAGGAAGCTAACCGATCTGGGCAAGAACCTGCGGGACCTCCAGCAGGAACGACAGAAGAACGCCGGCCTGGGCGACGCCGAGCGGATGCTCAAGGACCTTCGCTCCACGCCGCGGGCTTTCGACAACAAGCTCAACCGGGCTTTGGCCAACGGCGACTTCGCCGGCGCGGCCAAGATGATCAAGGATACCCTGGAGAAGCTCAACTCGGGCCAGCTCTCGGACGACGAGAAGGCCGCCCTTGCCAACCAGCTTGCCGACCTGGCCGGCCAGGCCGCCAAGATCGGCGATCCACAGAAGCAGGCGGCCGACATGCTCGCCCGCCAGGGCATGGACCCCAACTCGGCTGAGAAGATGGCCGGCATGAGCCAGCAGGATCTCCGCGAGGCCCTGAAGAATCAGGGCATGTCCGACAAGCAGATCGACGAGTTGGTCAAGAAGATGAGCGAATGCAAGAACGGCGCCCAGGCGTGCAAGGACCTGGCCGAAAAGTTGGCCAAGTGCAACAGCCCGGGCGCCGGGCTTAATCCCGACGGGCTGATCGCCTTGAGCGAGGGCCTGGCCCGCGTTGCCGGCGAGCAGGTCGGCGAGATGGCGACGGAGGATGCCCTGCGCGAGTTGGAGGGCGCGATAGCCCGGCTGGGCCAGGGCGGCGAGGGCATGGGAGGCGATCCCAACGGCCCCGGGTTATGGGTGCCTGGCGAAAACGAGGGTCTTGCCGGGCAGGCCGGCGGCGGAGGGCGCGCCCAGGCATGGGGAAAGAGGCCCACCGGCGATCCCGAGGACGTCAACCTCAAGGCCGACGGCGTGCGAAACAAGCCCACCGACGAGACGGAGATCATCGGCAGTTGGCTGGTCAGGGGCGCGACGGTCGCCGGCGAGTCCAAGCGAAAGCTCAGCACCGCCGTCCAGGCCTCCAAGGACGCCGCCGCCGAGGCCATTCGCGACAACAAGATCCCCCGCAAGTATGAGGGGGCCGTGAAGAAATACTTCGGCGGCATGGAGCAGGTCGCCGGCACCGACGCCAACCAGCCGTGATGCGACGAAGCGTTACCGTTTACCGTATGTTCTTTCCTCGTGCCAAGGACCAGTTTATCTGGCTGTGCTTAAGTATGTCCTTTTCAAGGTGATACCATTGTTTGACCGCCTGGAGTTCATTGCGGATTGCGGATTGCGGATTGCGGATTGCCTCGGCCAAGGCTTTTGGGAGAAGGAAATCCGCAATCCGCAATCCGCAATCCGCAATAAAGACTCACGATTGGCCCATGCCTGCCGATTTGCTTGCCGCGTGTTTCCGGTCGTCCTTGCTGTCGCTGCAATCTTTGCCGCCGCCGGATGCGACAACCGCGGCCGCTCCGACGCCAACGCCCCGAAGAAGGTCATCGTCTACTGCTCGGTTGACCCCGAGTTCGCCAGGGACATCCTGGGCGCCTTCGAGAAGCAGACCGGCGTTAAGGTGGTCGTCCGCTACGATGAGGAGGCAACGAAGACCACCGGCCTTGTCCAGCGGCTCCGGGCCGAGGCCGACCACCCCGCCGCCGACATGCTGTGGTCCGGGGAGTGCTTCCAGACAATCGCCCTGGCCGACGAGGGGATTCTGGCGCCCTATCGCGGGCCTGCCGTAAGGGGCTGGCCCGCGCAGTTCGCCGATCCCAACGGCCGCTGGCACGCCTTTGGCCTGCGGATGCGGGTCATCGCGTGGAACACCAAGCGCGTCGGGCCCGCCGATGCGCCGCGAAAACTCGAGGACCTGCTCGACGCGAAGTTCAAGGGCCGGATCGTCATGGCCAATCCCGCCTTCGGCACCACTCGCGGCGACGTGGCGAGCTGGTTCGCGCACTACGGGGCACAGCGAGCCAAGGATATCCTTCGCGGCCTGGCCGCCAACGGCGTGCGGCAGGTTCAGGGCAACAGCACGGCCGTGCGGTTGGTGGCACTCGGCGAGGCCGACGTGTGCTTCACCGACACCGACGACGTGTACATCGCCCAGCGCAACGGCTGGCCCATCGAGATGGCCCCGCTGGACCAGGGCGGCGCCGGCGCCCTGGCGATTCCAAACACCGTAGCGCTGGTAAAGGGGGCAGGCAACGAGGCCGCGGCGGGCGAACTGATCGAGTTTCTGCTCAGCGAGCAGGTCGAGCGGCTGCTGGCCGCCAGCGAGTCGCACAACATTCCCATTCGCCCGGCCGTAGCGGCCCAATATGCGAAATACGCCATCGGCAAGCCCCTGGAGATCGACTACCGCAAGGTTGCCGACCAGCAGCCGGCCGCCCTTGCGGCGGTCAAGGAGATCCTGCCCTGATGAGTCGTGATCCGGCAGCCAAGTGCCTGGCGGCGGTCTCGCTGGCCCTTTGGTCGGCCCTGGTGGCCGCGCCGCTGGCCTGGCTGTACGTGGGCGCCTTGGCGCCGCGGCGAGCCCCTTCGGTCCCGGCCGACATGGACTGGGCGGTCGTCGGGCAGTCGTTCGCCCTGGCCGGAGCAATAGCCGCCTTGAGCGTGCTTCTGGGCTTCGTGCCGGGTGAACTGCTCGGCACGGCCCGCCGCGGACGAACGCTGCTGGCGGCGCTGCTTCTGGCGGCACTGCTGCTGCCGCGATACCTGCTGCTCTACGCGTGGAACCTGCTCCGCAGCCCGACGACGTCTCTGGGCGACTACCTCTCGGCCAGGCCAGCAATGGCCCGAGCGGCCGGGGTCGCCATCGCCGGCATTACGCTGCTGCTGTGGTACTGGCCGCTGGCGGCGCTGCTGATCGGCCAGGGCTTTCGCAACCTCGACCGCGATTCCCAGCGTCAGGCCCTGCTGGACGCCGGGTGCTGGCGCCGCCTGACGGCCGTAACGCTCCCGCAACTGGCGCCCACGCTGGGGCTGGCATTCGGTCTGTGCTTTACGCTGCTGCTGGCGGAGTTCGCGACCTTCCACCTGGCCGGCGTGCGAACCATCGGCACCGAGCTGGCCACGCTCTATGAAGAGACCGGCTCGACCCGCGCCGTTGCCGTCGCGGCCTGGCCGACGGTGATCCCGGCAGGGCTTGTCGCCGTGGTGTTGTGGCGTCGCAGCCGCGACTGGTCCACGCACGCCCCGCCGGCCGGGCCGGAGCCGCCAAGCCGCATGGCCTGGCGATGGACGCTCTGCGCCGGCCTGCTGGCGCTTACCGTAGTCGCACCCGTTGTGCTTCTGACGGCCTCTGTCCGCGACCTCGGCGGATTTTCCATGTTCTGGGACCTCCACAGCGAGGAACTCGCCACCAGTCTGCTGGCCTCGTCGGTCGCGGCGGCGGCGGCGCTTGTCATGGCGGGCGGGGCGATTTCGTGCGGCTCGATGGGCCGGGCCGGGCGGGCGATCGCGGCGGCGGCGATACCGACGATGCTCCTTGCGGCGCTGATCCCAGGCAGCCTGGTCGGCGCGGCCCTGGTACACCTCCAGGCAAGCCTGCATGCCCACACGGGTTTGGCCGAGGGCTGGTGGAGCGTCTCGGCCGGTCTTGCGGCCAGGCTGGCCGGCGTGGCGCTGGTGGTGCTGCGCCTGGGTCTGGACATCCGCAGCGGGCAGCTTTCCGAGCTTGCCGCCACCGACGGCGCCGGTGCGCTTCGGACGTGGTGGTCCGTCCACCTGCCCCGCCAGTGGCCCGTGCCGGCCGCGGCGTTCGTGCTGGTGACCGTGCTTGGGCTGACGGAGCTTCCCGCGACGAGCGTTCTCCTGCCGGCCGGCGTGCCCAACTTCGCCCAAAGCCTGCTCAACCAGATGCACTACGCCCGCGACCAGCAGGTGATCGCAACGTGCCTGGTCCTCGTCGGCGGATACGCCATGCTCGCCGCGGCGGTCCTGGTTGTCCGCCGGCTTCTGCGCCGCGGCGGCGCCAGGGGCGTTGCGGCCTTGCTGCTGGCCGCGTGCGCCGCGGCGCTGCCGGCAGGCTGCGAGCCTTCCGACCGGCCTGACGCGCCACGGGTCGTCCGCCACTTCGGCTCCAGCGGGCCCGGGCCTGGCGAGTTCCTTTACCCGCGCGCCATCGACATCGCCGGCGACTCCACGGTCTGGGTGGTCGACAAGACCGCCCGCCTCCAGCATTTCGACGCCGGCGGAAAGTACCTCGACAGTTTCACCATGCCGGAATTCTCCGCCGGCAAGCCCACCGGCTTCACCATCGCGCCGGACGGCAACCTGTGGGTGGCCGACACTCACTACCACCGCGTGATAGTCTTTCGCCCGGACGGCAAGGAGGTCCGCCGCTTCGGCCGCTACGGCACGGGGTCTGGCGAGATGATCTACCCCACCGACGTAGCCTTTGCCGGCGACGGGCGCGTGCTGGTCAGCGAGTACGGCGGCAACGACCGCGTGACCGTCTGGACGGTCGAGGGCAATTTCCTCGGCAGCTTCGGCTCATTCGGCGCGGGGGCCGGGCAGCTATCCCGCCCCAGCGCCCTGGCCGTCGACGCCGGGCGGAAGCGCCTTTACGTCGCCGACGCGTGCAACCATCGAATCGCCGTGTACGACCTTGCCGGCAAGCTCGAACGGTACATCGGGTCGATCGGCCGGGATGCAGGTCAGCTCCGCTACCCCTACGGTCTGGCCCTTACGGGCGACGGGCGGATCGTTGTCTGCGAGTACGGCAACAACCGCATACAGGTCTTTTCGCACGAGGGGCACAGCCTGGCTATGCTGGGCAGTCCCGGCCGGCAGTTGGGCGAGTTGGCGTACCCGTGGGGCGTGGCGCTGGACGGGTCGGGCCTGGCATACATCGTGGACGCGGGCAATAATCGCATCCAGGCATGGAGGCTGCGATGATCGCGACGTACGGCTTTTATTTCGAGCAGCCCTGGTGGCTTGTCTGCGGGCTGATCGCCTGGCCGGCAGCGTACCTGGCATGGCGGTCGCTGCGCAGCATCGGGGTCCTCCGCCGCGTCGGGGCCATCGCTTTGCGCATCGCGGTGGTGCTCGTGCTGGCAGCCACGCTTGCCAGGCCGTCGATAACCGAAACTCACGACAAGCTGGCGCTGCTGGCCGTCATGGACCGCAGCCAGTCCGTGCCGGAAGGCTTGCAGAAGGCGGCCCACGACTACGTTACCGCCGCCTTGGGCACAAAGCCCCCGGGCGACATGCTGGCCGTGATCGACATCGCCGAGCGGGCTGACATCACGCGCCTGCCCAGCACGGCCAGCGACATCCCCATCCGCACCCTGACGCTCATCGGCGACCAGAGCCGCCTGGCCGCGGGAGTGCAAATGGCCCTGGCTATCGCCCCGCCAGGCACGGCCGTCAGAATCATTCTCATCAGCGACGGCAACGAGACCGCCGGCGACCTCAAGGCCGTAGCCCGCGTCGCGGCCGCCAACCGCATTCCCATCGACGTGCTGTCCCTGCGCTACAAGTACGACCGCGAGGTGGTCTTCCGCCGCCTTGTCGCCCCAGGCCGGGCGCGCAGCGGGCAGACCGTGCCCTTGCGTTTCGTTCTTACCAGCACGTCCGAAAGCTCCGGCAAGCTCATGCTGACGCTCAACGGCAAGCCGGTGGACCTGAACCCCAACAGCGACTCCGTGGCCGCGCCGGTCCACCTCAAGCCGGGCACGAACGTGCATACGATCTCGCTGCCGGTGGGCACGCGCGGCGTGCATGAGTTCGACGCCACGTTCATCCCCGACAGCCCAGCCGATGACAAGCTGGCCCAGAACAACCGCGCCAGCGCCGTGACGTTCGTGGCCGGGCCTGGGCACATCCTTGTGGTCTCGGCCGACCCGCGGGAGGCCCAGCCGTTGATGACCGCCATGGCGGGCGCGAAGATCGACGCACGCGGCATCGGCGCCGGCGAGTTTCCCACGCGGCTTCCGGGCCTGCTGGACGTCGACGCGATCGTGCTGGTCAACACGCCGAACCACCTGTTCACGATGGCCCAGCAGGACATGATCTGCCGGTACGTCACGGACCTCGGCGGCGGGCTGGTGACCGTCGGCGGGCCGGAATCCTACGGCGCCGGCGGCTGGCTCGGATCGCCCGTGGCGAAGATCATCCCCGTGGACATGGACCCGCCGCAGAAAAAGCAGATGCCCAAGGGCGCCCTGGCGCTGATCATGCACGCCTGCGAGATGCCCCAGGGCAACTTCTGGGGAAAGACGGTCGCCACCGAGGCCGTCAAGGTCCTCAGCAAGCACGACCTGATCGGCGTGCTGGACTATAGCTGGAATGCCCCCGGCGGCGGCGGCGGCGGGCACTGGGTGTACCCGCTTAGCCCCGCCGGGGACAAGACGGCCTGCATCGCCAAAATAAACCAGATGGAGATGGGCGACATGCCGGACTTCGGCCCGCCCGTCCAGGCCGCCTACACGGCCCTCAAGGCCGCCAAGGCCGGGCAGAAGCACATAATCATAATCTCTGACGGCGACCCGCAGATACCCTCGCAGCCGCTGATAAACGACCTCGTCAAGGAGAGGATCACCGTCACGGGCGTGGCGGTCTTCCCGCACGAGCAGACCCAGGTGCAGACCCTCCAACACCTGGCCCGCGCCACCGGCGGGCGGTTCTACCACGTCAAGAGCCCCGACGAACTGCCGAGGATCTTCGTCAAGGAGGCCCAGGTCGTCCGGCGGTCGCTGATCATCGAGGATCCGTTCCAGCCGCGGATCGCCTCGGGCCTCAGCGACATCCTCCGCGGAGTAACCGCCCTGCCGGTGCTGGACGGGCGGGTCCTGACGGGCCCCAAGGGCGGGCTGAGCGAGGTGGTCCTTGCCACGCCCGACAAGGAGCCGCTGCTGGCAACCGAGCAGGCGGGCCTGGGCCGTGTGGCGGCCTTCACCAGCAGCGCCGACAGCCGGTGGGCGGGAAAATGGCTCGCATGGGGCGGCTTCGACCGCTTCTGGGAGCAGACCGTCCGCTGGGCCGCCAAGAGCCCCCAGGCCACCGACTGCGAGGCATTCGCCGACATCCAGGGCCGCGACGTTACCCTCACCGTCGAGGCCGTCCAGCCCGGCGGGAAGTTCGTCCAGTTCGCCAATATCGCCGGCCAGGTAATCGCGCCGGACATGACCACCCGCCCGCTCGAACTGCGCCAGATCGGTCCGGGCCAGTACCGCGCCAACTTCCAGGCCGACCAAGGCGGCAGCTTTCTGGTCAACCTCCGCTACCGCAGAAGCGGCGAGAACCAGGCCGACCAACTCGTCCAATCCGTCGTCACCGTGCCATTCGCGCCGGAGTTCGAGGACCTCACCGACAACTCCGCCCTGCTGGCACAGGTCGCCGAGATCACCGGCGGGCGGATACTCCACACCGATCCTAAAAAGGCCGACCTGTTCAGCCGGGCGGGACTGGTCAAACCTCGCATGGCCCTGCCCCTGACCATCCCCCTGCTGCTGGCGTGGGTGGTGCTGTTCCTGCTGGACGTGGCCGTCCGGCGGATCGCCATCGACTTTGCCGCGATCGCGCGGGGCCTGGGCATCCGAACGGGCGAGCTGGCGGGCGCTTCGGTGCTGGCGGCCGCGGCTATCACCCTCGGCGTTCTGGTCTGCGTCGGCATGCTGCCCGTGGGGCTGGGCCTGGCATGGCACATTGTCATCGCGGCCGCTATGCTGCTTGCCGCTGCCGGCTGGCTGCTCCGCGGGATAATCTTCTCCCGCGCGATCCCCGCCGCGGCGGATGCGACACTGGCGGCACTCAAGGCCCGGCGGCAGTCCGTGCAGCAGCAGCTCAAGGCCGAGGGGCGCCAGCAGCAGGTTGCGCGGCGTTTCGTGGCCGCCAAGGGCGCGGCGACCGAGTTGCCCGAGCCGGACGTGGCCAAGATGCCGCCCTCGCACCGCCCGGCCGCCCCGACGGAACCGAAGAAGCCCCAGCCCCCCGCGGCCGGCCAGGAAACCCACGTCAGCCGGCTGCTCGACGCCAAACGCCGCGCAAAGGGACAGGGCAAGGATACGAAACAGTAAGGACAGTAAGGACAGTTTGGAGAAAGACATGACCGAAGAACAGACCAATGTGGAGCAGCTTTGCCGCGACTTCCGCAAGATGTTCCAATCCCTAAGGGACGAAATCGGCAAGGTTATCGTGGGCCACGCCGGGATCGTGGACGATGTGCTGATTGCGCTCTTCGCCGGCGGGCACATCCTGCTGGAGGGCGTGCCGGGGCTTGGCAAGACGCTGCTGGTCCGCACGCTTGCCGACTCGCTGTCGCTGGAGTTCAGGCGGATCCAGTTCACGCCGGACCTGATGCCCGCCGACATCATCGGCACCAACATCGTCATGGAAGACCGGTCAACCGGGCGGCGGTTGTTCGAGTTCCAGCGCGGGCCGATCTTCGCACAGATCATCCTGGCCGACGAGATCAACCGCGCCACGCCAAAGACACAGTCGGCCATGCTCGAGGCCATGCAGGAGCACTCGGTCACCAGCAGCGGAACCATGTACCGCCTGCCCGAGCCTTTCCTCGTCCTGGCCACGCAGAACCCCATTGAGCAGGAAGGCACCTACCCCCTGCCCGAGGCGCAGCTCGACAGGTTCTTCTTCAAGCTGCTGGTCCCCTACAGCAACCGCGAGGAACTCGGCGCGATCCTCGACCGCACCACCGCCGGTCACAACCCAGCCGCCAGGCCGGTTGTCTCGGCCGAGCAGATCCTCGCCGCCCGCCACCTGGTCCAGCGGGTCGCCATCGCCCCGCACGTGCAGGACTACGCGATCCGGCTGATCCTCGCGACGCACCCCGGCGGCGAGTTCGCCGGCGAGCAGATCGGGCGGTACCTGCGGTTCGGCGCCAGCCCGCGCGGCGTGCAGGCGGCCGTGCTGTCGGCAAAGGTGCGGGCAATGCTCGATGAGCGATATCACGTCAGCTTCGCCGACGTCGCGCAAAGCTACCTGCCGGCCATGAGGCACCGCATTATGCTGAACTTCGAGGGCCAGGCCGAGGGCATCCAGAACGACGACATCCTCCGCGAGGTGCTCGACCAGGTGCCCACCACCCTCAGCAAGGAACTCAAGGCCTGATGACGCGGACGCACGAAACATCCTCATCGCCCAGACGCCTGTCGGACCTGCTGGACAGCAAGTTCATGGCCAGGCTCGACGCCCTGGACATCGTCAGCCGCAAGATACTCCAGGGCAGGAGCCAGGGCGAGAGGCGCAGCAAGCGGCGCGGCAGCGGCGTCGAGTTCGCCGACCACCGCCCCTACGTCATCGGCGACGACCTGCGGTTCGTGGACTGGAACATCTACGGGCGGCTCGAACAGTTGTTCCTCAAGATATTCCTCGTCGAGCAGGACCTCAGCGTGCAGGTGGTGCTGGACGTGAGCGCCTCGTCGGCCACCGGCGAGCCGCCCAAGGCCCTGGCCATCAAGCGTCTCGGCGCGGCCCTGGCGTACGTGGCGATGGTCAACAACAGCCGCGTCAGTGTCAGCCTGTTCGCCGACGGCGTCGTCGGGCAACTGCCGAACATGCGGGGGCGCAACTACATCGGCCGGATGGCCGACTTCCTGCTCAACGCCGACTGCCAGGGCCCGAGCAACTTCGCCAAGGCCTGCCGCCAGCTCACCGCCGCTCGGACCGGGACCGGCGTGATGATCGTCGTGTCGGATTTCTTCTTCAAGGAAGGCTACGACGAGGCCCTTCGCCGGCTGATAAGCCGGAACTACGACCTGTACTGCATCCAGATGCTAAGCCCACAGGAGGTCTCGCCGCCGCTGTCGGGCGACCTGAAGCTCATCGACGTGGAGGACTTCGACGACGCCGAGATCACCATGTCTGCGGCCCTGCTGGATTACTACAAGAAGAACCTGGCCGCCTACTGCACCGAGCTTCAGACGTTCTGCCGCAAGCGAGGGGCCACCTACGCGATGACGGACTCATCCAGGCCCATCGAGACGTTCATGCTGAATTACCTGCGGCGCCGCGGACTGCTGAGGTGAAGAAGAAGGATGAAGTTGACAATGGGCAATGGACAGTGGACAGCGAAAATGAGGACTGTCAACGCCGTGCCGTTCGGCGGCGCCTGTACCCTTTTTCGCGGCCCCGAGTGACAACCGGACAAAGGATTCGGAACACCTGATGGAATGGTTGACGCCACTTGTCGGAGCGATCGCGGCCTCGGCGGCAGTGCCTGCGCTTGTGCTGCTGTACTTCCTGAAGCTCAAGCGCCAGGAAGTGCCCGTCAGCTCGACGCTGCTGTGGAAGCGGGCGGTGCAGGATCTCCAGGTCAACGCCCCGTTCCAGCGGCTCAGGCGGAACATCCTGCTGCTGCTTCAGCTCCTGGCCCTTGCGGCGGTGCTGCTGGCGCTGGCCCAGCCGGTGCTCAGCCTGCGGGCCGGGCCGGGCAAGAGGCTGGTGCTGCTGCTCGACCGCTCGGCCAGCATGAACGCCGCCGACGCCCCCGGCGGCGCCACTCGCCTGGCCGAGGCGAAGAAGCAGGCCAAGGTCCTCATCGAGTCCATGCGGGGCCCGAGCCTGCTGGGACTTGGCAGCAAGGGCGACGAGGCGATGGTGCTCGCCTTCGACGCCCACGCCAAGGTCATGTGCATCTTCACGTCGAACAAGGCCCAGCTCGCCGCCGCCGTGGACGCCGTCGAGCCGACCGACGGCGCCAGCGCCCTGGCCGAGGCGGTCACCGTCGCGCGGGCGTTCGCCCAGACCTCCGGCACGGACGAGAACAACCGCTCAGCCGCCACCGCCGCCCAGCTCGAGCTCTTCAGCGACGGGCGGATCGAAGACCTCGGCGGCTTGTCGCTCGGGCCCGGCGAGCTTCAGTTCCACTGTCTGGGCAGTTCCCGCGACAACGTCGGCGTCATCGCCATGCAGGCCCGCAGATCGTACGACAAGGCCGACGAGGTTCACGTCTTCGCCACGCTGGCCAATTACGGCGACAAGCCCGCCGACTGCGACGTGCAGCTTTCCATCGACTCCATGGTGCGGTCCGTGCGGCGGCTGACCGTGGCGGCGACCACGCCGGCGGCGGGCGATAAGCCCGAGACGATCGGCAAGACGTCGCTGTCGTTCGTGCTGACCCACGCCAGCCAGGGAGTCGTGGAGGTCCGCCAGCTCCGCAAGGACGCCCTGGCGGCCGACGACGCGGCCTGGACGATCCTGCCGGCCCCGCGGAAGCTCAGCGTGCTGCTCGTGACACGGGGCAACGCCCCGCTGGAAATCGCGTTTAAGGCCTGCTCCCCGGCCCGGCTGGACGTTACGGACCCCGGGGCCTTCGACGCGGCCGTCGCCAACGACGCCCCCGCCCCGCCCTACGACGTGATAGTCCTCGACGCCCACGCCCCGGCGAAGCTGCCTCTCGGGCGATACCTGATCTTCGGCGCGGCCCCGCCGGACATCGACGTGAAGACCGTCGGCGTGCTCAAGGACCAGTTCATCGTCGACTGCCGCGGGCGGCACCCGGTGCTCCAGTTCGTGAACATCAACGAAATGTACGTCGCCGAGGCGGTGAACATGACGCTGCCGCGCGACGCGGCCGTGCTCGCGGAGTTCGGCGCCAGCCCCGCCATCGCGATCATCCGGCGGCGCGGCGGGGCCTTCCTGCTGGTGGGCTTCGACGTGCTCGCCACGCGCTGGCCCCTGGAGTCGAGCTTCGTGATGTTCTGCTACAACGCCGCCAACTTCATGGGCCTCGAGGCCGGGTGGGAAAAGCCGGCGGACATGAAAGTCGGCGAGGCCATTGCCGTCCAGGCCGACGGCCAGCCTTTTGCAAGGCTCACCCGCCCCGACGGCGGCATCGAGCGCCTCGCGGCCGAGGCGTCCGGCACATTCCGCTACCCGGCCACCGACCGGGTGGGCGTGTACCGGATCGACTCGCCGGGCCGCCCCGCGACGCTGCTGGCGGTGAACCTGCTGGATGAGATCGAGAGCAACATCGCCCCTTCCAAGCAGATCCTCCTGGCCACCGGGGCGGTAAAGGCGATGGCGACGGCGCCGCGGCGGACCAACCAGGACCTCTGGCCGTATCTGGCTTTGGCGGCCTTGGCGCTGGTATGTCTGGAGTGGATAGTGTATAATTCAAAAGCGCGACTGTGACGGGACAGACCGCACGGGGAAGCGGAGAATCTTCCATGCGAACGGGAATCAGACTTCTGAGCCTGGCATGCCTGCTGTGCCTGGTGGCCCCGGGGCCGACGGCGAACGGGCAGGACGGCAAGGACAAAAAGAAGAAGCCGGAAATGAACGTCGACTTCAGCGTCGGCTGGGGCGGATGCTACCGGCCGAGGGAGTGGACGCCGATCACCGTCGGGATTACCACGCCATTCGAGAAACCGGTGGACTGCATGGTTCGCCTCTCTGCCGCGCAGGACAGCCTCAATACCCTGGACATATCGCGGCGCGAGGTGCTCATGCCCGCTCAGCCGAAGGAAATCCCGCTCGTGGGGCGGCTGGATTTCGCCGTCAGCGCCGCCACGCTGACGATCGCGGGGACGGATACCGGCCTGTACTGGTCGCGCACGTACGAACTGTGGGACCAGTCCGGCGGCAGTCGTCCGCTGACGGCGGTCAGGCACTGGGAATCGCTGATCGGCGTGACGGGCAGCCAGGGCGCGTCGATAATGCAGGTGGCACAGGCGAGCGTTTCTTCGCGGCGACAGGACGCCCTGAATAGCGAGGTGGAAGACCGGGTGGGCATGAGGGTCAGCCGCGGCGGCAGACAGGGCAAGGTCTACACCCGCTACCGCTTTGGGCGCCTGCTGCCCGCGGACTGGACAGGCTACGCCAGCCTGGACCTGCTGGTGCTTTACGACCCCGACTGGGTTGATCTGACGGACCACCAGCAGCGGGCCATTGTGCAGTACGTGTCCAACGGCGGCAGCGTGCTGATGGTGCTCGGCGCCAAGCCCCTGCCGGCAGGCGGCTTGCTGGCCAGGATGCTGCCGCTGGGCGTCGGCGACCCGAAGGAGATCCGGCTTGCCCGGCGCGACCTGTCGAAGTGGAACTGCCGCGAGCCGAAAACCGACACGGTCGCCTGCTGGCAGGCGGCGCTGGATGCCAACGCCCCAGGCTGGGAAATCGACCGCGACACCAGCGGCAACGCGATCTTCGCCTCCGGGCCGGTGGGGTTCGGAAAGGTCGGCGTCCTGCTGTTCGACCCGGCCCTGCTAGGCTGCCGCCAGGGCAAGGAACTCGCGCAGTTCTGGGTGCCGCGGATGGCCCCGCTGTTGAATCAGCGAGAGATCACTCTCAGCAACAACCCCGACAGCGCCGACAACGACTACCGCTACGAACTTGGCCCCGAAAGCAAGGCATCCAAGGCGGTGCTCGATTACCTCTACTCCGTCGAGCAGCTCAAGCCCATTCACATCGGCTGGGTCGTGCTGGTCCTCGCAAGCCTGGCGGTGCTGATCGGGCCGGTGGATTATCTTGTCCTCAAGGCCGCCGGCCGGCTGACGTGGACGTGGGTGACGAGCACCGCGTGCATCGCCGTATTCTCGGTCGGCGCGTACTACGGCGTGGAGTACCTCCGCGGCGGCGAACTCCAGGCCAGGCTCGTCTCGGTGGTCGATGCGGTTGACGGGGCCAACTGCGCCTGGGCCACGCGATACCTGGGCATATTCGCCCCGCACAGCGACGATTACAGCTTGGCGGGCGTGGACCGCGAGCAGTGGCGCGAGCAGTGGTGGGCGGGAATCGCCCCGGATCGCGGCGAAGAGCTCTACCGCTACAACTACAACGAACCGGCAACCTCGCGGAGAATCTACTGCCAGCAGCACATCGACGGCGGAAGCGTGCCCGTTTCCGTGCCTATCAACATCTGGTCCATGCAGTCGCTGATCTGCGAATCGCGCCTTGCCAAGGCCCCTTTCGCGGCCACGGTCAAGCAGGCCCCCGGCGACCAGTGGACGATCACCGTGACGAATCACGGGCCCGCGCCGATAGCCCGATGCTACGCCCGCGTGGGCGCACGCGGGGTCGTGCAGTGCGGAACCGTCCCAGCCGGGAAGACTCGCGAGTTTACGGGCGGACCCGAGAGAGGGCGCCAGCGATTTGGCAGGGACGCAAAGTCTGAATCCCTCGGTTTGGGATCCGGCTTCCTGGGCGACGCCCCGTTCGCCCAAGGCTCATCACATCGAAGCGATGCGATCGAGTCATACCTCAAGGGCGGGGCGGTCGTCATCTACGCCGAGTACGACGATGCGCCCGTGCCGTTTGCCATCGAAGGAAAAAGCTGCCGGTTCCAGCACACCCTGCTGGCCCGGCTGGTGGTGTTCCCGGAAGGCAGGAAATAGAACCATGGTGATGATCGAGACGAAAGGCCTGACCAAGTATTACGGCCCGCTGGCGGCCCTGACGGACCTGGACCTCCAGATCAACGAGGGGGACATCTTCGGGTTCATCGGCCCCAACGGGGCGGGCAAGACCACGACGATGCGGATCCTGGCGACGCTGCTGGAGCCGACCCGGGGCAAGGGATTCATCAACGGCATGGAGGTCGGCGCCAACGGGCTGAAGGTCCGCCGCATGGTCGGCTACATGCCGGACTTCATGGGCGTCTACGACGACCTGAAGGTCTACGAGTACCTCGAGTTCTTTGCCGCGGCCTTCGGGCTGGACCGCTCCAAGCGCAAGGCGGTCATCGGCGACGTGCTGGAGCTGACGGACCTGACGGTCAAGCGGTCATCGCCGGTGGATGGGCTTTCCCGCGGCATGCAGCAGCGGCTGCAGCTTGCCCGCGTGCTCATCCACGACCCCAAGGTGCTGATCCTGGATGAGCCCGCCAGCGGCCTGGACCCGCGGGCGAGGATCGAGATCCGCGAGCTGCTCCGCGAGCTCAAGAAAATGGGCAAGACCATCATGATCTCCAGCCACATCCTCTCGGAACTGGAGGAGATGTGCGACCACGTGGGCATAATCGAGCACGGCAAGCTGATCTTCAGCGGCACGATGGGGGAGATTTCCGCGCGGATGGGCCTTAGCCTCAAGGTTCACGTGCGCGTGGTTGGCGCCCCGGCCGCCGCGGCGGACATCCTTCGCTCGCTGCCGCAGGTGGCCGACGTCCAGCTCGCCGGCGACGGCTTCGACGTAACGCTCGCCGACGGCCAGACCGGCGACGGGCTGATCGCCCGCACGCTGGTCCGCGCCGGCATCGACGTGGTGGCAATCGTGCCGAAGCAGCTCAAACTCGACGATGCGTTCCTCCAGCTTACAAAGGGAATCGTCCACTAGTGTAGCGTTTCAGAATTGATGAACATTATGGTGCCTGATAAATCCGAAATCCGAAGCACGAAATCCGAAACAAATTCAAAATACAAAATCCAAAACAAACAAGAACACCCAACGGACACTCAGGTTCTTCACGATTCGTGTGCCAGGCACTGCGTTTGGAGCATTTGAATTTGGCTATTTGGATTTGTTTCGGATTTCGTGCTTAGAATTTCGGATTTTGGAACTCACGATAAGTCGCAATCTATTTGACGCACTGCACTAGGAACAGTAGATAGAGTCATGGCAGACCCAGTCGCAAGCCCGATCACACGACTCTGGCAAGGCCTGGCGAGTCTGCCGGCCGCGCTGGCGGGGCCTATCCTCACGAAGGAACTCCGCGTCTCCAGCAGGCGGCGGCGGAACTACGTCCTGCGCAGCGCGTACCTGGCCGTGCTGACCGTCTTTATCGTTCTCGTCTGGCTGGCGACCGTCAGATGGGAATCCAACCGCGACTACGCTTACCGCGTCAGCCGGATGGCCATCGCGGGCCGGACCATCATCGTCTGGATCGCCTGGTTCCAGTTCATCGTCATCCAGATCGTCACCGTCATCATGCTCAGCACGTCCATAAGCGAGGAGGTCTACGCCAAGACCCTCGGCGTGCTGATGACCACGCCCATCAACAGCTTCCAGATTGTCATCGGCAAGCTCTTCAGCAAGATCCTCCAGCTCCTGCTCCTCCTGGCCGCAAGCCTGCCGATGCTGGCCGTCCTGCGGGTCCTGGGCGGCGTGCCCTGGGACTTCGTCGTCGCCTCGCTTTGTATCACGCTCACCACCGCCCTGCTCGTCGCGTCGGTGACGATGTTCTTCTCCATACTCTTCCGCTGGGCGTTCGTGAGCATACTCATGTCCATGGGCGCGCTGGCGGCCTTTTACGGGCTTGTGCCGCTGATAGTCGGCCTGTTCGTGACCGCGATGCGGCTTCATGACAACGAGTTCCTCGGATCCCTGCTTACGCTGTTGGCAAACTACAACCCGGTCGCCATGATGTTCTTTCTGACCTTCGAGATGCTCGAACCGGGCCAATTCTTGCGCGGCGCGCCGAAGTCCTTCTTCTTCGCATGGTGGGTCAACTGCCTGATCTCGCTGGGGCTGGCTTCGTTGATCCTGGCCGCGTGCGTGGCGATGGTCCGCAGGGTCGGCCTGCGCATGGTGGCCGGGGCAACCGGGGCCGGGCCGAGCAGCGCCGCCGCCATCGCGGCCTCGGCCGGGCCTGCCTTGGCGCCCGTGCTGGAGGCCCTGGACACCCCCGCCACGGCGTCCCCCGCCGCACCCGCCTTCGCCACGGCGGCCTGGACGCCGCCGCCGGCCAGGCGCGTCAGGGTCCGCGAGATCAAGGGTTCGCCGATAATCTGGCGGGAGCTGCGCTCGACCTGGCTGAAACGCAGCGTGCTCTTCTGGGTCCTCACCGGCGTCGGATTCTGGCTTCTGCTGCTGATCTACGCCCTGGTAGCATGGGCGGAGCATAGCGCATTTACCCGTAACGACGGGCATATCGGGTTCATCGTCGTCTACACGATTATCGGCGCGCTGGCAACCTGCGTGCTGGCCGCCACGAACATCACCAGCGAGAAGGAGTCCCGCTCCTGGGAACTGCTGCTATGCACCCCGCTTGGCGACTGGCACATCCTGCTTGCCAAGTTCGTCGGCGCGCTGCGCCGATGCGTGCCGCTCTGGCTGCTGCCGATCGCGCACATACTGCTGTTCAGCCTCGCCGGCCTCTGCCACGTCGCGCTGCTGCCGATGTACCTCCTGATCGCCGGCGGCATGGTTGTCCTACTTGTCGGGGCCGGGATGTACTTCGGGTCCCGCTTCCGCCGCACCACCACGGCCGTCATGCTCAATATCGCTCTTGCGCTGGGCCTTTGGGCGGCGCTGCCGCTCTGCACAGCCCTGCTGGCCGAGGCCACACACAGCGACCTTCGCGAAACCGTCGGCTACGTCATCGACGCCAACCCGGTATTCCAGACCGGCATTGTCTGCGATAGGCTCGCCGGGGCCAGCAACGCCAGGCGACACCTGTCTGAAATGAAGTTTTATTGGAATGGCCTCAGCCACCGCTTAGCCGGCTTCGGCGATACGCTGGAGTACCTGACACTCTCGGCCGGTCTGAATATCGCCTTTGCCGCCTTCCTGGCCTGGCGAGCCAAGTGCCAGTTCCGCAAAAGATGGTTCTGATACGGTGCGGCGTATAAACAGCCAATTCCCATCAGTTCAGAAATCCGAATCTCGAAGCACGAAATCCGAAACAAATCCAAATCACGAAATTCAAATGTTCCAGACGACGGTGGCCGGGACAATAGTAGCCGGAAGCCTGGATGTCGCTCCTGGGAGTCTTGTTTGGGATTTAGTGCTTTGAATTTGTTTCGGATTTCGTGCTTCGGATTTCGAATTTGCGGAACGGCAAAATGCCCATCTATTCTGAGTCGCTACACTAACCCAACTTTCGCAGTTCGAGGCCAAAACGAGCGCAAGTCCTTGATCTGCCGTCCGGCGAAGGCCAAGGTCTTCACTACATCTCCGCCGGTTCCTGTTCCGGCTCGGCCTGCGGGACCTGGC
>Ga0315285_10001216_pt1 | contig 26935 bp, 21 predicted proteins | sample YL17G09_36_MG_FD_203698 | JGI IMG/M metagenome (GOLD analysis project Ga0315285, IMG submission 203698) | Sediment microbial communities from Yellowstone Lake, YNP, Wyoming, USA - YL17G09_36 | ecosystem: Environmental > Aquatic > Freshwater > Lake > Sediment | place: USA: Wyoming | collected... | reverse complement strand
ACCCCATTATTTCAACAACCAGAGGTGGTTCGTTCGATGACTTGTTTCGATTGGATCAATACTCTATGTTTGACGTCGAAATAGTATCAAAAGGACACCTAGCCTCGAGGACACAACGTTTCCATCTCTGGTATTCCCGGGCTATGGTTGCAAAGGTTAAAGTGGCAAGAATAGAACCTTGTTGAGAACATCTTCGGGTTCGCCCGCCTTGGCGAGAATTTCAAGCTCGCGAATGCACGCCCCAATGGATATTCTCAACTGATGGGCGTAAATCACCCCATAGAAAGGGATGCCCTCCCGAAGGTGTTTGGCGGCTGTGCCCAGCAAATCATCATCTTGAGTGAAAAGCACACGCTTCAGTTCATTGGCCCTTTTCAGTAAATCTGGATCATCGAGTTCGCTAGCGCCGTCCTCGTAGGCGGTCATCACATCCACTCCGCGAAAACGCAGCCCTTGAGTGATTGCTTTGGGCACATGATGATCCATGTAAAACCCGAGGGCCATTAGATCAACCTCTTGGCTTTCAGGCGCGCGACAAGCGGCGTCTCCCCCATGGTCCGCCGAAGTTTATCAATCGATTCAAGCCGCCGCTCTATATCTTCGTCAAGTGCTTCCTTATGGTCCCAGTAGTAGGCTAAGGCAGAGTGGATTTGCCCCAAGGTCAGATGAGGAAATTGAAAGTGTAATTCTTCAGGGCTCCAGCCATGGGCGATATGAGACAAAACAAGCTCAATCACTTTCATGGTTGTACCGGCAATCATCGGAACTTTGGCGCTGTCCAGGACAACGTGTTCATACCGGGTTTCGACAAGCATAGAAACCTCACCCTATATAGTCTTATTATTTGAAGTATATCATGGACCACGAACAAAGCACCAGAAAACACATATGCCGGTTTCGCATGGAGCTAGGCTAAGATATTAATCAGGCCATAATTGTATAGACATCGAGGACGAAATCCCTCCTCCCCTCCCTTTACAAAAGGGAGGAATTCTCCTCTTTGGAAAAGAGGGGTTAGGGGAGATTTTGGAGGGAGCATGTCTGGCCAATTATGGACTCCTTAGTAACGCATCGCTTAACGGAGCCAGTTCCCCTTTGACCTTTCACCTTTGAGCTTTCTGTTTGCCCCTTTCTCAAAGGCCTTTATTCGCTCTCGGAAGAAAGGCGGGCTTTCATCTCGCTTAAAATATTCAGCGCATCCAGGGGGGTGAGGCGGTTGGGATCGACCCTTCGCAGGGTCTCGCGAATCGGGTCCGGGGGAGACTGGAAAAGGGTGCGTTGGTGGGATTCCCAGGCCAGCTTGCGCTTCTTGGAGACGGCCAGCTTGGGAACCCCCGCTTCGGTGAACTCACCCTGTTCCAGGTTCGTAAGAACCTCCTTGGCCCTCTCGATGACCCCTTCCGGAAGCCCGGCCAGGCGGGCCACCTGGATGCCGTAACTCCGGCTGGTCCCCCCCTCCACCAGTTTTCGCAGGAAGATCACCCGGTCGTTCCACTCCTTCACCGCCACGTGGAAATTCTTGACTCGGGGCTTGGTCATGGCCAGCTCGGTGAGCTCGTGGTAGTGGGTGGCGAAGAGGGTCTTGGGCTGGAAGGGACAGCTGTCGTGGAGGTATTCGGTGACCGCCCAGGCGATGGAGAGGCCGTCGAAGGTACTCGTCCCCCGTCCGATCTCATCGAGGAGAATCAGGCTGCGGGGGGTGATGTTCCGCAGGATGTGGGCCATCTCCTCCATCTCCACCATGAAGGTGCTCCGCCCGCGGGTCAGGTCGTCCGTGGCTCCCACGCGGGTGAAGATGCGGTCCACCAGGCATACATCGGCTTCCTTGGCCGGGACGAAGCTTCCCATCTGAGCCAGGATGACGATCAGAGCCGCCTGCCGCATGATCGTCGATTTGCCGGCCATGTTGGGGCCGGTGATGATCAGGATCTGCCGGTCTTCCCCGTTCAGGGAGAGGTCGTTGGGAACGAACCGTTCATCCAGGGAGATCCGCTCCAGAACCGGGTGCCGGCCTTCCACGATGGTCAGGCTGTCGCCCTCGCTCAGTTGCGGCCGGCTGTACCCGTACCGTTCCGCAACGTCCGCAAGGGCTGAGAGGACGTCCACCTCCGCCAAGGCCTGGGCGATCTTCTGAATGCAGGGAATTTGCGCCGCGACCTTTTTCAAGACCTCCTGGAAAAGCTGAAACTCCAGGGCCTCGGTCTGCTCCTCCGCCTGGAGGACCTGGGTCTCATACTCCTGCAGTTCCTGGGTGATGAATCGCTCGGCGTTGGCCAGGGTCTGCTTGCGCATGTAGTGAGAGGGCACCGAGGGGAGGTTGGGCTTGGTGACTTCGATGTAATAGCCGAATACCCGGTTGAAACGGACCTTCAGGGATGTGATTCCGGTCCGCATCCGCTCCTTGGCCTCCAGGTCCACGATCCACCCCTTCCCTTCCCGGCTTATGTCCCGGTACCGGTCCAGGGTGGTGTCAAACCCCTTCTTGATCAAGCCCCCTTCTTTAAGGGAAAGGGGGGGAGCGTCCTCGATGGCCCGCTCCAGAAGGTCTCGAAGGTCCGGCAGATCGCGGAGATCGGCCAGGAACCTTTTAAACCCCTCATATTCCAGGGGAGAAAGAAGGGTCCGCACATCGGGCAGAAGGTTCAAGGAGGCGCGGAGAGCCACCAGGTCCCGGGCGTTGGCCACTCCCAGGGAAATGCGGGCCGACAGCCTCTCCAGGTCCCTGACCTGGCGCAAAGAGTCCCGGATGGCTTTCCGCGGCAGGTCCTTTTCTTTCAGCTCGGCAACTTTCTCCAGCCGGTCCTGGATCTTTTCCATATCCATGAGCGGGGAGCCGAGCCAACGTTTGAGCATCCGTCCCCCCATGGAAGTTACGGTTTCATCCAGGATGTCCAGCAAGGATCCCTTCCGGCTGCGGCTCTGGAGATTTTCAAAGAGCTCCAGGTTCCTGCGGGTCGTCTCATCCAGGACCAGGTAATCATGGACCCGATAAAATTCCAGCCGGGAAAGATGGGCGGGGGAAGCTTTCTGGGTCTCTTCCACGTAGAAAAGAATCGCCCCCACGGCGGAAAGCGATTGATCGGCTTCTTCCGGAAGGGAAAGACCGAGGGCGGTCAATCGTTCCCGGGACCGTGCCGCGCCGAATACCTCCGGGGGAAGCGAGCTATAAAGGGCGTGGGGATAAGCCTTCATCAGGCGCTTCATGGACGCCTGCGATTTGGCCGTTTCCGCGAGCAGAATCTCCTTGGGCTCCACGCGCAGGACTTCATCCCGCAGGGACTGGACCGTGTTCACCTCGGCCGCCTGGAAATCGCCCGTGGAAGCATCCAGGATGGCCAGGCCGAAACGTTCCTCTCCCATGGCGATGGCCATCAAAAAATTGTTGGCCTTGGGCTGCAGGAGATCGTCTTCGAAAACCATGCCCGGAGTCACGATGCGGATGACTTCCCGCCGCACGAGCCCCTTGGCCTGGGAAGAGTCCTCCATCTGCTCGCAGACGGCCACTTTGAATCCCCGGTCCACCAGTTTCTGGATATACCCCGAGGCCGCGTGGTAAGGAACTCCGCAGAGGGGGACGGAGTCTTCCTTGTTCTTGTCCCGGGAGGTTAAAGCAATATCTAATATTTCTGAAGCTATCTTCGCGTCTTCAAAAAACATTTCATAGAAGTCCCCCATGCGATAGAAGAGGATGGCGTCGGGGTTTTTGTTTTTAACCTCGAGGTACTGTTTGATCATGGGGGTGACGTTCTCCATCCGCTTTCATCCTCTGAAGGTTTTATTCAAATTACCCTACTCTCCGGAAAAATTCAACCCACCCAGAAAAAAGAGTTGCTCGTTGTTCGTTTCTCGTTACTGGTCAGAAGCAAAAACCCGCCATTTCCATGAAGAACGAGCCACCGGGGGTAGCCACCAGGAACCAGCAACCAGGAACGTATCTTCTCCCGCATTTGGAATATTTCTCTTGACGGCCATTTTTAGATTCAATACACTGAATTCAGACATACCATTGCTTTTTATCAACAGCGGACAGGAGGAAATCCTATGCTGGTCAGGAAGAAAATGAAAAAGGACCTGGTCACCGTCACCAAGGATGAGAGGATGACCGTGGCGAAGAAGATCATGAAGGAAAAAAATATCCGCCATCTTCCGGTTGTGGACGGCAAGAGGCTGGTCGGGCTGCTGACCAATATGGACGTTCGGAAAGCCGAAGCCTCTCCCGCCACCTCCCTGGAGATCCGGGAGCTCCATTACCTTCTGGACAAGCTCACCGTGGGCGAAATCATGACCCGCAATGTCATTACCATTTCCCCCGATGTCTCCATCGAGGAAGCGGCCATTCTCCTCCATGACAACAAAATCGGCTGTCTCCCGGTGGTGGAAGACGGCAATCTGGCGGGGATCATCACCGAAAACGATATCATGGAGATCCTGATCGATGTGATGGGAATGAAGGAGAAAGGGAGCCGGCTGGAAGTCCAGGTGGATGACAAGCCCGGGGCCCTGGCCGATATCACCCGGATCATCAAAGAGTCCAACGTGAACATCACCAGCGTGGTGACGGATATCGCCGACGAACCCGGTAAACGGGTGGTGGTCTTTAAACTGAAAACCTTCTACTTCGAGCCCATCAAGAAAGCCCTCGAGGCCGGCGGGTTCCCGGTCCTCTACGCCAAGATCGAGAAATAGCCTTTCTCATGCGGGAGGGGGGACTTTTTGCTCCCCCTCCCCTTCTTTCGTTCTTTCCCCGAATATCCGGCTGATGAATGATCTTTGCCCCGGGGTCGCGCCTTCAGGGATTTTTTTGTCGTCCCGCAGGCGGTCCCGCTCGCGCTCCAGTTCCGCGATCGACCTCCGATGAAGACGAATCCGGGAGTGAAGCCCGATCCGGGAGATGAAAGCCCACCCCGCGGAGAGGATCAGCCCCAGGAGGACAAAGAGGAAGGCCCAGAGAAAGAGGGGTAAGGGGGGGGTGACCAGGTTAAAATAATACTTCAGGGAAACGGGTTGATCGTTCTGGATGGCAAACCCGATTCCCACGATCAAAAGAAGGAAAAAAGCAATCCCGCGAATCAGCCCCATGATTCCCTCCCTATCTTCGCAGTTTCTGAAAGTAAGGGAACAGCCTGCGGTAGGTCTCCTTCAGGTGTTCGGGGATGACTCGAACTTCGGCCAGGGCCGGCATGAAATTCGTGTCCCCCTTCCACCGGGGAACGATGTGAAAGTGAATGTGGTGGCGGATTCCCGCCCCGGCCACCTGCCCGAGGTTCATGCCCACGTTGAAACCGTCCGGATGGAAGGCTTTGCTCAGAATCTCGATGGAATTTCCCAGATAAAACAGAATGTCGGCCATCTCCGGTCTCTTCAGCTTCCGGACCTGGTCCACATGCCGGACCGGGGCCACCATGAGGTGCGCGTAGGCGTAGGGATAACGGTTCATCATGACCAGGGAACGGGAAGTCCGGTGCAGGATCAGCCTCTCTCGATCCGGTTGTCCATCCGGGGGACAAAAGATGCATTTCTGGCCCTTCTTGTCCGCCAGAATATAATCCATTCGCCAGGGGGCCCAGAGAAGGTCCGCCATTCTTTGCTCCTTTGGATCTTTCACAGGTAAATGATCTCCGCCGCAATCGCCTCACCCAGGGTCAACACGCCAACGCTCTTGGGGGTCGGACCCAAGCCGCCCCCGAAAGCCCCCGGGTTGAAAAAAAAAATCCCTTCCCGCTCGTCCCGGGAAGGATGATGGGTATGTCCATAGACAATACAATCCACTCCGTCGAATTCCCGGACGATTCTCTCTTCGATCCCCTGGGCCCCCCCCCATCCGTGGATTAAGCCGATTTTGAAGCTGCCGGCGCCGAACACCCGATGGGCGGGAAACTCTTTGCGCACCATGGAAGAATCCATGTTCCCGCAGACGGCAACCACTTTCTTCCCGGAGAAGGAATCCAGCACCTTAAGCTCGGTCATATCCCCCGCATGGAGGATCATGTCCACCTCTTTGAAGGGGCCATCCACCAGATCCTGCAGTTCTTTTGTCGGGTGGCTCAGATGGGTGTCCGAAATCACTCCAATTTTTATCAACTTCTCCTTCTTCCTTTTTCCTCGGCCCTCGATCCTCAAGGTCGGCGGGCCTTATTATATTCCTTTCCCCTATAAAGACAAAGTATTATTGTGGTCGCGGAGGCGAAAAGAAGTTGATTGGCCGAATGGATGATTCGTTTATCTGTTCAAATCAACGAATAAGAAATCCAACGAATCAACTATTCCGCTATTTCCACCAGTTTAATCTCCCCCCAGGCAGCCAGCTTCTCGCCCAATATGATGACCGCTCCTGAAACTCCCTCGATCATCCCAGCTTTCTTCAGTCCGTTGTCCAGATCCCCCGCCGTGCCTACCAGGTTGCCCACGGCAGTGGCCGCGGCATCGGCCAGGGAAGCCGAGGGAGAGAGGATGCAGACCGCATCGGCCCGTCCGAAGCTGAGGGAAGGGCCCACCGTTCCCGAAGAAGTGCATACCCCCCAGGGATGTCCGGCCGCGGGGACGGCCAGGCCGACGCGCAGGCTCAGGGGCGAGTTTCCGGCAAAAATTCCTACCCTTGTTTCCCGGGAACAGGCGAGAAAAATATCCCCCCCGTTTTCCACCATGACTTCGGGAGACTCCTCCAGCAAATCCTGTCCCACCGCTTCAGCCATGGCACCGGCCACTGCGGCCATGGGGCCTACTCCTGCGGTTTGCCCTGCCCGGATCATCCGGCGGACGATCGGCGGGGCAAACTCATCGGGCGGCACCGGGGTCAGGGAGCGGAGAAAATCAGGATGACCGAGGATATAGCGCTCGATATGGTAACGATGACGGAGAACGGATTGACGCGCGTTTTCGGAGAGGTCGCGGGTTGCCCGGAGGTACAGGTCGGTTTCCTTGACCTGAACCTGGAAGGAAGTCAGGCGCTGGTCGAGGAGAAGGTTCCGGTACTTTCTTTCCTGGAACGCCGCGCGTTGATCGACAGGCTTTTCCCCCACGGTAGAATCTCTATCCTCCCAAAACCTGGCCCATGCGGCGATATTTCTCGTATCTTCGGTTCAGGAGTTCTTCGACGGGGAAGGTCTGGAGTTCTTTCAGATGGCGGCTCAGGGACTGGGAAAGGACCCGGGCCATGCCCTGCGCGTCCCGGTGGGCTCCGCCCAGGGGCTCGGCCAGGACTTCGTCGATGATCCCCAGTTCATGAAGGTCGGCCGCCGTTCCCTTCAACGCCTCAGCCGCTTTTTCCTTCTCTGCCTCGCTTTTCCACAGGATGGCGGCGCAGCCTTCCGGGGAGATGACCGAGTAAGTGGCATTCTCCAGCATGAGCAGCCGGTCCCCTACCCCCAGGGCCAGGGCTCCTCCGCTTCCCCCTTCCCCGATGATCACTGAAATGATGGGGGTTCGCAGCGTGGCCATGGCCTGCAGGTCTTCGGCGATGGCCAGAGCCTGCCCCCTCTCCTCGGCTCCCTGCCCCGGGTAGGCCCCCGGGGTGTCGATCATGGTGATCAGGGGCTTGTCGAACTGCTCGGCCATTTTCATCAGCCGCAGGGCCTTGCGATAGCCCTCCGGGTTGGGCATCCCGAAATTGCGGGACATCTTCTCTTTGACCGTCCGGCCTTTTTGTTGGCCCACGATCATGACCGGGGCGCCCTGGAAATTCGCCACCCCCCCCACGATGGCCGGATCATCCCCGAATTTCCGGTCCCCGTGGAACTCGACAAAATCGGTGAAGAGGCGCTCCACGTATTCCAGAAAAGTGGGGCGATTAAAGTGCCGGGAAAGCTGCGTTCGCTGCCAGCGGGTCAGGTTGGAGTACACTTTGGTGAGGACTTTTTGCCGCTGTTTTTCCAGGCCGGCGATCTCCTCCGACACCTTGGGTTTCGGATGATAGGAGAAAGTCCGCAGTTCCGCGATCTTCTTGTCGATCTCGGCGATGGGCTTTTCAAAATCGAGATAATACAGAGCCATCCGTATAGACCTTTTCGCCCCTTCCCCTTTTCGCCCAAGGTTTTAAGCTTGAAAACTCACCGCCTCGTACCCCAGCAGGTCCCGCACCCGGGAGACCAGCTGGTCGTTCGAGTTCAGCCTCCATTCATCCCCCAAGTCGATGACCGCCTCCCTCTGCCCGGGAAGGATCAGGTGGAGGACCGCCGGGCAGTTTCCCCGGCAGTCCTGAAGGATTTCCCGGATGGCCTCCAAGTCTTCCCGGCGGAGTCCTTCGGAGCGCAGGCGGAGGTGGATGCTCGTCGTCAGCTTGCCCACGGCCTGCTCAAAGGGAAGGACCTCGCTGGCGATGATCTTCACGTTCTCCTCCCCGGCATCCACTCTCCCCTTGATGAAGATCGGATCTTCGCCTTTCAGGAGGAGGGAGGAATTTTTATACAGGTCGGAGAAGACGATCACCTCCACCACCCCGTTCAAATCCTCCAGGGTGACGAAGGCCATGCGGTCTCCTTTTTTGGTGTTGGTCTCCTTGAGGGAATTCACCACTCCCCCGATGAGGATCTCCTGCCCGTCGGCCGCCTCCTGGACCCGCAGGGTGTCCATGGAAGTGAACCGTTGCAGGATATGGACGTAGCTGCTCAGGGGATGGCCGGTCAGGTAGAAACCCAGGGTTTCCTTTTCCGCGGCCAGCCGCTGGTTCTCGGGCCAGGCGGGGACGCCGGGAAGACGGGGTTCCGTCTTTCGTCCCCCGTTCTGGAGCCCCCCGAACATGGTGATCTGGCGGTTGGCCTTCTCCCGCTCCACGTTCTGGGCCCACTCCATCGCTTCCTCCAGCCCCGCCAGGAGCTGGGCCCGGGAAAATCCCAGGCTCTCGAAGGCCCCGCATTTGACCAGGCTCTCGATGACCCGCTTGTTGACCTTGCGCAGGTCCACCTTCAAACAAAAATCGGCCAGGGAGGTGAAATTCCCCTTCTCCTCCCGGGCGGAGAGGATCGACTGGATGGCCGCCAGGCCCACGTTCTTCACCGCCGCCAGGCCGAACCGGATCTTGTCGCCCACCACGGTGAAGTCCGAATGGCTCTCGTTCACGTCCGGGGGAAGGACTTCGATCTTCTTTTCCCGGCCTTCCCCCAGGTGGCGCAGGATCTTGTCCGAATTCCCCATTTCCGAAGAGAGGAGCGCGGCCATGAATTCCACCGGGTAGTGGGCCTTGAGGTAGGCGGTCTGGAAGGCCACCAGGGCGTAGGCTGCGCTATGGGACTTGTTGAACCCGTACTCCGCGAACTTGGCCATCAGGTCGAAGAGCTTCTCCGCCTTCTTCGCCGCAATCTTGCCCTTATGCGCCCCCTCGAGAAAGTGCTTCTTCTGCATGGCCATCTCTTCGGCATTCTTCTTTCCCATGGCCCGCCGCAGAATATCCGCCTGGGCAAGGCTGAAGCTGGCCAGCTTGGTGGCGATCTTCATGACCTGTTCCTGATAGACGATGACCCCGTAGGTCTCCTCCAGGATCTCCTTCAGCTCCGAGACCTCGTAGGCGATGGGGGTTTTGCCCTGCTTGCGTTTGATGAAATCATCCACCATTCCGCTCTTCAACGGCCCCGGACGGTAAAGAGCCAGAAGGGCGACCAGATCTTGGAAGCGTTCCGGCATGAGGCGCATGACCAGGTCTTTCATCCCCGAACTTTCCAGCTGGAACACCCCCGAGGTGTCGCCCGAGCACAGCAGGTCATAGGTTTTCCGGTCGGTCAGGGATAGGCGGCGCATGTCCAGCCTCTCTCCCCGGGAGGCTTCCACCCGTTTGATGACGTCTTCGATCATGGTCAGGGTCTTGAGCCCCAGAAAATCGAACTTGATCAGCCCGATCTTCTCCACATCCTTCATGGCGTACTGGGTCATGATTTCATTGCCCTGACCGCGGTAGAGGGGAACCACCTCGACCAGGGGGCGGTTGGAGATCACCACTCCGGCCGCATGGGTGGAAGCATGGCGCGGCAGCCCTTCCAGGGACTGGGCCAGGGTTAATAGCTTCTTTACCTCCGGGTTGCCCCTGGCCAGCTCGTTCAGGCGGGGTTCCTGCTGGAGAGCCTCCCCCAGGGTGATGTTCAGGGTGTTGGGGATCATCTTGGCGATGCGGTCCACTTCCCCGTAGGGCATGTCCAACGCCCGCCCCACGTCCCGAATCACGGCCCGGGCCTGCATCTTCCCGAAGGTGATGATCTGGGCTACATGGTCCTGGCCGTACTTGTTCCGCACGTATTGAATCACCTCTTCCCGCCCGATTATGCAGAAATCGATGTCGATGTCCGGAGGGCTGACCCGTTCGGGGTTGAGGAAGCGCTCGAAGAGGAGTCCGTTGACCAGCGGGTCGATCTCGGTAATGCCCAGGCAGTAGGCCACCAGGGAGCCGGCCCCGGAACCCCTTCCCGGTCCCACGGGAATGCCCCGGGATTTGGCGTAGCGGATGAAGTCGGAGACGATCAGGAAATACCCGGAGAACCCCATCTTCTGGATCATGCCCACTTCCTTCTGCAGGCGCTGGCGGTAAAAATCGATGGCCAGGGGCGGAGACTGCCCGAAGGCCCTGAGCTCGGCCAGACGGTCTTCCAGGCCTTTGTGGGCGGATTTCTCCAGGAAGCTGTCCAGGGTCTCCCCCGGGGGGACCTGGAACTCGGGAAACTGCAGCTCACTCAGCTTCAGGTCCAGGTTGCAGCGTTCGGCCACTTCCACCGTATTTCTCACCGCCTCGGGGCAGTAGGAGAAGAGGTCCTCCATCTCTTCCACCGAGCGGAAGAAGAATTCATCGGTGGAAAACCTCATCCGGTCGGCGTCCTTCAGGGTCTTGCCCGTCTGGATGCAGAGGAGGATCTCGTGGGCCCGGGCGTCTTCTTTTTTCAGGTAGTGGCAGTCATTGGTGGCCACCAGGGGAAGGGACAGTTCTCGGGCGATCTCCATCAGCCCCTGGTTGACCTTCTTCTGCTCCGGGATCTTGTTTTCCTGCAGTTCCAGGTAAAACCTCCCGTCGGAGAAGATCGACTTCAGCTCATCGGCGGCCTGGAGGGCCCTTTTCCTGTCTCCGCCGGCCAGGAAATAGGGCACCTCACCATGGAGGCAGGCGCTGAGGGCGATAAGCCCCTCGTGGTGCTGCCGGAGAAGTTCTTTGTCCACCCGGGGCTTGTAGTAAAAGCCCTCGAAGAAGGCGGTGGATACCAGCTTCATCAGGTTGCGGTAGCCGGTCAGGTTCTTGGCCAGGAGGATCAGATGGTAGGAGGCCTCGGCGGGGCCTTTGGTCGTTTTATCCAGCCGGCTTCCCGGGGCCACATAGACTTCACAGCCGATGATCGGTTTGATGCCGTTCTTCAGGGCCTGCTGGTAGAATTCGATGGCCCCGAACATGGTCCCGTGATCGGTGATGGCCAGGGCCGGCATACGGTATTCCTTGGCCTTCTCGAAGAGCTCATCCAGCCGGATGGCCCCGTCCAGGAGGCTGTACTGGGTATGGAGATGGAGGTGGACGAATTCCGCGTGTTTCATAAGTTTAAATAAGCATGGAGCAAAGAGCGGGGAGCAAGGAGTGAAAGACCCTTGCTCGTGGGTTATGGCTTTTTGCTCCCTGCTCCACGCTCTGCGCTCCTTGCTGTTTTACTCCCATTCAATCGTGCTGGGCGGCTTGGAGGAAATGTCGTAGACCACCCGGTTGATCCCCCGGACTTCGTTGATGATGCGATTGGATATGGCCCCCAGGACCTCGGGGGGCAGAGCAACCCAATCGGCGGTCATCCCGTCCATGCTCTGGACCACCCTCACCACCGCCACCCTTTCATAGGTCCGTTCGTCTCCCATGACCCCTACGGTGTATACCGGGAGGAGGACGGCGAAGGCCTGCCAGACCCGGGGGTACCACCCGGAGCGGCGCATTTCCTCTTCCACGATGGCGTCGGCTTCCCGCAGCAGGACCAGGTCTTCCCGGTTCACAGTTCCCAGGGTCCTCACGGCCAGGCCGGGACCCGGGAAGGGATGACGTTCGATGAGCTCCGGGGGCAGTCCCAGTTCCCGCCCCACGGCCCGCACTTCATCCTTGAAGAGTTCTTTCAGCGGTTCGATGAGCTGGAGATGCATCCGGTCCGGCAGGCCGCCCACGTTGTGATGGCTCTTGATCTTCGCCGAAGGCCCTTTGAAGGAGACGGACTCGATCACGTCGGGATAGAGGGTCCCCTGGGCCAGGTACGTGGCCCCTCCGGCTTTCTGGGCCTCCTTCTCGAAGAGGTAAATGAACTCGTTGCCGATGATCTTTCTCTTCCGTTCCGGGTCCACCACGCCGGCCAGCTGGTCCAGAAACAGGTCGCTGGCGTCCACCACCCGCAGGTTCAAGCCCAGGTTGAAGCCGAAGAGCTCCTTCACTTTTCTCGCTTCATCCTTGCGCAGCAGGCCGTTGTCCACAAAAATGCTGGTCAGCTGGCTTCCCACCGCTTTATGGAGGAGAACCGCCACGACCGATGAGTCCACCCCTCCGCTCAGGCCGCAGATCACCTTCTCTTTCCCGATCTGCTCCTTCAGGAACTGGACGGTCTTGATCACGAAAGATTCTATGGTCCAATCGGGAGGGCACTGGCAGATGCGGAAGAGAAAATTGTGAAGGATCTCCTTTCCCCGGGGGGTATGGGCCACTTCGGGATGGAATTGCACGCCGTAGGCCCGGAGACCCTGGTGGCGGATGGCCGCCACGGGAGAATTGGGGGAATGGGCGATCACCTGGAATCCCGCGGGGACGACTTCGATCCGGTCCCCGTGGCTCATCCAGGCCTGAATGGCTTTTCCGCCATCCAACCCGGCGAAGAGGTCCCGTTCATCATCGATGAAGAGTTCGCTCCGCCCGTATTCCCGTTTGGTGGACCCGCCGACTTTCCCCCCCAGGACGTGGGTCATGAGCTGCATGCCGTAACAGATCCCCAGGGTGGGAATCCCCAGGCGAAAGAGGTCCGCAGGGTTCAGGGGCGCGTCCTTTTCGTACACGCTGGACGGCCCGCCGGAGAGGATGATGCCCTTGGCCTGAAAAGCCCGGATGGCTTCCAGGCTCATATGAAAGGGGTGGATTTCGCAGTACACCTGGGCTTCACGCACCCGCCGGGCGATCAGCTGGGTGTACTGGGACCCATAATCCAGGATGAGAATCCTTCCCTGAAAATCCTTCACCGGCATCAACCTCAAGACTCCTTCCAGGAACTCAACTCGCCCGGGCTGTAGTTGGGAGCCTCTTTGGTGATGATGACGTCGTGAACGTGGCTCTCCCGCAGGCCGGCGGAGGTGATCTTGGTGAACCGGCTCTTTTCCTTCAATTCCTTCAGGGTGCGGCACCCCACATACCCCATCCCGGAACGCAGCCCCCCGAGGAGCTGGTAGATACTGGAGGAAATCGGGCCTTTGTAGGGAACTCTCCCCTCGATCCCCTCCGGGACGAGCTTCATCTCCGACTCCACGTCGTCCTGTCCGTACCGGTCCTTGCTCCCGCTCTTCATCGCTTCGATGGAGCCCATGCCCCGGTACATCTTGTAGCTCCGTCCCTGGTACAGCACCATCTCCCCCGGGCTCTCGTCGGTGCCGGCAAAGAGGCTTCCGATCATGACCGCGTCGGCCCCGGCGGCCAGCGCCTTGGTGATGTCCCCGGAAAATTTAACCCCCCCGTCGGCGACCAGGGGAATTCCCTTTTTCTGGGCCACCCGGGCGCTCTCCAGGATGGCGGTAATCTGGGGAACGCCCACTCCCGCCACGACCCGGGTGGTGCAGATGGACCCCGGCCCCACGCCGATCTTGGCCGCATCCACTCCGGCCTGGATCAGGGCTTCCGTTCCCTCGGCCGTGGCCACATTCCCGGCCATGAGCTGGCAATCGGGAAAAGCCTTCTTGGTCTCCCGAATGGCTTCCAGGACATTGCGGGAATGGCCGTGGGCCGTATCCACCACGATCACGTCCGCCCCGGCTTTCAGCAGGGCTTCCACCCTCGCCTCCCGGTCGGCCCCCGGTCCCACCGCCGCTCCCACCCTCAACCGGCCCAGCTGGTCCTTGCAGGAATTGGGATACTTGATCGTCTTCTCGATGTCCTTGATGGTAATGAGTCCCTTCAGGTTATTCCGCTCATCCACCACCAGGAGTTTTTCGATCCGGTTCTTGTGGAGCAGCCGCTTGGACTCTTCCAGGGTGATTCCGGGATGAGCGGTGACCAGTCTCTCCTTGGTCATGACCGCGGAGATGGGCTGATCCAGCTGGGTTTCGAAACGGAGGTCCCGGTTGGTCAGGATTCCCACCAGCTTTCCCCTGCGGGTCACCGGCACCCCGGAGATGCGGTACTTCTTCATGATCTCCAGCGCCTCGTAGATCCTCTGGTCCGGGTCCATGGTGATGGGGTCCACGATCATCCCGCTCTCCGATTTTTTGACCTTGTCCACTTCGGCGGCCTGGGCCGCCACCGGCATGTTGCGGTGGATGATCCCGATCCCCCCCTCCCGGGCCATGGCAATGGCCATCTGCGCCTCGGTCACCGTGTCCATGGCCGAGCTCAGGAGGGGAATACTCAGGCGGATGGCCTGGGTGAGCTGGGTGGAGACATCCACATCCCGGGGCAGGATGGAGGATTCGGCCGGAAGCAGAAGTACGTCGTCAAAGGTAAGGCTTTCGGTCAGTTTTTCGGGAATCATGGCGGGCTCCTGCAAGATGATGATAAATAAATCTATTATGCGCTTTCCCAGATGTCAAGGACGATAAAGAGCATAGAGCATGGAGAAAATAGCCCGCGCAAAAACCATATTTCTTACTCCCTGCTCCACGCTCCACGCTTTTTCTCATTTTCCATTCCGCATTCCGCATTCCGAATTCCGCATTCGGTCCATTCCTTCCAGGAGGATTCCTTCCAGCAGCCCCGAGTCGATTACCTCCAGGGCGGATCGTTCAAAAATCTCCAGGAGGTTCATGAGGATGGCCGAGCCGGCCACGATCAAATCCTCCCTTCCCTTCTCCAGACCGACGATCTTCCTCCGCTCATCCAGCGGCAGCGACTGAAGACGGCGGCTGATTTCCGCCAGTTTGAGAAGGGAAATCCGATGGCCGTTGATTTTTTGCGGGTCATAGGCGGAAAGGGTCAGGTCGATGGCCGCCAGGGTGGTGGCGGTCCCGGCAGTACCCACGAGTCGGGGGTGTAGGTCTTCAACCCGTCCTCCCCCTTTTTCCCATCGCCGGCGGAGCTCCCGAAGGGGGTAGCATATATATTCATTCAGGGCTTCGAGCTCGGAAGTGACCGGGGGGTCATGGGTAATAAATTTTTCGCTCAGGGCAACGGCACCCAGCCCCAGGCTGGCCGTTCGGATCGTTTCTCCCTTTTTCACCCAGAGAACCTCCGTGGACCACCCGCCCACATCGGTTACCAAATGCGGGGCATCCGGCTCCCGGAGGGAACTCAGGACCCCACGGAGCATCAGACTGGCTTCCTCCTCTCCGGTGAGAAGGCGAAGACAGAGGCCGGTCCTTTCCCGGACCCTTTCCCGGAAGGCGAGCCCATTTTGGGCCTCCCGCAAGACCCCGGTCCCCGCGGCAAAGACTTTTTCCACCTTTTCCCGCTCCAGGAGATCCCCGAAAGACCGGAGGGCCTCGATCGTTCTTTCCATCGAACCTTCATCGAGTCTCCGGGCGGCAGAGAAATCTCCCCCCAGGCGGGTGATGATTCGTTCCCGGCGAAGAGTCCGGATGGTCAGATCGGGGTGGGGCTCGGCGATGAGGAGCCGCACGGTGTTGGAGCCCACATCCAGGGAGGCGAAACGAGGCATTGAGAGGTTCAGCTCTGGGGCCAGGTATACAGAAAATTCAGGGGGGGCGCGCTCTCTCTCAAACTCTCCACGATCTTGCTGACGGACTCCTGGAGCAGGAGGTCAAACAGGGAAAATCTCTTCCTCTCCGGGTACATGATTTCCGGCTCTCCCCGGATCCCGGCCAGCGTGGCCGCCATGGCCAGGGTGTCTTCCAGGTTTCCCAACTCATCCACGAGCCCCAGCTCCCGGGCCTGTTCCCCGGAGAAGATCCGCCCGTCGGCCAGCTCCCTGACTTTTTCCACGGGAAGTTTCCGGCCCTCGGCCACGGCCCGGATGAACTGCTCGTGAACGCTGTCGAGCACGCCCTGGAGAAGCTTCCTCTCTTCCTCGGTCATCGGCCGCAGGGGGGAGCCCAGATCCTTGTGCTTGCCGCTCTTCACCACCATGGAGCGCAGCCCCAGCTTGCGCAGGAGTTCTTCCACATTCAGGCTCTCCACGATGACTCCGATGGACCCGGTAATGGATCCCGGGTTGGCCAGGATTTTGTCCGCGGCGCAGGCGATGTAATACCCCCCCGAGGCGGCGACCGAGCCCATGGATACCAGGACCTTCTTCTCCTTCTGGGCTTTCTTCACTTCGGCGAAGATCTCCTGCGCCGGTCCCACTCCCCCGCCGGGGGAGTCGATCCGCAGCACGATGGCCTTCACTTTTTCGTTTTTCCGGAGTTTGACCAGCTTTTCAACGATGGGCTGGGGGTCGAGGATGACCCCCCGGACTTCAATGATGGCGATCTTTTCCCCGCCCCAGAGGCTTTCTTCCCGGTTGAAGAGATAGGAGAGAGCGTAGAGGCTGACCAGGAAGAGGCCGAGCAGGACCCCGAATACGACCAGTCCGAGCAGTATGGGGTGCTTTCTCATCCGCGATTCAGGATTCCTGGCCGCTGTTGGCTTCCCGGGCCCTTCTCTCCAGGCCTTCCTTCAGCATCCTGCCGAAATCGGAGGTGTCATCCTCGTAGACCGGCTGGGCCTCTTTGCGCACTTGCTGGGTCTGGTACCGGTCCACATCCTTGATGCTGAGGCCGATCTTATGCTTCTTGGGATCCACGTTGATGACCGCGGCCTGGATTTCGTCCCCGGTTTTGACCGCTTCTTCGGCTTTTTCCACCCGCTGGTGACTGATCTCGGAGATGTGCACCAGTCCTTCAATCCCCGGCTCCAGTTCCACGAAGGCCCCGAATTTGGTCACGTTGGTGACCTTGCCTTTGACCAGTTGTCCCACCCGGTACCGGTGATGAATATCGTCCCAGGGGTTCTTCAGGATCTGCTTGATGCCCAGGGAAAAACGTTGGTTCTCCTTGTCGATATTCAGGACGATGGCCTGAACTTCCTGCCCCTTTTTAAACATCTCCGAGGGATGCTTGAGGCGCTGCGTCCAGGAAATGTCCGAAATGTGGACCAGCCCGTCGATCCCCTCATCGATCCCGATGAAGATCCCGAAGTCGGTGATGTTCTTGATTCGCCCCTGGATCTTCGTGCCCACCGGATAGCGTTCCGCGATGGTGTCCCAGGGGTTGGGGCTCGTCTGCTTCAGTCCCAAAGAGATCCGCTTCTGGTTGGGGTCCACATCCAGGACCATGACCTCCACTTCATCCCCCACGGAAAGAATCTTCGAGGGATGGCGGACCCTTTTGGTCCAGGCCATCTCGGAGACATGGACCAGCCCTTCCACCCCGTCCTGGAGCTGGACAAAGGCCCCATAATCGGTGATGGAAGTCACTTTTCCCTTGACCCGGCTGCCCTGGGGGAATTTTTCGCCCACATGTTCCCAGGGATCCGGGATGGTCTGCTTGAGTCCGAGGGATAACCTCTGATTCTCCCGGTCAAACTGGAGGACTTTGACTTTGATCGTCTGCCCGACCTTAATGATGTCCGAGGGATGATTGATCCGTCCCCAGGACATGTCGGTAATATGCATGAGGCCGTCGATCCCGCCCAGATCGACGAAAGCCCCGTAGTCGGTGATGTTCTTGACCACTCCTTCGACGATCTTTCCCTCTTCCAGATGCTCGAGGGTCTTGCCCCGCAGGGCCTCCCGTTCTTTCTCCAGAAGAATCCGGCGGGAGAGGACCACGTTCCCCCGTCGACGGTTGAGCTTGATGATCTTGAATTTGCAGGTGGTGCCGATCAGTTTTTCCAGGTTGCGAATCGGCCGGATGTCCACCTGGGAGCCGGGCAGGAAGGCCAGAACCCCGATGTCCACCGAGAGGCCTCCCTTGATGCGGGCGGTGATCTTGCCCTCGATCACCTGGTCTTCATTCCAGGCCCGGCTGATCTCTTCCCAGAACTTGAATTTGTCCGCTTTTTCCTTAGAGAGGTTGACCAGCCCGGTTTCCGATTCCTTGCGCTCCACAAAGACGTAAATCTCGTCCCCCACGTTGACGGAAAGGGTGCCGTCCTTCTGGGTGAACTCCCTCAGGGGAACCTGCCCTTCCGATTTGAAGCCCACGTCCACGGTCACGAATTCCGGACCCACGTGAATGATCCGACCGTGGACTACTTCCCCTTCGGCAACTTCGTGCAGGCTCTCTTCGTAAAGTTCCTGGAAGCTCTCTCCTTCCTCGGATTTTCCTTTGGTTTCCACAGGCTCTTCAGCGGCATCGGCCGGAGGCCCATCCTCCGCTTTTTGGGCTAATACTTCCACCTTTTCCTCAGACATTCTATTACCCCCCAGACGTTGTTCCGGTCTCCAAGAAGCGAATTATATCATATCGAAAAAAAACCACAACCAATAAATCATGCGAGTGTAAAGAGCAGGCGTCAGGTAAATCAACACTCCAAAAAATAAGGCCGGTTCAAATGCACGGGCGAGGAAACACCCTGAAAATTTTCAGTTTTTTTGGATGATCGCCAGCATCCGGGCGACCACTTCTTCGGGGGTCAGTCCGGTGGAATCGATGAGCTGGGCATCTTCCGCCGGTCTGAGAGGGGCTAATTCCCGGGAAGAGTCCTGGGCGTCCCTTTCCCTTACCTCTCTCTCAACCTCCTCCAGCTTCATTTCCCGTCCCTTGGCCTTCAGTTCCCGGTACCTTCGGAGGGACCGTTCCCGCGGGTCCGCGATCAGAAAGAATTTGAACCTTGCCCCGGGAAAGACAACGGTTCCCATGTCCCGGCCCTCCGCCACGACGCCGCCCCGAGAGCCCATCTTTCGCTGCAGGGCGCCCATGGCCTCCCGGACGGGCCGCATGGTGGAAACGACCGAAGCCATCCAGCCGATTTCGGGGTCGCGGATCCTTTCGGTGACATCCTCGCCCTGGCAAATCAGGCGTTGCCCTTCCCCGCTCTCCCGAAAGGATATCTCCATATTCCCGCAGAGCCGCTCCAGGGCCGGCTCATCTTTCGGGTCAATCCCTTCCCGCTGGGCCCGAAGGGCCACGGCCCGGTACATGGCGCCCGTATCCAGGTAAATATAGTTCAGGCGGCGGGCCAGCATTTTTCCCACCGTGCTTTTTCCCGCTCCAGCCGGGCCATCGATGGTTACGATCTCCAAGCGCTCGACCTCTATTCAGTCCCCTCTCCCACCGGAAAAGGTCATGAAGATGGGCAATATTTTAATTCTTTGTAGCCCATCCCCATGCGAAAATCAACGGGATTTTCCTCCTTGCCCACCTTCACTTTTACGGCCCCTTTTGTGCGAAAAAGTAAGCTTGTGGCCCGGAAGTAAGGGCGTTACGCGGAAAAAGCATCGGCGGGAAAAGAATTCCAACCGGAGATCCCGCGGGCTTCCGCAGAATGGGGCGGGCCTATCGGGCGCCCGGCCGGGCGCCCCTACAACGGAATAACCCCGTTCTGGGGTAAAGAATGGCTTGCCCGCCCGGTCCAAGAAATGAGGCGCGCCTCATGATTTTTGCGCGTAACGCCCTTGCTTTTGGGCCGGGCAACACCTGAAATTCAATATGACTTACGCATATTTCCCGGAAAGTGAAGGGGGCACCGATTTTCCTCCGGTCCCATGGTCGGTTTTCCCGGAGATAGAACCGATTCCCGCGAAGGCTCCAAGAGGAGAGCGCTTAAAGACCTCCCGAGCCGAATTCGGCGGAGAAGAATTTTCCTTTCCCTGCCCAAAGGGAAAAGCTATAATAATCATCCGTATGAATGGTCTGATTGATACCTACAACCGGCGCATTAATTACCTGCGCATCTCCGTTACCGACCGCTGCAACCTCCGCTGTCAATACTGCATGCCCAAAGAGGGGGTTTCCCAGTTCGGTCATTCGGAAATTCTCTCCTACGAGGAGATCCTGCGCCTGGCGGCGCTGGCGGTGAAACGGGGGATCAACAAAATCCGGATCACCGGGGGAGAACCGCTGGTGCGCAAGGGTGTGGTCCACCTGGTGGAAAAGCTCTTCGGCCTTCCCGGAGTTAACGATCTGTCCATGACCACCAACGCCATTCTTCTCCGGGAATTCGCCCGGGATCTGCGCCGGGCGGGTTTGAAACGCTTGAACATCAGCATGGATTCCCTCGACCCCGGGAAATACCGGGAGATCACCCGGGGGGGAGAGCTGAATCAGGTGTGGGAAGGGATCGAGGCGGCCCGCCGCGAGGGGATTCATCCCATCAAGATCAACGTGGTGGCCATTGCCGGGTTCAACGACGGGGAGATCGAAGACTTTGCCCGTCTCACCCTGAAGGAGGCCTTCCAGGTCCGCTTCATTGAATGCATGCCCATCGGCTCTTTGAGCGAGTGGAAACCCGAGCATTGCATCCCGTGCGCCCAGATCCGGGAGCGGATCGAAAGGCTCTCTCCCCTGGTTCCGCTGGCCGAGGGGGACAACGGGCACGGAGGGCCCGCCCGTCTCTTCCGATTCCCCGGGGCCGCGGGTCAGATCGGCTTTATCAGCCCGGTGAGCGACCACTTCTGCGGGTCCTGTAACCGTCTCCGCCTCACGGCCGACGGGAAGCTGAAAACCTGCCTCTTCTCCGGAGAGCTGACCGATTTGAAACCCCTTCTCCGCTCCGGCGCCAGTGATGATGAACTGGAGAAGAAAATGGACGAAGCCCTCCTGACCAAGCCCCTCCATCACGGCCCCATCGGGGGCGTAATGAAGAGGTGCCATCTTCCCATGGTCAAGATCGGAGGGTGACTTTCCCCGTCATGAAGCTTCTTGACTTTTGCCTGGCCGCCCTGTCCGGTTTCCTCCTGATCCTGGCCTTCCCCAAGTTCAACGTGGAGATCGTCGCCTGGGCGGCCCTTGTCCCCTTCTTCTGGTCCCTTCGCGGGAAATCCCCTGCCCAGGCCGCCTTGCTGGGCTTTGTGGCCGGTTTTGCTTTTTTCACCGGCCTCCTCCCCTGGATCTACCACGTGCTCACCCACTACGGCCACCTGCCCGGAGCGGTCAGTGTTTTTTTGCTCCTGGCTTTGACCGCTTATTTAGCGCTCTACTTCTCGGCCTTCGCCTTCGCTCTTCGCTGGACTCAGGCCAGGATGGAGATCCCCGAAACCCTCCTCGCTCCGCCCCTCTGGGTCTCCCTGGAATACCTCCGGGGCTTTCTTTTTTCCGGGTTTCCCTGGGAGCTTCTGGGATACTCCCAGTATCTCACCCTTCCCCTGATTCAAATCGCCGACATCACCGGAGTGTATGGGGTATCCTTCCTGATCGTCCTGGTCAACGCCGCAATTTACCGCTTCTTGGAAGCCTTCATCGATCGGAATTGGAAGCCGGTCCAGAAAGAAATTCTGGCCGCCGGGCTTCTTCTGGTCCTTTCCGCCGCCTATGGCTACTGGCGTCTGGCCGGAATGAGTCCGGAGAATAAAGAAGGGGCTCCGGTCCGCATTGCCCTCATCCAGGCAAACATCCCCCAGGATGTGAAGTGGGAGCCGAAATTCCAGGAAGAGACCGTGAGGACCTACGTGGACCTCACCCTCAGGACCCGGTACATTTTCCCCCACCTGGTCATCTGGCCCGAGACAGCAACCCCTTTCTTCTTCCAGGACGCCTTTCCATTCCAATCCCGCATCCTGGAGCTGAGCCGGACCATGGGAACCCATCTCCTTTTCGGCTCACCCGCCTACGACCACAAGGGCCGGGAAACCCGTTATTACAACAGCGCCTTCCACATCTCCCCCGAGGGAAAGGCGGCCGGCCGGTACGACAAGATCCATCTCGTTCCTTTCGGCGAATATGCCCCGCTCTCGGGCATTCTGGGATTCACCCGGGACATCATCGGCGCCATGGGGGATTTTCAGCCCGGGGATGAAGTTCGGAACCTGGCTGTTCCCCAGGGGGAATTCGGGGTTCTCATCTGCTACGAGGCTATCTTCCCCGACCTGACCCGCCAGTTCGTGGACCGGGGAGCCCGCTTCCTGGTCAACATCACCAACGACGCCTGGTTCGGGCGCACGGCGGCCCCCTACCAGCATATCTCCATGGCCGCCCTGCGGGCGGTCGAAAACCGTGTCCCCATCGCCCGGGCCGCCAACACCGGAATTTCGGGGTTCATTCACCCCAGCGGACAGATTCTCCAAGCCTCGGAGATCTTTACAAAGTCGATCCTTTCCGGTATCCTATATATAAAGAAGAAGTGGAGCTTTTACACTCAGTTCGGGGACCTCTTCAGCTACCTCTGCATGGGGTTCACGACGATTTTTCTGCTCTGGGTCCGCTTTAGAAGGGAAGACCGTGTGGAACGAAGTCGAGAGTAAGATTCCTCTCCTGGAAGAGAAAGTACAGGCCCTCCGAGGTCATCTTTGACTTAGACGCCAAGATCGCCCGCCTCGCCGAGATCGAGCAGGAAACCCTCAAGCTTAACTTCTGGAACGACAACGAAGGAGCGCAGAAGATCCTCAAGGAGAGGACCGCCCTGCGGTCCGGAGTCGAGCTCTGGGAGAAGCTGAAGGCCGAGATGGAGGAGGCCAAGGGGTATTTCGAACTGGCCAAGGAAGAGAACGACGAGGAGACCCTGAAGGAAGTTTCGGCCAAGGTGTCCCAGGTGGAGAAAGACCTCCAGTCGGCGGAGTTCAAACGCATGCTGGGAGGAGAGAGCGACCGGAACAACGCCATCGTCTCCATCCATTCCGGGGCCGGGGGAACCGAGGCCCAGGACTGGGCCAGCATGCTCTTGAGGATGTACCTGCGGTGGACGGAGCGGAAGGGATTCCGGGCCGAAGTCATCGATACCCTCGCGGGGGAAGAGGCCGGGATCAAGAGCGCCACCTTTGAGGTCACGGGAGAGTATGCGTACGGCTACCTCAAGGCCGAGGTGGGAATCCACCGGCTGGTCCGCATCTCTCCCTTCGACGCCGGCAAGCGGCGCCATACCTCTTTCGCCTCGGTTTTTGTCTATCCGGAAATCAACGAAGATATCGTGATCGAAATCAAGGACGAAGACCTCCGGGTTGACACTTTTCGCTCGAGTGGAGCCGGCGGGCAGCATGTGAACAAGACCGAGTCGGCGGTGCGCTTCACCCACCTCCCCACGGGGATTGTGGTCCAATGCCAGAACGAGCGGTCCCAGCACAAGAACCGGGCCATGGCCCTGAAGGTGTTGAAAGCCCGCCTCTATGAGCTGAAGCTGAGGGAGCAGGAAGAGAAGGCCGAGGCCCTCAATAGCACCAAGAAGGACATCGCCTGGGGAAGCCAGATTCGCTCCTATGTCCTCCAACCCTACCGCCTGGTCAAGGATCACCGCACCAATTTCGAGATGGGCAACGTGGACGCGGTGCTGGACGGAGAACTGGACGAGTTCATCCAGGCGTATCTTCTCCAAAAAGCCACCTAAAACCTTAATGGGACACAGATAAACACAGAAAAGGATTCATGAAAAACGCTTAACAAAATTTAAAGATTTTACACTACAGTAGTACAGATTACACAGATTTTAAAAAAACCCCATTTGCTTTTTGGCATAAAATATTCTAATGTTCGTTCATTCAGGTTGATCTGTGCTTCATAAAAGGTCTTTTCGTAATGTAGAGGATTCGTCGTTGAGTTTCTCTTTCCACTCTATTATTTTATCTGTGTTTATCTGTGTTTATCTGTGTCCAATAAAGTATGGAGCTTTATGTTCTGGGTTCGGGTACATGCATTCCCACGGTTGACCGTGGTCCTTCGGGCCTGGCCCTTTCCTTCGGACCGCACCTGATCTTGTTCGACGGCGGCGGGGGCAGCCTGCGCCAGATGCCCCGGCTGGGCCTGGACTTCCGGAAGGTGGATTTTCACTGCTTCACCCACTTCCACCCCGACCATGTCATCGACCTGATTCCCCTCCTCTTCGCCATGAACTACACCGTGGATTTCACCCGCTCCGACCCCCTCCATATCATCGGGCCCGTCGGCCTTAAGAGTTTCTTCGATAAGATGCGGGGGATCTTCGGTCACTGGATCGAAGCCCACACCTATCCCCTCTCCTTGCATGAAGCCGGGAATGCCGAGATCGACTTTCAGGATTTTTCGCTCCAGACCCGGCCGATGCTGCATTCCACAAGCAGCATCGGTTTCCGGGTGCATGCCGAAGGCCGGTCGATGGTCTATTCCGGGGATACGGATTATTGCGGGGAAATCGTCACGCTGGGAAAAGAAGCGGATCTCCTGGTCCTGGAGTGCTCCTTCCCCGATGAAAGGAAAAAGGAGGGACACCTCACTCCCACCCTGGCCGGCCGAATCGCCCGCGAGGCGGGAGCCAAAAAACTTCTCCTCACCCACTTCTACCCGGTTTTCGGAGGGCACGACATCCGGAAAGAATGCGGTCAGGAGTTCTCCGGCGAGATCCTCCTGGCCGTTGATGGAATGAAACTGAATATCTGACCCATCCCCCCATCAAGGCCAGCCCGTTCCCCCTTTCCTCTTCCATCCATTTTTTTAGTTGTGACCTCCGGCAGAGCCGGAGGCTTGAAAAACCGTGAACCCCTCAAAGCGGATTCAACTGGGGGCCACCTGAAGGAGGCCTCCGATCCGGTGCCAGGCCCGGGGCCAAGGACCTTCTGCGCAAAAACCATGAGGCGGCTTCCATTTCATGGACCGGGCGGGCCTCCGGAATTGCGGAATGTGGATTGCGGAATGCGGATTGAAAAGGAAAACTCCAAAATCCGAAATCCGCAATTCGAAATCCGAAATTCTATCGGCCGATGCTTTTTGCGCAGAAGGTCCTTGCCCCCAGGCCACGACTCAAGCATCCGGAAATGTCAAACGTTGGGGGTCGCCCGGCAGAGCCGGAGGTTTACCCTAAAGAAATTATTTTTCTCCGCGGGATCTGCGGCCTCGGCGAGAGATATTATCTCCGGTGGTGTAAATTCGGCGCGGCTTTGAAGCTCAGGCCGTTTTCGGTCAGCGCGCGTGCGGTCAGGTTCACGGAATCATGCTTGTCCAGGTAGTTCTGGAGTAAAGCGGGCATCTCCCCGGAGGCTTCGATTTCCTTCTTCTCCCGGAAATAGTCGAAGATATCGGATGGATGGGGCCGCCCCTTTTCGGTTTCGATCTCGCTTCCTTCGTGCTTGGCGGCGATATTGGCCACGTGGTCGGCCAGCCGGACCAGTTCTTCCCTCCGGTTGTAGGGCTGGCGGACGATGCTCTTCCAGGTCTCGGTGATGTGGTGCTCGATCCGCACGATGTCCTCGAAGCCCAGCTTCTTGCGGACTTCGGCGATGATTTCGATAGTCTGGTTGTCGACCGAATTGCTGAGGTTGAACCCGATGAGCGGGCAGGAGCCGTCTTTGGCGCAGAAGAGCTTGCCGCCGATCAGCGTCCAGAGAGCGGCGTAGGGGTTGTCGTTGCCCATGAACACCGAGATCTTGAATTCGTTCTGGATCCCCAGTTTCCGGAGCATGTATCCCAGAAAGACGGTTCCCGGGTTGATGTTCAAAACCTGCCGGATTCCGTAGTTGGTGTAGTAGTAGAGGAATTCATCCACCCATTTCAGGGGATATTCGTTGGGCTGGCCAATCCCCCCGAAATACCCGGTGAGGGTCTCCGGGCCACCCAGGTGGACGTTGGAGCCGTCCGTTCCCTTGGTGTCCAGCGTCTCGACGAAACTCGCCCCCATGACCTGCATGGCCGCGGCAAAGGCCAGGATGTCGCCGTTGTCCCCCTCCTGTTCTTTCATCTTGCGCACCCGGATGAAGCGGCCCGGCATGAGATCTTTCTTAGCGATTGCCTGCTTGGCCTCTTCAATGGCCCAGGGGAAATACTGGGCGGCGCTGATCTCCAGGGTTACCGCGAATTTATCTTTGAACCGGACCTTGGAAGCACGGTCCCCAAGAATCGATTTTCGGTATTCGGCCACCGAGACAAAAGCCTTTGCCTCTCTCTGCACGATCAGCCATTTCACATCGGCCAGATAGGGAGATTTCTCCTTTTCCAGCCGGGCCATGAGATTTTCCAGCTTTCCCGCTTCCGCCGCCTGGGCATTGATCTCCTCGGGGGTTCCATACTTGGCCACCACAGCCAGAAAATCTTTCACCACCCGGCTTTTGGGATCTAACAACAGATCGTTGATGGCGTCCAGCTGTTTTCCCGAAATCCGCAATCTTGCCCGAAGATCTTCTTTCTTGGCCATGCCGTCATCCCTCCTTTGTGGGTTGATTCCCCCGCGACAGAACGAGCCTTGGATAACTCCATGATTGAGGATCACCCGAAGGTTGTCAAGAAGGAAAACTGGGAAAGCCGACAGCCTCGTGAAAAAGCTCTTGAGAGGAGGGATTGCAGAATTCTGAAGCCCCGGGCTTTACGTAATTTCTTCTTTGGGGATCTCTTCCCGTTTTTTTCGCAGGTAGGGGATGAAGGGGGAAACCAGGAGAAAGAGGGCGATGATCAGGGACGCCGCGGCGAGGGGCCGGGTGAAAAAGATGGAAAAATCTCCCTGGGACATGATCAGGGATTTGCGCAGGTTGTTCTCCATCAACGGCCCGAGGACGAAGGCCAGGACGCGCAGGGTTCCGTCCGCGAATCGCGCGGGAGACCATTGGGGACGGTCAGAGTCACGGGCTTGGCCGCAACATTAGCCGCCAGGCTTGAAGTGCTCTTTCATATAATGATCGGAGGGAATCGGTTAGGAAGAATCTTAGCCGGGTTCTTCCTCCGGCCCCAGGATCTTCTGCAGCACGCTCTTGGGGGCCGAAGGCGCATCCTCGGGGAGGTACACCATAACCCCCCCCTTCACCGGCCGGATGACGATCTTCCCTTC
>Ga0315285_10001215_pt1 | contig 26954 bp, 21 predicted proteins | sample YL17G09_36_MG_FD_203698 | JGI IMG/M metagenome (GOLD analysis project Ga0315285, IMG submission 203698) | Sediment microbial communities from Yellowstone Lake, YNP, Wyoming, USA - YL17G09_36 | ecosystem: Environmental > Aquatic > Freshwater > Lake > Sediment | place: USA: Wyoming | collected... | reverse complement strand
GGCTTGTTATTGGGGGCGACCAGTTACCCAGGGCGGCGCTTCGCTCTGCCCTGGGCTTTACTGCCCGCCTGAAAGCGGGCAGGTTTCAGCCCTTTGGGCTGAAGGCATTGGAAACATATTGCAGGCGTCCTCCGGACCATAAGAAGGACTATCTACGGGCTGCCAGGAAAAAAACTCGCACACACCCTGTAAATATCGGCTTGTAAGGCGAGAAACGCCGGGGCTTATCGCTGCTGGCATCGGCTGGCCGGCGTGCATTATAATGCCTGCCTTATATGCCGGCCGCGACTGGCGAGCCAATCCCCCCGGTATGAGGACCTATAGCCCTATGGGACCTATAGGACCTGTAAGACCCATAAGACCCATGACACGCGAACTTGTTGTCGCCGAAAGGAATAAGGTTATGTTCTCAGCACGAACGCTGGCCGGGGCGATCCTGGCACTGACGCTGGCCCGGGCCGCCCTGGCTGCCGCCGGGGCACAGATGCCCGCGGCCTCGGCTGCCGACGGCGCGACCGACGCCCGGACCACCGGGCAGCTCCAGGCCGAGAACCAGGCCCTCAAGGCGAGAATCTCCAGGCTCGACCCCGCCGGGATCTGGTACGTCGTGGGATTCATCGGCCAGTTCATCTTCATGATGCGGTTCGTCGTTCAGTGGATCGCCAGCGAACGCAAGAAGCAGTCCGTGGTGCCGCTGGCGTTCTGGTACCTGTCACTGGTGGGCAGCCTCATAACGATCGTCTACGCCGCCTACCGCAGAGACCCCGTGTTCACAGCCGCGTTCTGCCTGAACATCCTCATTTACATGCGAAATCTCTACTTCATCCACGGCAAGCCCAAGGCCCCGGAGGCGCCGGCGCCGGCCTGACGGGCGCGGGGCACAGGCATGACCAATGCGGCCTTGTGCGGCACCGTGCTCCCATCTTGTACGTGTGTAGCGAACAGGCTTTCAGCCCCGTTTACGGGGCTTCGCCCGCCGAAGGCGGGTATAGACCAGGGCTTCTAGCCCTGGGGCTGTCGGGACACTCTGGTGCTTTTGTTTAGCACGCTTTCAGCGCGCTTTTGGCGGGCTTTAGCCTAAAGGCGACAAAAAGCGGGTAAGCCCCTAAGGGGCTGAAAGGAAGAATCAACAAAGGTGAGTAGCGCATCATCCGCCAACCAGGCCTAAAAGGCCTGGCCTATACCCCCGCTATCGCGGGGGCAAAGCCCCGTGAACGGGGCTGAGGACAATAACGCCAAACACGTACTCCGTCTTCGGAAGCATTCTCCAGGGAGGCATGCTTGCCCAGGGTTGGAAGCATGGCATCCAATCCATTGAATGGCCTGTGACGGAGCACTACCTTCTTTCAGAGCGGACAGCATGAACGAAACAACCACCAGGCTGGCTCCATCGCCCACGGGGGCCCTGCACCTGGGCAACCTGCGGACGTTCCTGGCCAATTATCTGCTGGCCCGGCAGCGAGGCTGGAAGATGCTAATGCGCGTCGAGGACATCGACGGCCCGCGTATAAAGCCCGGTGCGGCTGAGGAAATGCTGGCCGAACTGCGCTGGCTGGGCCTGGACTGGTCCGAGCCGGCGGTATGGCAGTCGCGGCGCATGGGGCAGTACGAGTCGGCCCTGGCCAGGCTGGCGGCCATGGGCGCGGCCTACCCCTGCGCGTGCAGCCGCAAGGACGCCCTCACGGCCTCCGGGGCGCCGCACGCGGAGGATGGCGCGGGGGCCTATCCCGGCACCTGCCGGGGGCTCTACGCCTCGGCCGCGGATGCCTCGGCCGCCGCGGGCAGGCCGGCGGCGTGGCGGGTGAAAGTCACGCCCGAGGCGATTACGGTGGCGGACCGGTTCGCCGGGCCGCGGCAGTTCGACCTTGCGCGGACGTGCGGAGACTTCGTGGTCTATCGCGGCGAGAGTTTGCCGGCCTACCAGTTGGCGGTGGTTGTCGACGACGCCGAGGCCGGCGTGGACGCCATCGTCCGCGGCGAGGACCTGCTGGAGTCCGCCGCAAGGCAGATTCACCTCCGCCGGCTGCTGGGGCTGGGGCCGGAGCCGGCGTACTGGCACCTGCCGCTGGTGGTCGGCCCCGACGGGCGCCGCCTGGCCAAGCGGCACGGCGACACCCGCCTTGCCACGTATCGACAGGCCGGCGCCACGCCGCAGCGGGTCCTGGGCCTGCTGGCGGCCTGGAGCGGCGCGATAGACCGCCCGCGGGAAATATCGATGGAAGACCTGCTCGGGCGTTTCGACCTCGACCGCCTGCCGCGCGCGCCGGCAGTCCTCACCGAGGCCGACGATAGGTTCCTGCGCGGACGGTAGCGTACTGTCTCACAATTACTATGCGTTATGCCCCTATCAAAATCCGAAGCACAAAGCTCTAAATCCTAAACAAATCCGAAGGCTCAAAGCCCGAATGACCGAAACGTGGAGGTCGACGACCGGCCTGACAGTTTTGTTTCGATCATTTGTCATTCGAATTTCGAATTTGTTTAGGATTTAGTGCTTAGGATTTCGAATTTTCGGGCCGCCGTTATGCGGGGCATTACTTCGGCTTGCCGAGTTGGCTGTTGAGGTACTTGATGTGCTGCTTGATGTCCTTGAGAATAACCCGGTCAATGGGGCTGTCTCGTTCGACGTCACCGGCCGGAAGCTCCCGCATCAGTTGCTCGAAGGACTGCTTGGCGGAGCGGTAGCTCCTGGCCTTTTCGTACTTCCAGGCCGTCTCGTACTTCTCGCGCACCATCGCATCGAGCTCGCGTGAGGCATCTAACGCCATGCGCTCGTACCGGACCTTAGGAAAGGCAATGCTCTGGCTGTAGGCACGATAGAACTTGAACTGCCTGACGCATCTATAGAGTTCGCCCGGGCGATTCCACAGCCTCTTGTTGTCATAACTTCGCACGGCGAGGTCGAGCGCCTGGGCAGCCTTGGTGGGGCTTGGGGGGCGCTGGATCGGCGCGTCCAGGGCGGCGGTGATCTGCTCGGCCGTCAGGCGGGACAACCCGTTGGTCGCGTTGTCGCCGCTACCTGACTTGACGCCCGTCAAAGTATTGTATATCCACGCAATTCCGACGAACACCAGGCCCAGCAGCACGACCGACAGCAGGATGAGCTTGAGGTTCCTGCTTCCCTTGGCGGCGGGGCCTCCGAGGCCGTCTTCATCCTGGCCCTGCCCGGGCTTTCCAGGTTGCCCGGCGGCCTTTCCGGCGGATTTTACTTTCCCCGGCGGCACCGGGGGCTTGGGCTGCTCGCCGGCGGGGGCGCCGGTGGTCGCCGCGGCGGCCGGGGCTGCCTCGGGGCGCGGCTTGCCGGCCTGGGCCTTCGTTTCGGCCGGCTTGGCCTGGGCCGAGGGATTGGCCTGGCGCCAGTCCGCAAGTGCCTCTTCCGGGTCGTCGCCCGGCGCGACGTAGAGTATTCTCGTCTCCAGGCCGACGCCCATCACGTCGCCGGTGTCCAGCAGGACCTTCTTGTCCTTCTTGTACCGCTTGCCGTTGATCAGCGTGCCGTTGGCGGAGAGGTTCTCCATCACCCAGCCGTCGCGGGTCAACTGGAACCGCACGTGCTCCCTGGAGGCCGCCTCATCAAGGAGCCTGACGTCCGCGCTGGGGCTTCGCCCAAGCACGACGGTGCCGGTCATGATCACCGCGCGCTCGCCCCGCTGCGGGCCGGAAACGAAAATAAGCTCGGGCATTGCCGAAACCATCAGAACAGGCCTCTCTGAATGATCCGCAGAATCGCCGGGCCGAAAATCGCGATCACCACCGCGATGAGGATAAGCAGGCTTGGCACCAGTATTCGGACGCTGGCGACGGCGGCGGCGTTCTCGGCCCGCACCGACCGGTGGAGCCGAAGCAGGCTCGCCTGCTGGTGGAGGACCTCGCCCAGCGGCGTGCCGAGTTCCTCGGCCTGGATGACGCTGGCGACAATGCTCCGCAGGCTGTCCAGGGGGACGCGGTCGGCCAGGTTCCGCAGGGCCTTGCGGCGGGTGGTGCCGAGGTCCATCTCGGCCAGCATGGTCTTGAGCTCGACGTTGAACGGGTCGTCGGTTTCCTCGCGGACGACGGTCTGTGCGGCCTCGGTGAACGTGGCGCCCGCGCCCATGGCCAGGCTTATGAGGTCCAGCGAGTACGGCACGCGTTTGGAGATCAGGCGGATGCGTTTGTCGGCCCGGTTGTAGAGCTGGTAGACCGTCGTGACGATCCCCACGCCCAGGCCCGCCAGGAAGATCGTCACGCTGAAGGACCGCATCACCGTCAGGAAGCACGTCTCCAGGAGCAGGCCCAGCAAGGTCCCCGACGCCAGCGACAGCGCCAGGTACTCCTCCGGCGTGTAGTATTCCGGGTTGCCGGCGGCGACAAGCTTGCCGTGAACCCAGGCCTTGACCTTGGGAAGATTCATCCGGTAGGTGAGCGTCAGCAGCAGCCACATAAGGTGCTTGATGACGCCGCTTTCGAAGACCGTCTTGCGGTCGCTGTGGCCGGTGGCAAGGGCGGCCTCACGCTGGGGCGAGAGCCTCGCCTGGGCGGACTGGCCGAAGATGGAGTAGATGAGCATCGCCACGTCGGCCAGGATGAGCACCGAGAGGATCACGTCCCAGGCGTCGATCATCTGCCAGAACGTCTGTGCGGGCGCCATGTCGGGCGTATCGACAGACCCGGCGTTGACCTGCGCCAGTTGCGCCCCGGCCGCCAGGACCGCCACCATCGTGTTTTGAATGATCCCGATCATGTCAGATATCGATCGCGATAACCTTGCGAATCCACAGGAAGCCCAGGAATGTCAGCAGCGCCATCGAGCCCAGCAGGACGTTGCCGACAGGCTCGGTGAAGAGCATCTTCACGCCGCCGGCGTCTATGAAATACATGATGGTCAGGATGACCGCCGGCATCACCGCCAGCCAGCGGGCGGTGGCCCGGCCCTGGGCGGTAAGCGTCTGGACGCGGCCCTCAAGCCGCTGAATCTCGCGGATGCTCTCGGCGATCCGGTCGAGCGTCTCGCCAAGGTCGCCGCCGCGTTCACGGTGGGTCTGCAAGGCCGCGAAAAGCAGGCGGAAGTCGGCCGAGCCGATCCGGTCCGCGGCGTTGCGCATAGCCTCCTCCAGCGAGATTCCGTACTCGTACTCGCGCGTGAGGTGGCGGAATTCCTGTCTCAGCGGGTTAGGCCCGTCGCGGGCGACCAGCGCCAGCGACTGGGTAAGGTTCAGCCCCGCCCGGACGCCGCTGGCGAGCGTCTGCACGCCGCCGACAAGCTGCTCTTCGAGCCTCTTGAGCCTGCGGCTGCGCAGGTAGCGGATCATCGCGTGCGGAAGCATCGCTCCCAGGAAGGCCAGCGGCAGCACGCCCCAGACCGACCGCGTAAGCGCGTAGCCCATGAAGCCCAGCACGACGATGACCATGCCCGTGACGATCGTCACCATCCGCGGCGGCACGTCCAGCAGCAGCGCCCGGCGGAAGATGAGGTCGTACTCCCGCTCGCGCCGGCGCATGACTTCCCTTAGCGGCGCCCAGCCGACGTATGCCGCCGCGGCCGTCAGCACGAACATCACGATGCTGACGAACACCTGGAACCTGTCGAATTGCGAAGCCTGCACCGCGGCCAGGATCATGTGAATACCCCCACGTCCAGGAAGCCGCCGTCGATCAGGTCCTGCGCGAAAGCGGGGATGTAGCCCGTATGGCGCAGCGACGCATCATCGCCCTTGCGGGCCTTGAGCATCGGCAGCAGGAAGATGTCCTCGGTAATCACCTTCTCCGTATCGGGATCGATGCCGACGATCTCCGTGACGTGCGTGACGCGCCGCAGCCCGTTGGGAAGCCTCGCTATCTGCACGATCAGATCCAGCGCCGCCACCGCCTGCTCGCGAATCGCCCGCACGGGCATCTCCACCGCCATCAGGACCATCGTCTCCAGCCGCATCATCGTGTCGGCCGGGTTGTTGGCGTGGATCGTCGTCAGCGACCCGTCGTGCCCGGTGTTCATCGCCTGGAGCATGTCCAGGGCCTCCGGGCCGCGGCACTCGCCGACGATCAGCCGGTCGGGCCTCATCCGCAGGGCGTTCTTGACCAGGTCGCGGATCGTGTAGGCGCCCTTGCCCTCGATGTTGGCCGGACGGGTCTCCAGGCGAACGAGGTGCTCCTGCCCGAGCTGGAGCTCGGCCGAATCCTCGATGGTGACTATCCGCTCGCCGTCCGGGATGAAGCTGCTAAGCACGTTCAGCGTGGTGGTCTTTCCGCTGCCGGTCCCGCCGGAAATGATGATGTTCTTGCGCCCCAGAACGCAGGCCTGGAGGAAACGGGCGACCTGCTCCGTGACGGTGCCGCGCTCAATGAGGTCGTCGATGGTGAAGGGAATCCTCGCGAACTTGCGGATGGTCAGCGTCGGGCCGGACAAGCTCAGCGGGTTGATGATCGCGTTGACGCGGCTGCCGTCGGGCAGGCGGGCGTCCACCAGCGGCGTCGACCGGTCGATTCGCCGCCCGACGGGCGTGATGATCCGCTCGATGATGCTCTGGACTATCTCGTCGGAGAAGAAGCTCCGCCCGGTGTTCTGGATCGTGCCTTCCTTCTCGATGTATATCTTGTCGCGCCCGATGACCATGATCTCGTTGATGTTGGGCATCTCCAGCAGGTCCTGGAGCGGCCCGTAGCCGACGACGACGTCCTCGATCTCCTTCGAGAGCATCCGCCGGCTGACGTACTGGCGAAGCTCCGGGCTGATCCTGGTGCTCGCTCGCTGCATCTGAGCATCCCAGTCCTTCTCGACGGTCTGGATGTCTTCCTTGAGCGAGTGAGGCCGCAGGCGAAGCGGGAAGAAGCTCACGATGTCGCCGACGATTCGGGTGGTGGCCTCCTCGTGCTTGTTGTCGAGGATGTCGGAGTTCTCGAACCCGTAGCTGTACATGAGCTTGCCGGTGGCCCTGCGGGCGAGTTCGGTCACCACGGCCCGCCAGAGGAAGTCCCGCACGAGGTGGCGGGACATTTCCTCATCGACCTGGTCGTAGTGCTTGTCGATGATGTCCGACAGGTGGCGTTTGATCAGGGCGACGAGTTTGTCGTCCGTCACGCCGGACTGGCCCGTCACGCGGAGGTTGAGTCGCTCCAGAAGCTCGGCGTGCATCTTCTGTTCGAGTTCCATTACCCGCCTGCGGGGCGAGACGGCCCTGTCGGCCACGGAAATCCGCCTCTGCGACGGCTCCATCATGTAGAGGCTGAACTCGCCGATGTGGATCTCGTCGCCGTAGTCGATCTTGCCGCGCTGCTTGTAGGCGATGAGCTTGTTGGCGACGCTCGTGCCGTTTATGCCGAGCGACTCCAGGAAGAAGCTTCCGGACTCCTTGAAAACACGGGCATGCCGCCGCGAGACGAACTGGCTGCGGAGCGTGACGTCGTTGGAATCGTCGCGCCCGATGGTGATGTCTTCCTTGGAGACTTTCACCACTTCCCGCTCGTCGCTGTATTGATTGTAGACCCAGATTTCCACTAACCGGCCCTCTTTGGCATTGGGCACTTGGCGGGCGTCCGCGGCGTCATTCCCAGGTCTTGGCGCCGGGCACTGTCGCGCCGTCCGTGCCGCCGGACGCCCCGCCGGACGCGCCCGCCGGCAGTTCGCCCCGCGCCGGCCTGGCGGCGGCCTCGGCAAGCTTCTTGAGCTCCGGGTTGATGCGGTTGAAGTCGCTCGACGGCGGGTCGTTGGCGGGGCGAAGCTCGACCCAGCAGCCGCCGTTGACGTGCGTCAACAGGTTGGCCCACTGGAGCGACACATCCTCCGGCAGCTCGACGGTGATGCTGTTGTAGGTCTTCGGCGCCCTGGTCGAGACGTTGGTCTTCTCCACCCTGGAGGGATCCCTCCCCCCGCCGCCGACGGCCAGGACAGTCACGCCCTTGATTATCCGGTACGCCTTGCCCCCTATCATCCCCAGAATGTTCACCCGGTCGTTGGGGCGCAGAATGTCGCCGGGAGACAGTTTAGAGTCAAGCGGAATGGCGATGGCTACGCTGCCGGACTTGATCGTGCTGGATGGCGCCACGCCCCCGCCGCTGATTGTGTATTCCCACTGCAGCCAGCGGCCCTTCTCGAGGCTCCGATTGACCGTCTGCCCGATCACGGACTGAAGATCCTCGCTAGTTGCGACTGTCCCCAGGCTTTCCTGGTACTGCTTGGGAACGGTCCTGACCTCGAGGTCCTCCGCCTTGAGCTTCTCGCCCGCATCGACGTCCCGAGCCAGGGCGATCAGCTCGATCGACTGGCCCCGCGCGGCATTGCGCACGCTGTAAATGTGGACGTTGTAGATGACCACCACAACCAGGCCCAGCCCCAGGGATACCAGCAGCAGCCAGAGGCTCTGTCCGCCCGCGTTTTGTTCTTCGGCCATGTTCTCACCTCTTGTTCGGCGTCGCCGGCGCCGTCGGCGCCACGGCAACTACGACTATGCTTACCATTTTGGCACTGTCACGCCGTCCGTTCCGCCGGACGCGCCGGGCGCCCACTCCCTCTTGGCCGGCCCGGCGGCGTCAATCCGGGCTGTCCGCCTTGTCTGCCTGCTCCGCCTTGCGGATCGCTTCCTGCACTTCCGGGGTGTTCTTGAAGGCCTGGACCAGCTTGAAATAGCCAAGGGCCACCTTGTAATCCTTCTGTTCCATGGCCTCGACGCCTCTGGCGAAGTTCTCGCCGTATCGCGCTTCGGCGATCGCTTCCTTCACCTCGGCGGTGTCGCAAATTTTACGCGCCTCTTCGAAGAACGCGCGGGCCTTGGCCCACTGGCTCTTCTTCATGGCCTCCCTGCCGTCAGTCATCAGCTTGGCGTACTGCTGGTCAGCCGCCATGAACTCCTTGTGGGGGTTGATCATCGCCGGCGCCGTCTGCGCCGCGGCTATGTAGTCCCACTGCAGCCAGCGGCCCTTCTCGAGGCTCCGATTGACCGTCTGCCCGATCGCGAAACTCAGGTCCTCGCCCATTACGACTGTCCCGAGGCTTTCCTGATACTGCTTGGGAACGGCCCTGAATTCCAGATCCTCCGCCTTGAGCTTCTCGCCGGCCTCGACGTCCCGAGCCAGGGCTATCAGATCGATCGACGGGATTGAATGGCCCCACGGGCCTTTGCGAACATTGTAAAATAAAACGCCGAGAACCACCACCACGACAAGGGCCACATTCAGCCCCAGGGATGCCGGCAGCCAGATGCTCTGTCCGCCTGCTCGTCGTTCCTCGGCCATGTTCTCACCTATTGGTTTGCGTCGCCGGTACCGTCGGCGCCGCGGCAACTACAACTATGCTGACCATTTTCGCATTTCGCGCGTCTTTACGCAAGGACACGGTGACCCATTCGTCAAGTTTCCCGAAGACAAGCGTCCTTCGCCCGTCGGGCGAGACGCCGTCCTTGAGCATGCGGTAGCCCAGCCGGGTAAGCTGCCCGGCGTAGTGCCCCGCCGCGGCATCCGGCTCGCCCGCCAGCTCGTAGCTGACCTGCCGCTCGATGTCCAGGTCGTTTCGGCACTGGAAGCCGTAAAGCCGGCGGCAGCCACGCGGCGGCGCGACCCCGGCCGGGTCGCCGTCAAACGGCACCAGCCCCGACCCTGCCAGTGGATTATCCAGCCTGAACGGGCTGTCGCTGCCCGGTCGCGTCGCCGGGCCGGACCGGATCGCCCCGCTCAGGCCGCGACGGGCCGCGACGAGCCGGCCCTCGACGATCCGCCCGCCTGCCCATGCCAGCAGGACAGCCAGGACCATCAGGGACAAGACAAGCACGGTCCGCCGAGCCTGTCTTGGCCGCCCGGCGGCCTCTGTCAAAGGAGTATTCTCAGCCATCGGGTCATCACCACCCGTTGACGTAGGTATTCCGGATCATCTTGCCCATTTCCGTGCCTGGATCGGGCACAGCCAGCAGCACCTGGTCAAGGTCGTCCAGGAACTGCTTGCGGGTGACGTAGCGGCACCCGGCCTCGTTTCGCCGCCACTCCACGCCGTCGCGGATGTGGTAAGCGTGGATCGCGCCTTTGTACTTCTTGAAGGCATTGACGTCGGTGCCGAACTGGGCCGAGACCGACGCCCCCTGGGCCCGCGGGAATGCCCCGTGGTCCGGATACGGGTTGACCAGCAGCTTGTCGGCAAACTCCCCGGCATAGTCGCTTTGCCCGGCGGCCGCGTCCGCAAGGTCTTCAACTTCGTCGTTCTGTCCGCCGCTGCGCGAGACGCTGACGTCGATCGCCTCATCCCGGAATAACAGGTGGTTGAGGCCCGGGTAATCCGGGTCGTCGGACCACGTCGGGTCGTTGGCGTCGTCGTTGGGGTCCACGGCCTGGTACGTCCAGGCGCCGCTGTTGGCAACCCGCCACGAGACGTACCGTGCGGCCGTCTTGACCTGCTGCTGGTTCATCATCGCCCAGCCCAGGAACATCGTGCCGACCAGTATGCACGCGAACAGCGGGATGCACATGGCGGTCTCGACCATCGCCGCGCCGCGCCTGCTCCTTGGAGTCCGGCGCCTGGCGGCAAGAACTGAGTCTCTGGTGTTCATGTGGTTACGCTTCCTTCAGCAACCTTTGCACAGTTCTCAGTGGTTCATGAACAGCCGGGCCATCTCCGGGTCCAGCGAGGAAATATATTTTATCGCGGTCTCGATTTCCGCGGCGTCCACCTTGGCGCTGTCGGCGTCGTCGACGCCGCTTTCCATGCGCGTGACCCAGGCTTCGCCGGCTTCGCCGTCGCCTGCCGGCAGGAGTTTTGTCACGGGCATCAACTGCACCTGCCAGTCCTGCGTCCAGAGGTCAAAGCTCCTGCTGTTGAAGACCTTCGCCTGGGCGACCGTCAGGGTGCCTTTGATCGGGCTGAGGTTCTGGAACCGCGCCGGCCAGAACGGGGCGCTCATCTCCTTGCGCGCCACGCCGAGGTAAGTGAACCGCTGTCGCCTCCAGCCGACGTCCGGGTCGTCGCCGCCGTAGTCGCCCGTGGCCGTGTCCAGCAGGATCGGCGCGGGCAGCGGGTCGCCGGATTCCCAACTGAACGGGTTAGACACCTCGTGCATGCCGCCGGCATCTATGCCGCCGAAGAAGTACCACGCGTACAGATACACCGGCTGCCAGACCAACTCGCCGTCCGGGGCGCCCGGCGGGATCATCTGGTTGACGATGCCCAACTGGTTGTCCTCGGTCGTCTCGTAGGAATACTGGTCCTTCCAGACGTAGTTGGACACCTGTGGCAGGCCCCAGCGGCCCGGATCCTGCCAGCCGCCGTACCAGATCGCGATCGGGTAGTCGCCATTGGTGCGGAACGTCCCCGGGGTCATGAACATCCCGTCGCCCTCGGGATACTTCGAGGCGATCTCGACCACGTACACCAGCGTGCTGGTCACCTGGTTGGCCGAGTCGTCGCCAATGGCCTTGCACTGCGGGTACGGGACGATCCAGTTGGGGTAGTGGATCTCCGTGGTGATCGTGTCCTCGCCCGCCCCGGCCGGGAACATGTAGTTCAGCTTCATCCGCGAGATGCGGTCCGTGTACTCGTAGTAGAACGTGTCGCGCAGCTTGCCCGGATCCTGGTTGCTGTAGCCCCTGGACCAGTGGTGGATTTGCCTCCTGGCCCACTCGTAGGGGCCGTAGGTTGTGTAGCCCTCAAGCTCGTGGTAACCGGTCGCCCTCATGTAGCCGGCGCGCCCGTTGTCGCTGCGCTGCATGGCGGATCGGCCGACGGTCCGCCCGCCGCCGCCGGGGCGATCCTTGCCGCCGCGAGTCTGCCCCGCCCCATCGGCGCCGGGAATCCACGTGCTGCCGGTCTGGATGAACTCCGACTCGTAGTCCCGCCACTTGAGCAGCCTCGCCCACGGGCCAAGCCGGTACGGGTACACGAAGTCCGGTATCGCCCCGCCGCGTCCGCCCGAGGTCTCCATCACGCCGTAATCGTTGCGAACCCGCTCCACGCCGCGAATCGGGGGCATGAAGTCCTCGTATTGCCCCAGCTTGGCGGGCATCTCCGGGTGGATCGGAACAATGAACGCCTCCGTGGCGGAGTCATTCTTGGCCATCCACGCCGCACGCTGCTGGGCCAGGGGCCCGCTGGACTCCCAGGCCGCCGTGCTGAAGTCCTGCATGGTCTTGGCGGCACGCCACAACATGCCGTGCGGGCGGTCCCCCGGCGCAAAGCCGCGACGCGAGTAATGCGTTATCCCCTCCATGTCGAAGCTCGGCTGGTTGATCGTCGGGGCGTAGGCCTGGAGTATGTCGCGCTGCACCGCCATTCGAGACCGCAGCGACTCGATGCCGTCCCGCAGATACTGCTCGGTGGCCGGGCTGATGTTCGGGTCGATCCGCGGCTGCTGGATCAGGCCGGCCAGGGCCGCCTCCCACTGGGCGACTTCCGCCAGCGCCATCGCCGACGCCAGGGGCTGGGCGTCCAGTATCGGCACCTCGGCGATCATCTTGACCATGGCGACGTTGTTCATGGCCACGACGTTCATATTCCGCGCCATCCAGTCGGCCCCGCTGATGGCGGCGGCGTCGGCGGCGCCCTGCATCTCCAGCCGGCGGTTGACCTGGTCGCCGACGTTGTAGACGTAGAACATCACGCCGGCCAGCAGCGTCATCGAAAACAGCGCGAGGATGAGGACCTGCCCCTGTGAGCGACCTGATCTTCCGGCAGGAGCGACACGTTGTCCTGACATGGGTGTCGTGGCGCGAGATCGCGGCCGCCATTGCGGATTTCGGACCGTGCCTATCGGCAGGCAGGTTGAGTATTGCGGATTTCCTTCCCGGCAGATATTCGCCCGGGCAATCCGCAATCCGCAACTCATGCTTCGCCCTGCGTAGCGGCTTCGCAGAGCAGGGTCCGCAATCCGCAATAAAGCCCTGGGTGCTCTGATGTCAACTGATCGGCCATCCATATCGCACCGTCCTTCCGAGCATGCAACCTCAACCCGGCTTGGTCGCCTTGATGAGTTCCTTTGCCTTGATAATCCACTCCCGCACTTCGGGTGTGTCCTTGAAGCGCTGGGCCAATATGAAGTAGCCAAGCGATTCGTCAAGCTTCTGTTCATAGGCCTCGATGCCCTTGGCGAGGTTCTCGCCGTATCGCGTATCGGCGATCGCTTCCTTCACCTCGGCGGTGTCGCGAATCTTGCCCGCCTCTTCGAAGAACGCGCGGGCCTTGGCCCACTGGTTCTTCTTGAAGGCCTCTTTGCCGTCTGCCATCAGCTTGTTGTACTGCTGGTCGGCAGCCATGAGCTCCTCGTAGGGGTTGATCAGCGCCGCCGCCGAGGGCTTCATCGCCTTGGCCTTCTCGTACGCGGCCAGGGCCTCCGCGTAACGCCTCTCCATCCGCAGCTTGTGAGCCTCGGCTAAGGTGATCTGGAACTTGCATTCGGCTATCTGTACCTTCAGGGGCTCGTCCAGGATCATCTTGCCGGCCTTCTCGAACTCGGCCAGGGCCTCGGACCACTTGCCGTCCAGGAAATACTTGTTGCCGATGGAGATTATGTCCGCGCGCTGCTTGGCCTGGGCCAGCATCGTCAACTCGGCCCTGGCTTCGGGATTATCCTTGTACTGAATGGACTTGTTGAACTCCGCGCGGGCTTCCTCGATCTTATTCTCCGCCTTGCGCTCCCGGCCTTTGGCCAGGGCCACTTCCGACCGCAGCGTCTGGATCTCATCCTTGTTGCTCTGGCTCGGCTGAATCTCGTCCAGAGCAAGCAGCGCCACGATCAGCAGCCGCTTGTCGCCACTGGCACGAGCCTTCGCGACTCCTTCCAGCCTCTCGTTAAGCGTGCGGTTGCTCGATATCTTCGTCATCGCATCGGATATGCCCTGGGTGATGGTCTTGACCTCCTCGCTCTTCAGCAACGACGCCTGATCGCTGCTCAGCATGTCCCGGGCGGCCTCGTAGCACTTCCCGGCATCGTCGAACAGAGACTGCTGGACGAGGCTTTCGGCCTTTTGGATCTGGGCATGGATCTGGCTGCGGAACTCCGTCTCGTCGATCAACTGGAGGAACTTGGCTTTTTCGGCCTCCAGTTGCGGCGTAAGGACAACCCCCGTCAGCTCGCGCTGCATCGACTGCCTGGCCCCCGCATAGTCACGGCTGTCGAACCGCTCTCGGGCCGAGGCCTCGGCCTGGCGGTAGGACTGGGTCGCCAGGCGCTCGTCGTGGAAGTTCTTTACGCGGTTGGCGGCGTTGACGGTCCAATCGCGAGTGATTCCGCCATCGGTCTGCAATTTCTTGTTGGCCTGGCCGGCGACGTCTTCCTTGGAGACCGCCACATCCCAGTTGCGATCCAGTATGGCCAGGTAGCCCTCGCACAGCGGCATGAGCACCGAGGCCTTGCGGGCCTCTTCGCTGCGCGGGTGCTTCGTGGTCAACTCCTGGAAGTCCTTGACGGCCGAGGCGAACTTCGCGCCATCGAACTTCTTCGTGCCAGTGCCTATCCCCGCGTCCATGGCAGTCTCGCCCGAGGAATATATTTTGCGTATGACCTCCCGCTCGGCTCTAGCCACGTCCCTGGCCACCACGGCCTTGTACACGAGAATCCCGCCGCCGCCGATAAGCCCCAGCAGCAGCACCGGAAGCACGAAGAACAGCAGGACCTTGCGGCCAAGCCGCCGGCTGGGAAGCAGCGCCGTGGCCGCGCCCCGCGGCTCGGCTGAAACCACCAGCTCATCCCCGGCATCCGGCGGAACGAACCCCATGCCGCTGTCGTCGGCCGTCATGACCGGGCGGGGACGCCCCTGCGCCGATCCCGCCGCGGCTCGCCGCCTCGTCGGCCTGGCGGACGCCTTGGCCGACGCCGGCTTGGCGCGGGGAGAGAACACAGTCTTGATGGTCCGGCCAAGCTCTTCCATGCTGCCAAACCGCTTGTCGGGGTCCTTGGCCATCATCTTGGCCACGATCTCCGAGAGCGGCTCCGGCACGGACGGGTTCACCTCGCTAAGCAGCGGGGCCGCCACCGACGTGTTGCCGTGCCACTTCATCCACCGCAACTGCTCGCCGTGCTTGTCGCGGATGATCTCGGCGAATATCTCGTTGAACTTGGGCCGGCCCCCCAGCATCTCGTAGGCGATGAAGCCAAGCGAGTACATGTCCACCCGCCCGTCGACCTTGTGAAGGTCGCCGTAAAGCTCCGGGGCCATGTACTTGGTCGTCCCCAGCGCCATCGACGCCTCGCCTGACATCGCCGCCACGCCGAAGTCCGTGATCTTCGGCCGCAGACCGTCGCCGATAATGATGTTCGAGGGCTTGAGGTCCCTGTGAATGACCCCCGCGCTGTGAACCGCGTGCAGGGCCGCCGCCAGGCGCCAGATGATCTGGAGCGTCGCCTTGGGCTCCGTCGGGCCCTTGGTGTCCTCCAGCACCTTCTCCAGGCTCGCGCCGGCAAGGTACTCCATGACGATGAACAGGCCACGCTCATCCTCGATCAACTCGTGGATCGTGACGATCGACTCCTGCTCGTTGCCAAGCCTGGCCAGGATCTGCGCTTCCTTGCGGAAACGATCCATGAACTTCGGATCACCCGCCAGGTGCGAGGAAATCTGCTTGAGCGCGACGTGGCGGTCCAACATGGCGTCGTAGCCCTTGTAGACTATGGCCTGACCGCCCATGCCGATCCGCTCGACAATCTCGTACTTGCCGACCTTCACGCCCTTGGCGAGCCCGACTCCGTCGGATTTCGTCTGTTCTGTCACCATCTATCCTTGACTGAAAAAACTACCTCGCGTCCTGGGGGAACGTCTCTTTGTCAACGTAATCCTGCACGCCCTCGTTGGGCAGAGCGTATGATGCGGTGATGTCCGTGCCATACTCGTTCTGGCCGAAGCCAAGCTCGACCCCGCCGGGAAACAGCCCGAATATCCGCGCCGCCGTCGGCACCGACAGGTAGAACGTGTGACGAACCGTCACGTGCACATCCTCGTTCTCCTGGAAAAAGCCGTTCTTCTCGTCGTTTCGCGGCTGCGGAGCATCTACCGTCACATCGGTGTGCCCGGCCGCGTAGGCCATCTTCCGCGACAGCCGATCGTCAACCCACGCCGGCTTCTCGACGCCCTGGAGCGACAGGAATCGCGTTACGCCATTGACGTACGCGTCGCCGCCCTCCCCGGCCGCTATGACGTCATCGCTGTCGCACGAAACCGGCAGCAGCGCCGTGACGGCTGAAAGCTTCACCCGGTACTTTTTGCTCGTGGTGTCATCGCTGTCGAGAATGAAGTTTCGCGGCTCGCCCGCGCCGCAGTCCTGCGGAATCACGACTATCGCCGTCCGCGTGGCGCAAAAGGCCGCGTAATGCACGCAGACGTTGCCGACCATCAGCAGCGACGCCTGGGCCATCAGCAGCCCCAACATCAGCAGGAACGGAAGGGCCAGGGCGAACTCGATAATCGCCACGCCCTGCTGGCCGCGCCCGGCGGTCCTGTAGGGCCGGCCCGCACGCCAGAGCATCGACCCCACGGCCACGAAAAGCACGGCACAGACAAGCAGCACCGCCGCACAGGCGATAAACATCCTGCTGGCCGCCGCTTGCAGCAGCCAGTGCGACCTGGGCCCCACCGGCACGACCAGAGGCCAGCAGATCAAGCCGGCCCCTGCCGCCAACGCCGCGCAGCACGCCGCGACAAACCGCCATCGGCCCGGCCGGATGCGGTCTTGTTTTTCGCCTTGTCCGCTCATGGCTCAGAACCCCATAAGGAGTTTGCCCGCCACAGGCCCTCGGACGAGCACCTCGATAAGCGCGATGCCCGATCCGATGCACAACGCAAGTCCGAAGGGTATCTTCGGGCTCTCGGGCGTGGCCGGGTCCGTCACCTGCCGCGCCTTTACCACCAGCACCAGCGACCACCACATCCGCCGCAGCGTCTGGCGCGCCACCCTCTTGGCCAGCATGACCACAATCGCCATAACGGCCGCCACGGCAAAGCCATACATCATGGCCGCGATCGTGAACCGCCAGCCCGTCAGCGCCCCGACGGCGCCCATCAGCTTGGCGTCTCCGCCGCCGATTCCGCCGGCAAGAAACGCCAGCATCAGCGGCAGATATCCCACCGCCAGGCCCGCGGCCGAGCCGGCCAGACCTATCCGCACCTGGTCCTGCCCGGCCAGGCCGCCGACAATAGCGTGGCCCGCCAGCCCGATCAGCACGCCCGGATACGTGATCCAGTTGTAGATCTTCCCGTATCGCACATCCGTGTACGAACCCGCCGCCAGCGCGACGGCCAGAACGCAGTAGGCCCAGTGCTGCATTACAAAGAGCCACCAATCCGAATTATGGGCCGGCATGCTGCCTCCGCTATCGGTCTACACGGGCCATAAAATATCGACGCTCTGCGCCGGGCAACACGCGGGATCAGTGGGTCACGGTGGCCGGGTCGGTCTGGCCGGCGCTGGTGCCGCCCATGATATCCGCGTATATCTCGTTGGTCTTAATGACGATGTCCTTCCAGAACCAGATGATCACTGCAAGCAGCGGCAGCGCTATGGCCGCGACGATCAGGACATACTCCACCATGTCGGCGCCCTGCTCATCCGTATGCAGCGCCTCGACCTTCCGGCTGATCCATTTCAACATGTGCGCACCTTAAAAGGGCCAGAAGCCTGATTTTAAGCCGTCCGCGCTGGCCTATCACGGAAACGGCAACAACTCCAGGAACGTCACCATCTTATAGTTTTCCGCCAGGATCGACACCATCAAGCCGAACGCCCCGACGGCCGGCAATCCGATCACGGCGAGCAAAAGGGCGTACTCGATCGTGGTCTGGCCACACTCATCCGCCCAAAGCCGGCGCAGGATGTTCCCAAGTGCTCGCATCATGCCTGGTCCTGATCCTTTATATCGGCTTGGAAAATCGCTTTCGTGAGGTTCCATAGGCCTCGCAGAATCCGCATCTTCGGCTCGAAGCGGTAGATAGACTTCCTGCCGCTCCAGACAAGCCGGCCTATCCCCGCCCGCCCGGCCTCATCATCGCCGAGCTGGTAGGTAAACATGTCCTGCAAACGATAATGACCATCGTCAGTCAAAGGCAGCACCTCGGCGATCTCCGTCAGGCCTCGCCGGCCGTCAGGGAACCGCGTGACCTGGACGATCACGTCGATGGCCGAGGCTATCTGGGCACGCAGGGCGTAAAGCGGCAACTCCAGCTTGGCCATCATCGCCAGGGTCTCCAGGCGATTCAACGCGTCCATCGCCATGTTCGCGTGAAGCGTGCTCATGCTGCCGGCGTGGCCGGACGTCATCGCCTGGACGATGTCCAACGCCTCGCCGCCGCGGCACTCGCCGATGATGATCCGGTCGGGCCGCAGCCGCAGCGACGAGCGGAACAACTGCGTGATGCCCACCTCGCCGCGGCCCCATCTATCGGCAGGGCGGCTCTCAAGGGAAATCACGTGGTCCTGCTGGAGCTCAAGCTCGGCCGAGTCCTCGATCACGACGATCCGCTGGTGGGCCGGGATGAAACCGCTCAGCACGTTGAGCAGGCACGTCTTGCCGCTGGATGTGCCGCCGGCGACGAGCACGTTCTTCTCGGCCTGGACGCAGACTTCCAGGTACTCCCGCGCCTCGGGCGTCCACGAGCCGACCTCCACGAGGTGATCGGCGTCGAACATGACCTTGGCGAACTTGCGGATGGTCATGATCGTGCCGCGCCGGCTCAGCGGATGGAGTATGACGTGTACGCGGCTGCCGTCGGGCAGGCGGGAATCGATCAGCGGATTATCAGAAGTCAGACGCTTGCCGGTGTACTGCAAGACGTTATTGACCGCCGCCATCAGTGCCCCGGCGTCCTCGAACTTCGCCTCCGTGCGCACCAGCCGGCCGGCCTTCTCGACGTAGATCTCGTCGGGGGCGTTTACCATGATCTCGGAGACGGCGGGGTCTTCCATGAAGGGCATGATGGGCCCCAGAAAATGCTCCACCGTCGCCGCGAAGATGTCGGTCTTGGCCATCTTCATGCCTCTACAACACTGCCTGCGCACAGACACACCACGCACGTCTCCAGATGCATAACGCCGCCTGGCAGCGCACGTGACAACCAAAATGCAAAAAACTGTTAATCCCTATGCTTCCTTTACGTATGAATCCGTCCCGGCCGAGCGGGAATCACGAGCAATCTTAGTTTTTTAGCACACCCTTATTGTAACAACCCGCCGGCCCGCCGACAAGGATGACTTTCCTCCCGTGTCATACCAAAGCAGTAATGTCCGGTCTTACCAAAGTAGAAGTGTCCGCTTTCCGAACGAAGGCGGAGTGATGAGCGGGTGCCGCGGTTTGCGGAGTCCCGGCGCGCCGGGGCGACGCAACCACGTCTTTCGCGTCGGCCAGGCAGCACCCTCACCCCCGTTAGGGGCCCCAAGGGCCGGCCCTGCGGGCCGACCTCTCCCGTCAAGGGAGAGGGGTTGAAGAAGCGGCACCCGAGCAGCCCTGCTCGCTGAAGCGAACAGGACGGGACAAGACAGGCTTCAGGCTATCCCGGCGCGCCGGGACTACCGACTACCGAGGCTGTCCGATAATTCATGACGCATGACGATAGAGTGTCGCTGTTTGGAGAAGCCCGACGGGCTGGCGGCGCATAGCCGGAGGTGACCGAAGGGAACCTCCGGTACGACGCTTTCTTATTTTGGAGCCCCGAAGGGGAGATGGCGGTCCCGGACTCGCCATCGCCCCTTCGGGGCTCATTGTTCATGGGATCAGCTTTCCGGGGGTTCACGAGTACGCTCACCGCCCGGCTATGCGCCGCCGGCCCACTTCGGGGCCGGAAAACGGCACCTGAACACCACTGAATTATCAGACAGCCCCGGCTCCCGACTACCCGGCTTCGCCTTCGGCTACGCCGTGGCAAGCCGGCTACCCGGCTGCCGGCTCCCGGCTACCCTGCTTCGCCTGCGGCTACGCAGGGCTGCGCCGGCTGCGGACGGCATCTTCACCAGGCGAAGTACGCCAGCAGTCCCGCCGCCAGCAGGATGCGGTACACCCCGAACGGGATAAGCCCGTGCCGCGTGAGCCAGCGGACAAACAGCTTGACGGCCACCGCCGCCACGACCGCGCTGACCACAAGGCCAACCAGCAGCCCGGCCGGGCCGACCGACTGCATCAGTTCGTGGCGGTGGGCGAGTCCCGAATAGACCGTGGCGGCGCCCAGCGTCGGCAGCGCCAGCAGGAAGCTGAACTCCGCGGCGGCAACCATGTCCAGCCCCACGACCAGCGCCGCGATGATGGTGACCATGCTGCGCGACGTGCCCGGCCACATCGCCAGGCACTGCGCCGTCCCGATCGCCAGGGCCTGCCAGTACCTGACCTGATCGACCTGGCTGATCCGCCGGGCGCCCTTGTTCCGCAGCCAGAAGAAATACTCCACCACGATCATCAGCACGCCGCCGACCGCCAGTGCATAGACCACCGGGCGCGGACCGAAGAGGTGCTCCTCGATCTGCTTGTGGAAGAGGTAGCCGATGACCGCCGCCGGCAGGAACGCGACCATCAGCAGCCCCGCCAAGTGCAGGCCCCGGCTGTCCTGCTCGTTTAGAAAAAGGGGACAGGCTGCTTTTTCGTCCTCTTGTTGACGTCGTGACTTGCCGAGACAGGCGAAAAAGCAGCCTGTCCACTTTTTCCCACCGGCGGCCAGGCCGGAGAGCATCTGCCCCACGCGCCGGCGGTAAAGCCCCAGGACGGCAAGGATCGCCCCCAGTTGGATGACCACCTCGAATGCGTTGACGGCGGGGCTTTCCACGAACGCGCGCCCTGCCGGCCCGCGCTCGCCCGGGGCCTGGTTCAATCCCAGCCAATCCCCCACCAGGATCAGATGCCCCGTGGAGGAAACCGGCAGATACTCCGTCAGACCTTCAACTACGCCCAGCACAGCCGCCTGCCAGACGCTGATCCGCACAGGCTCGCGGGCCGGGGCACCGGCGGCAGCGACGCTCGGCCGGTCATCCGCCCAGGCCGGCAGAGGCCCACCGTGCGGACCCGGCAGGAGCATCGCCGCGACAGCCACGGCAGCCAACACAACCATTTTGTTTTTCAGCTTCATCGCGACCACCATTGCCTCTCCAGCCTAAAGCCCCAATTTCGGGGACAGATACCAAAGGTCCTAAGATAAGCTCAGAGACGTTGTTTCAATACGAGCCTGAAGGGCTCGAAGCGGCCTGGCTACCCCGCAAGGGGTAGCCTAGGCAGCGCAGCCCAGGGCAGAGCGAAGCGCCGCCCTGGGTACACGGCGGAGCAAATTATCCAAGCCCTGAAAGGGCGCAACAGTGTTATTCACATCAACTTGTGACGCCCTTACAGGGCTCTATTTAAAAGGACGCCCAATACCCAGGGCGGCGCTTCGCTCTGCCCTGGGCTGTGCGGCCCTGCCAGCCCTGATGGGCCGGCAGGACCGCTTTGAGCCTTTCAGGCTCCTGCGCCCGAGGCCGAAGTGCTTATCTTCGGGCCATTCGTATCTGTCCCCGAAATCCACAACTTTTCCGTTCCCGGTTCCAAGTTCCGCTTTTTGCTTTTCCCTGGTTCCGCTGCTGGCCGTTCCCGGGTCCCCGGTTCCGTTTTTCGCCGTTCCGGGTTCCGCCTTTGCTTTTCCCGGCTACTGCAGCGGCTTGTCCTCGGGCAGCGGCTGGGCGTCTTGCTCCTTGAAGCCGGGCGGGGCGGGGAAGATCTTGTCGAAGTCCAGGTCGGCCGCCTTGCAGGCCTGGCGGAGATATTGCCGGACCTGGGGGTAGATGAGCTTTTTCGTCTCATCGTCCAATTCCCGGTACAGTTCGGCCCGGTCGGTCATCGGCAGGTTGTAGCCCAGGGAGCGAGGGTTCAGCATCAGTTCGATGGCGATGCGCACGGAGTAGTCTTGCAGCGGGGGCAGCATCAGCCGCTTTTGCCTGCCTTCCTGGTAGGCGTAATACGCCTTGCGGGCGAATTCGAGGCTCTCGCCGGCGGCGGCGCGGTCGCCGACGGCCAGGGCGACGTAGCCGGTCATCATCGACAGCCCGACCTGGCTCTCGACAAGATCGCGGATGGGCTGATCGTCCGCCCGCAGCTCGCTTATGACATACTCGCCAACGTCGCGGTACTGCCAGGTCGCCCCTGGCGGCTTGTAGTTCTGCCGGATATAGTCGTAGTACGCCTGGGCCTCCTTGCGTCGATGCGAGGCGTAAAGGCCCTTGATGGCGCCGGCCAGGTAGTTGATGTGCCCGTCGCGGAACTGGTTTGCCTCGAACCTCGTCTTGCTGTCCGTGACCTGCCGGGCGATGTTCTTGAGGTAGGCCTGGTGCAGCGGCTCGACGTAGCGAAGGTCCGCCAATTGGTACAGCAGGACGTTGGGCAACTGCATCTGGCTCTCGACGCGCACCGGTTCGAGCGTGATGGCATCCCGGCTGTCACGCCGCGGGCGGGTGTCGAGCATCGTGAGCCGGCCACGCCACGTCAACTCTTTGAGGCAGTTGAACGCGTTTCGCTGCGTGTTGAGCACGTCGCTGTCGTCGAGGTTCTGCTCTTTGCAGATTTTTCGGCCTAGCAGCACCCAGTAGAGTCCGTGCGGCTGTGGCAGGCGCCAGTCGAGCGGGCCGTACTCCTTCATCAGCTCCAGCATGAACGCCGGGTCCATGCGGTAGACGTTCCAGAGGATTTGCGCTCTGACCAGCGCCAGCAGGCGCGTGCGCGGCTGGGCGTAATCCGGGGCGTTCATCAGCCGGTAGCGGACAACGTCCTGGGTGGTCTCGGGCCTGGGCGGCCCGATGCGCACGGCGCTGACGTCCGGCGCCAGGCTCCAGAGGTTATACCAGGCCAGCAGGTCCTGGGGCTGCTTGTTCACGTCCAGCCCGGCCGCGGCCAGCTCGCTGGCGTAGGCCTTCACGTCCGGGTCCTTCAGCAGTTCGGCGAGTTTGTCGGCCTGGATGACGGCGGCGCCTTGGCGTGTGGGGTCCTTATCCAGCAGGCTCTCGTCGGCAAGGCCGGCAAAGGCGTCGATCACGTCCTGGGTGGTCCCCAGGGGGGGCGCGCCGAGAAGGTCCTGCATTCTCACGGCCCACTGACGTTTGTAGACCCAGTGCATGTCGTCGAGGTAATTGCCGATCTTGAACAGGAATATCCAGCCGAGGTCCTTGTAGAGGTTGATGCTCCGCGGGTTATAGGGTATGCCCTGGTCGCGAAGCAGCCTCGCGCCGTTGTAGACCCACCGCCACCGCTCTTCGGGCGTATGAGTTTCCGCGGAGATGTTAAACGCCATGTTGTGCGACTGGTAGCTCCATACGCCGGGGTAGTGGCGCTGGAGCTTGCAGATAAGCTCGGCCTGCTGGTAGGCGTCGTAGAACTTGCCTTCTTCCTTTAGCCTTTCGGCTCGTATGCAGAGGTAATTGACAATGAGCGCCCGGAAGGGAAGTATCTCCCAGATGTCGGCCTTTGTCCGGCGGGTCTCCTGGACGAACCCGGCGCCGACGAACAGCGCCGCGGCAAGTAGCACCCAGGCAAGTTGTACCTTACGTTGGTGTGTCATATCGCAAGCGGCGTCATCGTGGCGCCTCTACGCATCTGCCTCTATACCTGCACCTGTGCCAGCTCTCGCCGGTGGAATACCAGGCACGCCAAAGCCAGCAGTATCGCCGCGCGCACGCCCACGGTCAGCAGCGCCGCCCAACTGAAGTAATCCCACGTGATCCGCGTGCCCTCGACAAGGAAATTGTTCAGCATCGTCGAGGACAGGTCCGGCAGGATGACCTTCATGACCAGGAGCATCCAGCCGGCGACGTCGTACATTACGGGCGCCAGGCCCTTCTCGCCGGGGTTGGCGCCAGAGGAGATCGCCTCGGTCAGGAATCGCATGGCCGTGCCGATCCACAGCAGCACGAAGGACATCAGGCAGCCGACGCCGAACGAAAAGGCCGAGCCGGCGAATATGCCCAGCGCGGCCAGGAACATCAGCCCCATCAGCACGAGCAGGCCCGACTTTATGAAGTTCATCTCGAAGCCGCCGATGCCGTAAAGCACGCTCATGTCGCTGTTGAGAATCGTGACGCTGGCGGCCGAGATGTTGAAGAACCGCACGTTCATCGCCCCGTTGGGGTCCACGGCGGCGGTCGGGACAATCACCGTCGCCTGCTGGTTGACCCGCACCTGCTGCGGCGGGATGAAGTATCTGAAGTTGTCCGTCGGGTTCTCGAACTCCCACGCGGCCAGGCGGTCCGGGGGGGCATTTGGGTCAACGGCGCCCGAGAGCTTGTAGGACATCTGGAGCGTCGGCTGGGCGACCACGGTGACGTCCTTGCCGGGCGGGGCGTTTGCGAAGTGGGCCTTTATGTCATCCAGCGAGAACGCCGCGTTGAAGCCGTCATTCCACAGCCCCACCACTCGCCCGACGGCGCCCGCGGGGCCTTTGGCGGAGTCCCGCTCGTCGGCGCCGCCGACCCATACAGGCCCGAAGATGACCAGCTTTTGGGCCATTGCCGGCGGAGTCCGCACGGACACGACGCCGGCCTGGTCGGCGCCGCCGGCCAGGATGCCGGGGGCCAGGTAGACCTCGCCGGCGTACTGAAGGCCTTTGAACTTCCATTGCAGGCTCTTGCCCGGCGCGGCCGACTGGGCCTCGGACGCCGCTGAGCGACGCATGTCGCCGATGAGCTTGTCCGCCGCGGCCGGGGCGGTCAGGCCGTAGTTCTTCATGTATGAGTCGACGGCGTCATCCCAGGCGCCCTGGTCTTTCTTCGCCTTTATCTGCCGGCGGACCAGGTCGTCGACGTCCGGCGGCGGGGCCTGCGTGCGGGTGCGGGCGGCGAATATCTCGGTCGCGACGGCCTGGGCGTCCCGCGGCCCGATAACCAGGTCGTTGCGTCCGCGAAGATACCAGGCCGTCAGGTAAATCGCCGCATAGGCCCCCGCCAGCAGCGCCCCGGCCAGCATGACCACGCCAAGCCACCGCCCGATCACGTACTGCCAGCGGCACAGCGGCTTGGTGCAGAGGATCAGCACGTGCTTTCCGGCCACGTCGCCGCTGATAAGCCCCACCGACAGCAGCACGACCGACAGCGCCAGCAGCACGCTGACGGCGGAGGTGCTGTAGTCCAGGAAGGTGCGGATTCGCCCCGCCAGCGTGCCGTCGCCTTCCATCAGCGACGGCAGCAGCGCAAGGGATGCTATGAGCAGGACGGCGAACACGGCGGCCACTCTCGTGCGAAGGCACTGCACGAAGGTTTGGCGAGCCACCGTCCAGAGGTTAGCGCCCGGAATGCCGTGGGCGTCGCTCATTGGCGGCCGGCCTCCCTGGGTTGGTCCGCCCCGGCGGCATCGCGGTCGCCTGGGTCCGGTTTCCCGCCTGTCAGAGCGTCGATGACGCTACGGTCGGCCTGGCGCCCTGCGGCGGCGCGATGCTGCTCGGTGAGGCGCTCGGCATCGCCGTCGCGTGCTCTCTGGTCGGCTCCGCCGGCCGGTGTTACCAATCCGCTTATCACCTCGTCAGCCGGGCCATTCGCCGGCAGCGGCGGCGCGGGCGCATTGGCCTGTGCTTGAGCCTCGGATGAGTCCGCGGTCGCGGCGGCAAGGAGGCCTTCGATGACCGCTCGCCCGCCGGGTGCGTCGGAGGCATCGGGGCCGCGGAGGAACCGGGCCACCCCGCCGCCGGCGGTCGCCCCGCCGGTCTTGACCCGGCTTTCCTGCGCGTTCTTGACGATCCGCAGAAACAGGTCCTCGAGCTTCTGCCGCGGGGCAGCCACCTGCCTGATCCGGCGCCCGGCGCTGGCCAGGACCGCGCCCACGCGGTCCAGCGTCGCCTCGTCGAGCCTGTCCGTGGTGAACTGGGTGTACGACTGCTGGCAGAGCAGCTCATCGACCCCGCCGAGGGCCTGCCGCCGCCCGCCGTAGAGGATGCACACGCGGTCGCACACATCCTCGACGTCGCCCAGCAGGTGGCTCGACAGGATCACCGTCTTGCCGCGCCGGGCCAACTCGACGATCAGGTCCTTGAACTGCCGCGTGCCGATGGGGTCCATGCCGCTGGTCGGCTCATCGACGATCAGCAGGTCCGGGTCGTTGATCAACGCCTGGGCCAGCCCGATGCGGCGCTGCATGCCCTTGGAATACTCGCCGAGGCGCCGGTGCGAAACGCTCGCCAGGCCGACCATGTCCAGCAGCATGTCTACCCGCCGGCGGCGCTCCGTGCGGTTCTGGTGGAACAGCCGGCCATAAAAATCCAGCGTCTCCCGCGCGTCCAGGAACGGGTAAAGGTACGACTCCTCCGGCAGGAACCCGATCCGCGCCTTGGTCGCAACGTCCGTCGGGCGCCGCCCGAAAACGGCGATCCGCCCCCGCGTGGGAAACAGCAGGCCAAGGATCATCTTCAGCGCTGTGCTCTTGCCGGAACCGTTAGGCCCCAGCAGCCCGAAGACCTCCCGCGGGCGGATCTCCAGGTCAAGCTCGGCCACGGCCGTGACCTTCTCACGCAGCCAGAAGTCCTTGAATACCTTCGTCAGGCCGCTGGTTATGACAATCGCGTCGTCGGAATCGCTCATATTTCCAAATCCGAATCTCGAAGCACGAAATCCGAAACAAATCCAAATCAACAAATTCAAATGTTCAAAACGCCGGTATCAGACGCCACTCTCATCAGGATGCTGAACTTCCTCTGGGGGAGTTTCTGTTTGTTTTGAATTTCGTGCTTTGAATTTGTTTAGGATTTCGTGCTTAGGATTTCGGATTTCCCGGGCGGCACATGTTCATCAATTCCGAGCCGCCGCCTACCGTACCACGCCGGCGACGGGCTATTTGCCCGGCTCAGCCGGCGCGGGCGGCGGACCGTTGTTCTTCTGCCCGCTGAGCCACTCGGTCCACGCCCGCCGCGTCTGGCGGATGATATCCGAATCGCGGTTGAGCTTCAGGACTATCTTCGGGCCGGCCCCGGTTACGTAGTGCTTCTCGGCCGTGGGATCGCTGAGGATCTCCTCGCGGGCCTCATCCCACCAGCGGTTTATCACGAAGGACGGGTTCGCCTCGTAGGCCGCCAGCCGCTGCTCGAAGTCCGCGACGCGC
>Ga0315285_10001214_pt1 | contig 26962 bp, 30 predicted proteins | sample YL17G09_36_MG_FD_203698 | JGI IMG/M metagenome (GOLD analysis project Ga0315285, IMG submission 203698) | Sediment microbial communities from Yellowstone Lake, YNP, Wyoming, USA - YL17G09_36 | ecosystem: Environmental > Aquatic > Freshwater > Lake > Sediment | place: USA: Wyoming | collected... | reverse complement strand
AACCCACTCCATGATCCAGTTTTTTTCCAAGTCCTCTCCGCCCACTTCTTTTATGAAAGCTTCCAAAGGTCTGCCCCAAATGTCTACAAGATCCATTGGTTGCAATTCTCTTCCCAACAGCAGGAATGGTGTGGATTCAGAAGAATGCATCAGAACATATTCATATTTCAACTTCCCAGCATCTTCCAAAACTATCAGCAGTCTCCTATGCCCTCTCTCATAATCTAAACCGATCGCGGAATCGAGATGGGGAAGTTCCCTGCCACCGAAAGCGGGAGTCTCCGCGTGCAAACCATATCTTATCCCCAGCCTTCTTATCCTTTCCATGTTGGTTTCCAAACCTGGCTCCTGAAATTCAGAAATAGATTCCAAATCTATCTGGACAAACTCCACACCTTTTGTTATGGCATATTGAGCCTTTTTATACTGACCTGCAGCAATGGCCTGCATTCTCTCCTCTTGAGATGCTGCACTGAAAATTCCACTTCCAACTCCAATCAGATATGTCAAAAAATCACCATATTAACTGTTGCAATCCAGGAACTCCAAATTTACTTTTCATGAAATCTCTGACCAACACGAATTGGGGGCCGACGATGGTGTGATAGTTTTTTGCCATTCTATGAACTACTGCAAACTCATACGGGCCTTTGGATTTGAAGAATGATACGTCACCTAATCCTAAAGTCTTCAAAACTTTGTTCGTTCCTTCTTTCACTTTTTTTACCGAATCATCAACCTTCTTCGCAGATTCCTTCAATTTCTCCAAAGCTTTCAATTTATTTTCCAGCTCCTTCTCGTCATGGATGAAAACTTCTGGATATTCTTCTTTCATTATCTCGGCGATGGGAATGGTTGTTTGAGCTCCTGTTTCATTTTTGACTCTAACATCACCAAGCATGGTGTCTATGTAATTGTCCAATTTCCTTTGCTTCGCTATCAATTCGAGGCAGTTTATAATAATGAAGTTCTGGCTTCTAGCACCAACGATTATATCTTCCATTGCGACATCTTCAAATTCAGCGCCATTCGCAAGCCTCCACACAGTTCTGAGCATGGGTATGTCGACGTGGATGAAATACGGACTGTAAATCCACGGCTCTCTTCCTCCGAACCCACCGTAAGTTCCTTCAAATTGCTTGGCCAGCATTTCTCTTGCGTCAAAAATATCTTTGAGTGTAATTTCAACTTGATATTCTTTTTCCACGACTTTCGCTATTTTCCTTACGACATGATCTATACATGGCTCTACGGGCAAGCCAAAATATTCTTTATCTGCTTTTACACCTGCTCGTTTCAATTCTTGCATCTCTTCTCTTGTAAATCCCATGTCAGAAAGAGTAATCTTGTGCAACCAAGTTCGCGTCATCGCGTATTTCTCGCGCGGCGAAAAGGGTTTCCAAGCCCACACTCTCATAAAATCATTGGAAATCGCTTGCGTGTCTGGCCTAAAAGTGGCGGCGTTATGAGCAATATCTCTCCTTAACTCAGGACTAGACAAGGCATCGTTAATCATTTTATATCTCGCCAGCGTAGGCCTCAGCATCTCTTTGTATTCCTTGAAAGAGGTTTTTCTAGATTCAAGCAGTCCTGACAAAATCTCATATCTTCTCAATACAGTATCCCTGAAAATTTTATCTCTCCATTCCACAAATAATTTATTTTTTGTCGCAAGAACCACACCCTCTGCCTCGGAGACTTTTAGTTTTTTTGAAATTTCTTTCGGATTGGTGTCATTGTCTTTCAAGTTCATAAAATCCGCAATAATGGTCGGCCAACGCGGCGCTATGGATTTCAAAGAAATCATTTCACCCGTGTGGACGTCCACTTCATCAATAAATATGGCTTTGAGTGTTTGCTCACCTTCCATAATCAATCTCTCTCCATCTACCTGCTTTCCATTTTTCATCAACCACTTCCCTTTCTCTATCTTGTGGAAATGCTCCATCTGTTCTTTATACTTTCTCAAATCGTGCCAAATCAATTCCATGTCAGAAGCTGCGGTGGATATGCTTGTCAATCCATTTTTGATCATGCCTTCCAACTGCTCTTTCTGTTTTACTGTCAACTCATAATATTCCCTGAAGACAGGAGATACTGTTATCCACTCGTCTATTTTGAATCTTACAAATCCCCATCTTGGAAACTGGAATAAAAGAGAATAGGCCACACCTGACCACACGCCAACCGGTGTGGTAAAGTCCAAACGTTGTCTAGCCTCATATGGAGAGGAATTTACTCCGTCGCCCTCTTTCACATCTGCTCCCTGTGTTGGAGGCGGATCAAACCATTTTTTTCCCGGTATTGAAGGAAGCTGGATAGGTATAGGCATAAATATAAATTTATCTTGAAATTGCTTAAACTTAATTTTTTGAATCAGATTGTCATCAAATAAACGCCTATGCCCATTAAAATGATTCCAAAAAGAATGGCGCCTTTTATAGTTCCCATCACTTGCTGTTTTGCATCTTCAAATGGGTATCCGAAAACTATGAGCAGCCCGACAAAAAAAGTCAATCCGCCTATAATTTTGTAAATTATCCCCATTTTCTCTCATTTAATTAATTGAAATCCGTAACTTATAAGCACTGGACCTGTTACAAAACCAAAAATCCCGCCTTCCATACTTTTTGTGGAAAATCCACCATACATGAGTATCAATCCTAATGTTATCGACAAACACCCCAGTTCTTTTAGCATATCTATTTGATGGATAGAAAGGTTGATATATTTTTAGTATACCACAACCAAATTAATAGTTAGTGGTAATATGCCAATATTCGCTCGTACCAAAATACTGCTGGAAGACGATTGCCTAAAACCTCCAGGAGTTCCTTACATGACTTTAAACTATTCCGGCCCCAACCCTCAGCTCTTGTACAGAAAAGTCAAAGAATTGCTGCTGCTGATTTGGAAAGCTGACATGAACGAGCTGCAAGAGAAGAATTTCAGATGGGACAGAAGTGGTGGCGCAGAAAAGTTTTCAGTAAAGTTTGAGTTGGTTAAAGATGTAGATCAGTTTACTTATTATGAGATCAAAGTTGAATTGAGCGGAGAATCAAAGCCGAGCAAGGAGTTCGGAAAGGAGGGAACTGCTACGGTAGTGATAGACCCGAAGATGAGAACTGAATATCCTCAAGACACTTTGTGGCAGAGAAGTTTCCTTTACGAAATGTTCAGAGTGTTTTACCATAGAACCATTTATCAAGATATGAGAAAGATGTACAAAGACAATTGCAGACGCGATGTGGCACTTTTACATGAAGAGATTAAATCTTTTCTGAATGTCATACCGAAGAGTTGATTGACATGGCCATGTGGAGAATGGAAGACGATTGTTTGGCACCTGAAGCTAAAGTGAGAATAGACTATGTGGGGCCAGAGCCATTCAGGATAGTGTCGGAAATGAAAGAGACTTTGAGGCAGACCCTTGGGAAGGAAACAAAAGATGTGTGGGAGAGAGATTTCAGGTGGGATATCACAGACGACCCAAGGATGTTTTATACGAGATATATGGTATCGGAAAGGCCAGACGCAAATTCAATGATATTGTGGGAAGTGACCGTACAAGGGTTTCAGCCGGCTGATCCAACTAAAAACGGGAAGGTTGTAATACTCGTTGGCGGGGTGGTCATGACGGATTGGGACTTGGATTCTGCCTTTAAAAAAACCCCTCTATACAATGGAAAGATCAAGATATTCGGCAGGTACGAGATGGGCGGTTTGCTGTGGGTTTATCACAGACTGTTTTATAATGATGTGAGGAGAGTCCTCATACACAAGTGCGCAGAGAAGTGCGAGGAACTGGTTTTAGCAATGAGAAGAACACTGAAGATACCAGAACCTGAGAAGGCGATGTAATGGGAATATTTGGATTCGGAAAAAAGAAGGTAGTTCCTAAAGATTTGGAGCCTTTGCCTCTTCCACCAAAAGGAATGGGCATGGAAATTGCACATGACACACCAGAGATGAGCAATTTAAGAGCGAAAATAGATCTTATAATGACTCAGATGGAAAGTATGGCAGTAAAATATCAGACTCTGAATGAAAAGATAGACAGAATAGAAAGAATGGTTCAAGAAATTTACGCGATGGCGAAAAAAGCCTAAATGAAGTAATTTCCTTTTTCCTTCTGCTCCATGTCCAATCTTGAGTTTAGCTTGTTTGCTCTAGGTCTACCTGTTTGACTGTCTTTTCTGAATGTTATACCCACTTCTTTCAAAAAAATATTGAAACCTTTTTTCAGACTGCTTATTCCATCAACTGTTCCTTCCTTTCCAGGGTTTCCAAGAAAAACCATTGCCCTACTTCCCATTTGACTCAGAAACAGCAGATCGTGATCAATGACTAAAGCGGATTTTTCCCTAACTTCAGTGATTTTATTAATCATTTTACAAATTTCTAATCTTTGCTCAACGTCCAGAAAGGCCGATGGCTCGTCGAAGACATACAAATCAGCATTCTGGCTCAGAGTAGTTGCGATCGATACTCTTTGCAGTTCTCCTCCAGACAAATTCTGAACATCTTTCTCCATCAGTTTATCCAATTCAAGAGGCCTAATAATTTCTATTTTGTAATTTTCATCGTCCACATCACCAAATTTTTTGACAAGTTCCTTGACTGTGCCATCAAAATCTGTCCTGATATATTGAGGCTTGTAAGAAATTTTCAATTTAGAGCCCAACTCACCTTTGTAGTCTTTAATCTCACCAGCAAGTATTTTTGCAAAAGTTGTTTTGCCAAGTCCATTGGCACCAAAAACCGCCAACACTTCCTTTTTTCTAACATCACAATTTTTTATTTCGAGTCTGAAACTCTCGAATTTTTTTTCAATGTTTTTAACGGAAATTAAAATCTCTGGAGAAGATTCTCCTTCTATTAATCCAGAAGGAAAATTAATTGGGTTTTTTCTTATTCTAACATTATCTTCTTTTATGTAGCCGTCAAGGAAAGTGTTTATTCCAACTCTAACTCCATATGGTTTTGACACTACTCCATAAGCCCCAGGAACTCCGTAAAATATTTGAATTTTGTCGGCAAGAAAATCTAACGTTGCAAGATCGTGGTCGATAATCATCAGAGATTTGTCTTTGCAAAATTCTCGAATTTTTTTTGCTACAGCCATTCTTTGGAAGACATCGAGAAAACTTGTGGGTTCATCAAAATAGTAAATGTCCGCATCTTTTGCAAGTGCTGCGATGATTGCTATTCTTTGCAGCTCTCCTCCAGAGACTTGATCAACATTTCTATCCAAAATTTCTTCCAAGCCAAATAATTTTGTCAGCTCGTTCACAATTTTCCTTTCATCGACTTTTTCAAGAAGAGTTGAAACTTTTCCTTTAAACATATTCGGTATCTTGTCCACTCTCTGAGGCTTGTATGATGTTCTGATCTCATTCTTCTCCATATTCTCCAAATAAGCCTGTAACTCAGTTCCACGAAACATTTTGATAATTTCTGAAAAATTAACTTCAGTCTGCTGCCCTAAGTTGGATTTTAATTCTCCGGATAAAATTCTAATCGCAGTGGTTTTACCCAAGCCATTGGATCCAACGATTCCTACAACCTCATTTTTCATAGGAAATGGCAACCTGAACAAAACAAATTCATTTATTCCAAATCTGTGAATAGGTGTTTCTTTTAATTCGTGCGGAAGGTTTACGATGTTAATACAAGGATAACCCATTTTGCTAGAGACTTTTATGCAAAACCCACAACCTATGCACAAATTTTCATCAATCACAGGGAAACTTTCTTCGTCTGCTGTGATGCAGTCTTTTTCAGCTCTGTTCACTGGGCAGACCTTCATGCATTGATCTGTTAATTCCTTCAGCCTTTTCTTGTCCCTGGGGCAAACTTCCCTATCGACAACTGCGATTCGATTAACCATAAACAATAGTTGTCAGCTGAATTTAAAATTCTTTTTAGAAATTGAGAGGAAAAAGTAGGTATTGCTTGTATAGGAGAAGACTGTTATCACTGAGAAAAAGAAGGCGGTGATTACGCAGGTAAGAAAAACGTAATGATAGTTGTTTAAAATAAAACCGACCAATTGAACGTATTGCTCGGTGGAAAATGTTTCTGCGGTGTTCAAAACCGGGTTTGCAACAAAAATTTTTGTCAAAAGGGGAGAGAATATAAAAGTGATTGAGAAAAGTAGGGTAAAAAGTAAAATGATATTCAATACACCTACAAGAATCCACATCAATGTTGTTTGCAAAGGTCTTTTTTTGACCAGGCTGAAATTTGATTTTATTCCTTTCAAAAGGTTTTTTTCTTTCACTATGGCTGGAATTGACACAAAAAGTAGAATGTCAAAAATTATTTTAAAAATTATTCCTAATTGAACAAAATAGATCAGAAGCGAAAAAAAGATGGCGAGCAAGGAAAATGCTAGAAGATGCCAATAGATAGAAGAGGAATATTTTAAACTAGGACTGAAATTTTCTCCAGTCTGAATGTTGTGAACCAAAGCCCCAACAAACCATAGGTTTGCAAAAAACACGATTATTGAAGCAATTATGATTGGAATCAAGTATATTGCCACTTCCCCGAGAACAGTTTCGGAAATCTCTAAAGTAAAAATTGATGGTGATAATTTTAGAATTGGTATTATGAAGACTGATCCTGCCAGCAATGGAATTAAATATAGAAGGAAGAACGGGAGGATTCTAGTAAATTGAAAGGCTTCTGAAAAACTTCTGGCCAAGATTCTTAAGATGTTCATTAAATTAAAGTAAGGGAACTTTTATTTAAGTTTTTTAGTTTTGATTATTTAAGTATGATAATTGGCCTTGTTGGAAAACCTTCGAGCGGAAAATCTAGCTTCTTCAAAGCATCGACCTTGATAGATGTGAAAATAACTGGTATACCTTTCTGTACGATAAAGCCGAATGTTGGAATTGGATATATCATTGTTGATTGCGCATGTAAAGAGTTCGGAACGAAGTGCAATCCTAAAACTGGCTATTGCAAGAACGGAAAAAGATTTGTTCCTGTCAGACTGGTGGATGTGGCTGGACTGGTTCCGGGAGCGCATGAAGGTAGAGGTTTGGGCAATCAATTCTTAGATGATTTAAGACAAGCGTCTGCACTGATACACATTGTTGATGTTTCTGGCACTAGAGATGCTGAAGGAAAGATTACGAGTGGATATGATCCTGAAAATGACATAAAATTTTTAGAAAAGGAGATAGACATGTGGTTTGCTGATGTCATAAAAAGGGCTTCGCAGAAATTCGGAAGAACACAGAACATGGCCCAGACTGTGGCAGAACAGTTGAGCGGTTTGGAAGTTGATAGGAAGCAAGTGGAGCAGACGTTGGAGAAAGTGTCTTTGGCCAACATAGAATCTTTCGCGACCGAACTTAGAAAAATATCCAAACCGATTCTCATAGCCGCAAACAAAGTAGATTTGAAACTGGCACAGGAAAATTTCGAGAAACTGAAACAGAAATATGAAAAAATTGTCCCAACATCGGCGGAGTCGGAGATTGCTCTGAAAAAGGCAGCGGAAAAAGGCTTAATTGAGTATCTTCCTGGAAGTAGTTTTACAATTCAGGATCCATCAAAATTGGCAGGCCCGCAGATAGAGGCACTAGAAACCATAAAGAGAGAAGTGATAGAGAGATATGGATCTACTGGTGTGCAGAATTGTTTGAACAAAGCTGTTTTTGAATTGCTCGATTATATCGTTGTCTATCCGGTTGAGGACGAGAACAAATTGTCGGACAAAAATGGAAATGTCTTACCTGACATTCATCTAGTTCCCAATGGGACTACTGCCATTGAGCTGGCATTCAGAATTCATACTGATATAGGACAGAAGTTTGTCTCGGCTATAGATGCGAGAACGAAAAGAAGGTTGGGAAAAGATTATCAACTGAAAAATAACGACGTGATCAAAATCATGACATCCAAATAATTATAAAGAGAAATTAATAATATGAAAAGGTCTGCTAAAATCTCGATCCTCTTAATAGCAGCTGTGATGGTGGCCATAATTTGGACCAACCTGAATCTTAAACCAAATGTCATTACCCCGCAAGATTTGTGCATGCAAAAATGCAAGGAACAGCTAGATGCAGGAATGGATTTGTCGGACGGCCCTTGCCTTTCTAACAATCTTGACTCGGGCTGGGTCTGCGACGTGGCCCACAGTCCTAGGACAGACGTGGACGACAAACCCGAAAATCAGTGCCCAGAATACATGAAAACTGCATTTCATTTCGTGGAAGTGGACCCAAACTGCAATTTCATACGTGCAGTTTAATAAGTAACTTTGATAATTATTTTTTAGTGGTCTTTTGTATTCGGAAGAAGTAGAAAAATTTCTAAAGAAAAGTAGAGTTACAGTAGGGGATACTGTAAGAATATCAAAAAAGAAACTCGTGCAAGAAGGGGTGTTGCTGCCTAGAATAGAACTTGGCGATCAGTCTTCCTTGGTTCTGAAACTTTCCAATGGATACAATGTCGGAATAAAGTTTGAGGAAGGGTTGAAAATAAAAAAGATCGGACCGACGGTGAAATTTGGACTGATACCCAAGATGAAAATAAAGCACAGGCCAGACTTGCCGTCGGTTTCTTTGATTGCCACCGGCGGGACTATTGGGACTCATGTTGATTACAAGACCGGCGGGGTGTACATGTGCAGGAAGCCTGAAGAAATTCTTGCCACGACACCTGAGCTGGAAAACATCGTCAACCTGAAATCTTTGTTGAGGCCATTTACAGTAGCGAGCGAAGATATGACATACAATCACTGGCAAAATTTGGCAGAGACGACTGCCAAGGAATTGAAAAAGTGCGATGGAGTGATAATCACTCATGGGACTGATTGTTTGCATTACACAGCTGCAGTATTGTCGTTTATGTTAAAAGATTTGACAAAGCCTGTTGTTCTTACAGGGGCCCAGCGCTCTCCGGACAGAGGAAGTTTTGACGGGAAGATGAATTTAATCTGCTCGGGTTACTTCGCAGGCCATGCTCCAATGGGTGAAGTGGTGGTAGTTATGCACGGCTCAACGAATGATGATTTTTGTTATGCCCACAGGGGAACCAAGGTTAGAAAACTGCACACGTCGAGAAGGGATGCCTTCCGTTCTGTGAATGATCTGCCGTTGGCCAAAGTCTGGCCGAACGGGAAGATTGAAGTGTTGAATCAGAATCATGTGAAAAGAGATAAGAAGAAGGTTAAAGTTGATACAAGGTTTGAACCTAGAACGGCTTTGGTGAAAGTTTATCCCAACTCGGATCCTTCCATAATTGACTGGTATATTCAAAAGGGATACAGAGGAATTGTTCTTGAAGGGACTGGATTGGGGCATGTCCCGACAGGAGAAAGTGGAACCACCAAGCAGTTCGAGAAAAACATATCATGGATTCCTTTCATCAAAAAAGCGGTTGACAGAGGGATTGTTGTAGTTGTCACGTCTCAATGCCTGTACGGAAGAACTCATCCTTTTGTTTACAGAAATTTGAGGCTGCTTGGAGAAGCAGGAGCTGTGTTTGGAGAGGACATGCTGCCCGAAGTTGCTTATGTTAAACTCGCTTGCCTGCTGGGAAGAAACAAGGATCCGGAAAAAGTCAAGAGGTTGATGTTGACCAATCTCGTTGGAGAGATAACGAAGGAGACTCTGCCGGAAACATTTTTAATGTGAACGGTTGGAAGAAATGGAAGATGATGTAAAGCAAATCAATTTTAAAAAATTGGGACTGAAAGCTGGATTGGAAATTCATCAGCAGTTAGACACTACTCACAAGTTATTCTGCAATTCTTCCGCCGCAATGAAAGAAAGGGAATTGGCAGGGATAATAAAAAGAAAGCAATATCCTGTCGCCAGCGAGCTGGGTGAGATCGATATTGCTACCCAGCATGAGTTTTTGAGAGACAGGACTTTCTATTATCAGGCCTTTCCGCACGAGACTTGTCTGATAGAATTGGATGAAGAACCGCCTCGTGGAATAAACGAAGATGCGCTGAGAACTGCTATTGAAATCGCTCTAATGTTGAATTGTGAAATTCCTGACGAGATTCATGTGATGAGAAAAACTATTACCGACGGGAGTAACACTTCCGCTTTCCAGAGGACTGCAGTAGTTGGCATGAATGGTTTCCTTAGATACAAGGGAAAGAAGATTCCAATCACTTACATCAATCTTGAAGAAGATGCGGCTGCGATAGTTGGTGAGGAGGGCGGGAATGTCACATATCGGTTGAATAGATTAGGCGTTCCTTTGGTTGAGGTCGGAACGGGAATTATGTCTGGATTCACACCTGAAGAAATACAGGACATAGCATTCAATATCGGTATGATATTCAGATCGACTAGAAGAGTCAGGAGAGGGATAGGAACCATAAGACAAGATGTCAATATCTCGATAAAAGGCGGTGCTAGGACTGAATTGAAAGGATTTCAAGAACTGGGGATGATAGCCAAAATTATTGAGAATGATGTCAGAAGGCAGTTGTCGTTGATAGAGATAAAGAAGGAAGTGAAAAATAGGAAAGTCAGAAAAATAACTTCTCCGCCAGTTGATGTGAATAACATTCTGAAAGACACGGAGTCAAAAATTCTGAAGTCGATAATAGATGGAGGAGGAACAGTTTTTGCCATAAAACTGCCTGGATTTGATGACATGCTTAAAAAAGAGATTTATCCAGGGAAGACTCTTGGGAAGGATTTGGCAGAGTTTGTTTCAAATTTTGGTGTAAAAGGCATTATCCATTCTGATGAAGATCTGATGAAATATCAAGTTTTCAACGATTTCATTAAAATAAAGGAACTTCTTAAAACCGAAAAAGATGATGCGGTAGTTTTGATTGGAGAATACAAAAATAAAGGAAAAGCTGCTGAGATGCTGATTGAAAGATGCAATCAGATTCTTGTAGGAGTGGAAAAAGAGGTCAGAGGAGTGACTGAAGATGGAGGATCGAAGTACAATAGACCTCTGCCAGGTGAGCATAGGCTTTATCCTGAGACAGATGTCATACCTATCACTGTGACAAAAGAATTCATTACAAGAATAAAAAAGAATTTGCCCGAACCATGGACTAAAAAGCTTGCTAAGTTCAAGAAGATGGGCCTATCAGACGATTTGGCAAAGCAAGCGTTGAGATCGGAATATGTGGACATTTTTGAAAGAATTGTGAAGGAGAAAAAGGTTGATGCCAAAATTGTTGCAAACTTTTTTGTGAGCACGCTGAAAGATTTGGAAAAAAGAGAGGGTGTGAAAACAGAGAATATAAATGAAAAACATTATTTGGATGTTTTTGATGGTTTGCATAAGAAAAAAATTGTGAAAGAGGCTTTGCCACAGATAACAAAGCATTTGGCAACGAAACCTCATGCCAGCATTGTTGAAGCGATAAAGGAATTGAATCTGTCACCTATCAAACCACAGGAATTGAAAAAGATTGTCGAGGAAGTGGCGGCGAATCCCAGTTTCGATTATGAAAAGACTCTGGGAGTTGTGATGAGCAAAGTTCGGGGAAGGGCCGATGTAGAGACTGTAATCAAACTTGTGAAGAAATATAAAAAATAAATTCTATTCCTTTACTACCCTGCTCAAAATCTGAAATATAGATTCTACTGCCAAGAATTCTGTGATTTTATTTTCTTTCATTGTTTTAATTTCAACCAAATCCAATCCAATCACATTTCCTTTTGCTATAACATCGATTAGGTCTAAAAATTCAGAGAAAATCAAACCGTTAGGTTCTGGATTGTCAACTGCAGGAGCTATAGAAGGATCAAAAACATCTATGTCCAAACTAATGTATACGTCAGAATCTTTCACAAAACTTCTCAGCTTTTCTTTAACATTTTCAACATTATTCTTAATCTGCTCCGGAGTAAAGTAAAGGATGCTATTGTCTGAAATGAATTTGAAATCTTCTTCGCCGCAATCTCTCAATCCTATGATTGTTATATTTTCAGGGCCTATAATTTCACTTGCCCTTCTTACCCAAGTGGTGTAGTTATGCTTTTTAGTAAATCTGGCATCAGCATTTAACGGCTCGAAAGATTCGTGAGCCAAATCATCTTCATACTCATCTTTGATATCTCCATGTGCATCGAAAATAACAAGTTTTGTATTTTTTGGAAATGCTTGCAAGGTATAGAAACTTAGCAGATGGGATTTACCTAAAATCAATGGAAACTTCTTGCCATCGACAATTTTTTTCACAGCATTAGTTATGTCAGATAATTTTTTCAGCTGTATGTCACCGGCATCGCCGATCTTTACATTTTCCAGCATGTTGACTTTTCTATCCACATCAAAGACATCGACAAAGTCACTAACTTCACGTATTGACGATAAGGTGTCTTTTGCACCTTTTCCTAAAGGAACTCCAAAAGCTACTACGTTTGCCTCTTCTTGAGGTAAATTGAACCAATTCACAAATTTTTTTGGCATAATGATAGTTTATACTCATTTAATTAAAGTTTTAATCTTTTTATAATTTTTCAGAATCAGCTAAAAGATTTTCTTTCTTTTATCATTATATTATTCACTTTCTCGGCATCTTTCGGGAATTCTCTCCCTCTAGAAATCACGTGTTTTTCGGCTTTTTTCGCTCCGAATTTTTCAATTAGGTATTCTTGAGCCTTTTTTACGTCGAATGGTTTACATGAGAAAATGTCTACGGAAGCAAACCCATATCCTCTGAAAGTGTGTATGGATATGTGTGATTCGGCTATGATTACAAAAGCAGAAATTCCGCCTTTGTCAAAAGACTTTGGATTTCCCTCATGGAAAATTACATTTGGTTCAGAAATTTTAGTCATGTCGATGAAGTTTGGCAATTGATCTAAAATATTATAAATAAATTTTGTGTCCGAGAGTTTTGCTTCGTCGCAGCTGTAAAGATCGAGAGTCAAATGTGGTCCAAACATTTTTGTATTCGTGCTACTCCTTATTTATTATTTATCATTTATGATATTTAAACATAGTTAAATACTTTTCGTTAATTCAGAGAATTTTTAGTAGCACCTTTCACTTCAACTTCAATAATTTTTCCAAAAATTTTTTCATTTCTTTGAATGAAAATCGGCTTGTAAGCAAAATTTCTTCCGACAAACCCATTTTTAACTTTTTCATCGACTAAAAACTTTCCTTTCCATCCAATCCACTTCTTATTTTTTTCAAGCGAGATCTCTTTTACCAAATCGTGCAGAAACTTGGCTCTTTCATTCAAAATTGTTCTATCCAGCTGCTTCAATTTTTGGGCTTCAGTCCCCGGCCTAGCCCCAAACTTGGAAATATTCACAATGTCTGGCTTAACTTCTTTGATTAATTCAATTGTTTGACGGAAATCCTCTTCCGACTCTCCTGGAAATCCAATTATCACGTCTGTACTCAACGTAAGGTGCGAAATCTCTTTCCTGAATTTTTCAATAATATTCGAAAAATCTTTTGTATTGTAGCCACGCCTCATCAAACTCAGAATTCTGTCGCCTCCCGACTCGACTGGCAGATGCAGGAATTTGAATATTTTTTCTGATTTGTATGAATGTATCAAATCATCCAGAATGCATTTTAGATGCAAAGGATTCATCATCCCAACTCTAACAAAAAATTCTCCTTCAATCTTACTGATTTCATTAATTAATTCTGGTAAAGAACTGCCGATGTCCTTTCCATAACAAGAATTGTCTTGGGAAGTTATCCATATTTCTTTACAACCATTGCCAATCGCAGTCTTAACTTCCTCTACAATTTTTTCTTTTGGATAACTGGATAATTTCCCTTTTGCAAATTTCACAGAACAATATGAGCAGTTACCTAGACAGCCTATAGATATTTGAGCTATGCCAATTACAGGATTTGATCTAACCTTTGGTAAACAAATTTTTGGTTTCCTGAAGTCTTTTAAAAAAATTGTTTTCTTTCCTTCAATTGTAGCATTTACAACATCAGCAATTCTTTCGATGGAATCTGGTCCTATTATACTGGCATTAGGATTTATCCTCCCTATTATTTTTTTAGAAGTTTTTGGCATGCATCCTGCGACTATTAATGGCTTTTTCAATTTAGTTAATTCATTTATCCTAAAAATCATTCTTTGTTCAGTTGGAGATTTGACGATACAAGTGTTTATGACGTTGAGATTAGATTTTTTTGGAGAGTCGACAATTTCAAATCCTTTTTCTTTAAGTAAACCTGCCATAATCTCCGAATCTGAAAGACTTGCTGAACAGCCATAGGACTCTATAAAAATTTTTTTCATAATTTCACTTTATGTGTATTTCCACGACATCCAGATCTTTCAGTTTGAAATCAAGCCCGACTTTCTGCCCGCTGTAAGGAGTTGAGTCGAAAACTCTGGCAAAAGAAAATTCTTTTAGAAAATCCTTATGAACGGATTTTGCCACGTCTCTCACTGTCGCATCTTCAGGTAAAGTTATTGGCGGAACTACCTTTGGTTTTCCTGGAGATTTAGTGTAAATCCTTATCAAATCAAGCCTCGACCAAAGAGTGCCTTTCAATTCCTCCAGTCCAAGTCTTTCTTTTGCTGAAACCGCCAATTTATCGCATTTAACAGCGTCACATTTGTTAAAAGCGAAGATAATCTTTTTGTCTTCAAGTTTTCTCTTATCTAGAATTTTTGTCAGTTCTTCTGTTTGCTTATTCACATCCTCTGTCGAGTCAATCAAAATTAAAATCAAATCACATGTCTGCAAAATGCTCATAAGATCTGAATCGAATGTAGAAGGTATTTCTATAAGTTGTATCTGTACATCTCCATAATTCATCATCCCAACCACAGGTTCTTTAGTAGTGAATGGATAATCTCCGACCTCAGTTTCAACTTTTGTGAGAGCATTTAGCAAACTGCTTTTGCCTGAATTTGTCATACCTATAATACAGACTTGAGCCGCTCCTTCTTTTTTTATAGAAAATTTCGGTTTTGCCGCAGCTTTTGTCACTTTTTTTTCTTTAAGTTTTTTCAATCGATGCTTGAGTCGAGCTAGAACATGTTCGCTAGACTTGTGCTTAGGGAGAAGTCTTATCATCTCTACCAGGGCTTTTATCTTTTCCTCTTTGGATTTTGCTTCCAAGTATCTTCTTTCAGCAACAAAATATTCCGGTCCAGCATTCACAGGCATAAATTAAATTGATATAAAAAGCGTTTAATTCTTATCTTTTTTAAAAGAAACTACTTTTTCGAAGGTTTCTTGAATATACTAATCTTGTGCTTGATTATTCTAGAGACTTCGTCGGGATTTTTCATCCCTTTCATGTCTATTTGCTCCATTTTTCCAAGTGCCATGATATGGACTGTACCATAGTCGAAGATTCTTCCGACTATCCCTCTATCGACAGTGACTCCCGCTATCATATTATGTGGGATCATATACTCCTTTTTTCTAATCAGTCCTTCACGTTTTATGATTTCGCTGTTTGTCACTATGTATCGTCTAATCATCTGCTCAATGGTCGGCTCCTCGATCAAAAAGGTCGCAGGAATCAAGAAAGCGAATACAAGCATGGTGGAGATGAATTCGTCATGTGTCTTTATCATGAACGTCGGTTTAAACTCGATTATTCCAAAAAAGTCCATAATGTTTGGAAGCAATAAAATGAAGAATATCGTGAATAAAATCAGAATAAAATAGTTTAACATGTACGATATTCTGGATCTCTTGTAGACTATTCCTTTTTCAACAATTCCTTTCATGCTGTTCCTATATAATTATTGATTCTAGGTATAGATTAAAATTTGTTAAAACAATGAAGAAAAATAGAAGGAAAAAGAAAAGAAAATTTAAAAATTCATGAAATTTATTCTTCTTCCGTTGACTCTTCTACAACTTCTGTTTCTTCAGGTGTTTCTGCTTCTTCAATCTCTGCTGGAGCTTCTTCGGCAGGCGCTGGAGCTTCTTCGGCAGGCATTTCAGCTTCTTCTGAACCTTCGCCTACTTTTTCTCCAATGGCGAATCTGTTTCTCACTTCTTTTATTTTTATTTTAACTTTTTCGCCCTGTTTGACTCCATTAACGAAGACGACGAAATTCTTTACTCTGGCAATTCCGTCACCTTTGGAGCCAACTTCGCTTATTTCAACGTCGTATTCTTCTCCTACATTAACAGGCTTTGGCAAATCTGCTCCACGGTCACCGTAACCTCCACCAAAACCGCCTCCTCCTCTAAAACCTCTTCTTTCAAATCTCATTAAGTTAACCTCCTTTGACAAACTATCCAGAACTAGTCACTTGAAATAGTTCTGAATGGAAAAACAAAGAACCAGCTTTCATAATTTAGTTTAAACTCATCCTCCGTTTTTGATATTTATAATTCTTCCATTAGATATTTAAACTTGATTTTTTTAACTTTTTAAGCTCTTCTTTCTAATTGGTTTTAAGATGGTAGAAGAAAAAAGCATAGAAAAAATGTACATAGAATCTGCAGGGAAATTGAGGGCTTGTTTACCGAAGTTTATTATTTTCTTGGGTTTTGCTTATGTCATTTGGTTTATTGGCACCACATACTTCATTCCTGTAAGCCGTGGGGTTTTTATCGGAGCGATAGAAGCGACCAGACTTGACAGCATTCTAATCTTAACAGTGGTCTTAATCTTCCTCATAGCTTCATTCTTGGAGATAGGACATGTTTCCGACGCCTGCGCTGGATTGGCACTAGCTTACATGGAACATAATGAAAATGCAGTAGACCCAATAAGATTCAGAAAGATGAGAAGAGCTTTCAAAACAGTTGCATATGTAATTCCTTTCAGTGTAGCATTTGTCATATTCGGAAATTTATTGACTCAGATTAACAACTTATTTGGTATCGTGATTCCTGTAGTGATAGTTATTTGGGTGGTTGTTGCTGCGGTGTTACTAACAATGGTTTTGGGCGCAGAACTAGAAGAGACTGCTAAAGCTTTTGCCGAAAAGATGAGCAAAAAGAAAACTCAGAAACCAAGTTGAGCTTTTGCCGATGCGGACATTCTTTTTGGGGACCAAGGTGGGCTCCAGACTAGTTTCACATCAACTTCTTTCACACTTTTTATTTTCTTGATTTTTTGTTTGATATCTTCAATTATCATTCCAGACATCGGACAACCAGGCGCAGTCAAAGTCATCTTTATATCAACCTTACTTCCTTTCACTTTCACATCGTATATCAGGCCTAAATCGACTATGTTAATAGGAATCTCTGGATCATAGCAGTTCTTTAAAACTTTCATGACATCTTCTTTATCTACCATAAACTCACTTCAAAATTGTTTCCCATAAATAAATTCACAACTACTATTTAAAACACTTTTAAATTTTACTATCGATATCATTAGCAGTGGTTTCATTGAATAAAGGAGAAGAAGAAAAGTTCGAAAAGGTATCGGAAATTGATTTAGAATCACTTTTAGAGGCCATGCAAGAAATCAAAAAAGAAATGGAAGAACTCAAGAGGAACATCAATTCGATGTCTAAAAAGATTTTTGCAAGTCCAGAAGTCATGCTGGCTCCTAAAGAAGCAAGAGTTCGAGAATTTGCTCCTATATCAAAATATAAGGTAAAAGATATTTCTCTGACAGAACAAGGCAAACTGAAAATAGAATGGGCAGAAAAACATATGCCTGTTCTGATGAAAATTGGAGAAGAATTTGAAAGGACGAAACCTCTTGAAGGTGTAATCATAGGAGCTTGCCTGCATATCACAAAAGAGACTGCGGTATTAGTTAAGACATTGAAAGCTGGTGGGGCAGTCGTTGCGCTTTGCGGTTCTAATCCTTTATCTACTCAAGATGATGTAGCCGCAGCTTTGGTGAAAGAAGGTATTAATGTTTTTGGTTGGCGCGGAGTTAGTAATGAAGATTATTATTGGTGCATCAATCAAGTTTTGGATTTCAAACCAAACATAACCATGGACGATGGGGCGGATTTGATTTCAACCATTCATTCGAAAAGAAAAGAATTGATAGAAAATGTGTATGGTGGATCTGAAGAAACTACTACTGGTGTGATAAGATTGAGGGCGATGGAGAAAGATGGAGCACTAAAATATCCTGTGATAGCTGTGAATGATACACCGACTAAAAGATTGTTTGACAATTATTATGGAACTGGACAGAGCACTATAGATGGCATACTGAGGGCTACGAATATTTTACTTTCAGGTAAAAATTTCGTCGTGTGTGGATATGGGCAGTGCGGTAAAGGAGTGGCAATAAGGGCGAATGGAATGGGGTCTAATGTGATAGTGGTTGAAGTTGATTCGGTCAAATCTCTGCAAGCTGCCATGGACGGTTACAGGGTTATGAATATGAAAGAAGCTGCAAAAATAGGTGATGTGTTTCTGACTGTGGCAGGAAACAAAAGTGTGATTCGTGGAGAACACATCAGATTGATGAAAGATGGTGCCATTCTGGCCAACTCTGGTCATTTCAATGTTGAAATATCCATTCCTGATTTAGAAAAGTTGTCCAAGAACAAGAGAAAAATGAAAGAAAATGTGAATGAATATGTATTGGAAGATGGAAGGAAGATCTATCTTTTGGCTGAAGGAAGATTGGTTAACCTGGCTGCAGCTGAAGGTCATCCGTCTGAAGTTATGGATATGTCGTTTTCCAATCAAGCATTATGCTCTGAATGGATTGCAATAAATCGTGAAAGACTACAAATCAAAGTGTATGACGTGCCGAAGGAAATCGATGAAAAAGTTGCTACACTAAAACTAGAATCGATGGATATCGATATAGAAAAACTTACTCCGGAGCAAAAAGAATATCTTGAAAGTTGGAAAGAAGGAACTTAGTTAATTTCTTTAAATTCTTACGCCGAGGTTGGGATTTGATACAGCATAAGTTTGCGCTGGAGAGGAGATTTGAACTCCCATGGGCTTTCGCCCGCCAGTTTTCGAGATTCACCAATATTTTCTGGTGCCCCACCTAGTTAGGCGACTCCAGCAAATCGCATATTTAATACTTGATTGTATATTTATTTCTAAGGGTTCTGTAATGAAAAAAATCGTTCTTATAACAACCAACCGTGGCAAAGTGATAGAAATACAGGAACATTTGAAGAAATTCGGAATTGAAGTTGTTGGAAAAGATGTTGAAATTCCAGAGATAAGGTCTGATAATCAAGAAAAGGTTGCAGAAGAGAAGGTTAAATTTGCCGTCAAGATTGTCGGTGAACCTGTGATAGCTGAAGATACGGGGATTTATTTTGAAGCTTATAAAAGTTTTCCTGGAACAAATTCCAAATGGCTGATAAATAAAGTCGGGTATGAAGGTGTTTTCAAATTGCTGGAAGGCAAATCGAGGAAAGCTTATTTCAAAACAACAATCGCATATTGTGAACCTGAAGGTAAGGTTTTGACTTTTGTTGGAATCTGCAAAGGAGAGATAATAAATGAACTCAGAGGAAAACCGCATCCTCGACTTCCGTATGACTCTATATTCGTTCCTGAAGGGAAAGATAGAACTTTTGCCGAGATGACAATTGAAGAAAGAAACAAATTGAAACACAGAGCTAAGGCAGCAGAAGCATTTACGAAATGGTTTATCAAAGTTTAATTTCAGTAATTTTTTGTTTAAAATCTTTTTCTTTAAAATAGAATAGATGTGTGTCACATTTGCAATCGGAACACCCAAAACTTTTGATAGGTGTTGCATCTGGCAGTTTGGAAACTGTTCTGTTCAACTCACATTCCAATCGTTTATCTGTTTTGATTGGGATTGCAAAAATTATTTTTGCATATTTTGATTTCAGTAAATAATCTATGTGCCAGAACAGTTTTTTCTGTTTACTTCTGTGCCTGCTTATTCTATTCATCAGTCCATTCATCGCCGAGCCCGAATACAGATAAAATCCTTTCAGAAAATTGATTTTCCCTAATTCTCCAATTTTTATTTTCGTATCTTTACTCAGTTTTACAACCAAACAGTAAATTCCTTTGTCGTCTTTCAAGTTCATCCTCTACAAGTTTAATTCTTTATATCATTTTATATAAAAATATGAAGATGTTCCGAAAGACCGTTGTAATTCCTACCAATGAGCCAAATCAAGTCATCAATGTGACAGAGAAAATACAGAAAGTTGTGGATGAGTCGAAAATAAAAAATGGTATGGTGTTTGCAAACTCCTTACATGATACAGCTTCGATAATCATTCAAGAAGGCGATTCAACCATCTATGAAGATATGTTCGAGATGTTCGACAGAATTCTTCCTTTCAAAGGAAAATATTCTCATGACTACGAAGGGAATGTCAATGCCACCTCCCATCAAAAATGCAGCTTGCTCGGAACTTCTGTAAGTTTGCCTTTGGAGAATGGAAAGGTAGTTTTAGGTACATGGCAACAGGTAATTTTTATAGAATTCCTCGAACCAAGGCAGAGAAAAATTATGGTAACGATTTTAGGTGAATGAAATTAAAAAACCGGCCATTTCCATTGTTATTCCTACTTTAAATGAAGAGATGTGGATAAAAAAAAATTTAAAATCAATAAAAAATCAGACTTTTAAAAATTATGAAATAATTGTTGTAGATAGTTATAGTAAAGATAAGACGTTGGAAATAGCAAAAAAATATGGGTGTAAATTAATTTATTGCGACGCCAAAGGTCCAGGGTTTGCACGTAATATCGGGAGCAATAAATCAAGAGGTGAGATACTTGTTTTTATCGATGCTGATACATCGATAGAATCAAATTTTTTAACAAAAGTGAGTGAAACGTTAAAAAATAGAAAAGTAGCTTGTTGTGCTCCTGAAGTGAAAATCGTCGATGGGAATATTGTTTATGATATTCTGCTGAAATTATTATGGATGGCCGCAAATTTTTTGATTATTTTAGGGAGGCCTGGATTTGGTGGAGTTTGTGTAGCAGTCAGAAAAGTGAGCTTTGCAAAAATTGGGGGATTTTCTACAGAAATGATCGAGGGAGAAGATTTAGATATGGTTTATAGGATAAGTAAAATTGGGGAAGTGAAAGTAATCAATTCATGGTGTTTTACGTCCAAAAGAAGAACAGAAAAATTTGGTTCCACGAGAATGATTTTATTTTACATGTTTGGATTCTTAAAATTCGTGCTCACTGGAAATCCACAATTTAAGAACTTGGATTTGATATATTTTAGTGATAGGAAAAAACTATGTCTTTGATGAAACCTACAGGATTTGAAATAAGAGAATATCAAAAAAATATAACTAAAACTGCGAGTGAGAAGAATACTTTGGTTGTTCTGCCTACTGGAATGGGAAAGACTTTAATTTCAGTTTTAGTCGGTACCAATAGATTGGAAAAATATCCTGAAAGTAAAATACTGATAACCGCTCCCACCAGACCGTTGAATGCCCAGCACAAAAAAAGTTTTGAGCAGTTCACTGAAATAGACCCGGAAGAAATTGTTCTGATAACTGGAAAGATTAACCCTGAAGACAGAGAGCAGTTGTATAAAAAAGCTAAGATTGTCGTGGCTACACCGCAGACAATAAAAAACGATGTGACCAATGGGAAGTTGAATTTGGAGAATTTTTCTTTTGTAACTTTTGATGAAGCTCACAGATGCGTGAAGGATTACGCCTACAACTACGTTGCGAAAAAATACATCGAGCAGTCAAAGTTTCCATTGATTTTAGGATTGACCGCCTCGCCGGGCAGTAGTGCGACGAAGATAAAAGAGATACAGGAGAATTTGTTCATCGAAGCTGTGGAGATAAGGAGTGAGACTGACAAAGATGTGGAACCTTATGTGAAGGGAATAGACAAAGAATGGATTTACGTCGATTTTCCAAAAGAGTATCAAGAAATCAAATCTTTGCTGGAAGAGATACTGAAAGATCAGTTGTTTTGGTTGAGAGACCATCATTTGATTCAAACTCTCAAGCCGAGCAGGAAATTATTGCTGATGCTGCAGAACAGAATCACTGCCATATTCAAAGGTAAAAGGAATTACGCTTTGATTTGGGCCATGATGAGAACTGCCATGGCCATAAAGCTTGAACATGCCATAGAACTTCTGGAGACACAAGAGATTTCTTCTTTGAACGAATATTTGAGAAAAGTTGAGGCGAGCAAAAAAAGGACGGATCAACTGTTGATCAAGGATCAGAGGATGAAAGATGTGATGAAAAAAAGTGAAGAACTAAAAGAACTGAGGCATCCAAAGATGGAGAAAGTGAAGAGTTTGGTAAAGGATTTGACTGAAGAGAAGGCTGTAATAAAAATAATTGTTTTTGCAAATTACAGGTCTACTGTGGAGAAGATAAAGAATGTTTTGTTGGATGAAGGAGTGAAAGCGGAAGAGTTCATAGGGCAGAGGATGAGAGAGGGGAAGGGGTTGACGCAAGAGCAGCAGATTGAGAAGTTGAGAAAATTCAGAGACGGTGAGTTCAATGTTTTGGTTTCCACTTCTATTGGTGAAGAGGGATTGGATGTCCCGGCCGTGGATTATGCCGTATTCTATGAGCCAGTCCCTTCGGAGATAAGGACGATACAAAGAAGGGGAAGGGTTGGGAGGCAGACTGCAGGAAAGATAATTTTCTTGATCACAAAAGATACGAGGGACGAGGCCTATCTTTGGGCGGCCTTGAATAAAGAGAAGAAGATGAAAGGGATTTTATACAATTTACAAAACAGAATTGCAAAAAGACCAAGAAAAAAAAAGGAAACCAAAAAAACTTTGAAGGATTGGATTGAATGAACTGGTTTATATTCGCTTTAATTGCGCCCATCTTTTGGGCTTTAGTCAATGTCATTGACAAGTTTTTGGTAAGCAAAATTTTTAGTAAGTGGTATTTTTTTGGTTTATGGATGGGAATTATCGCAATACCAATCTCTGTTGCAATATTTCTATTTTTCAATCCATTGCTTATTTTTCCCTATTCCGTCATATCACTGTTTTCTGGATTGATGTGGGGAGTATTTTATTTCATTTATGGAAAGGTTTTGGTGGATGAAGAAGTTTCCAGAGCAACATCCCTTACTTTCATCGCTCCTCTCATTGTCTCTATATTGGCAGGTATTTTTTTGAAAGAAGTTTTTACTATCCCGAAATACATAGGAATCATTTTGCTTGTCGCCAGTGGACTGTTGATTTCCCATAAAAAAGAAAAGGGAAGAATATTTTTCATACAATCCTTAAAGCTCATACTAGTGATGATTTTGATAATGTCAACTACCCAAGTGATGGATAAATTTGTTTCTGGGAAGATTGGCTACTGGGGCCTTTATTTCTGGAACAGTATCGGTATCTTCTTAGCAACAGCTCCATTTTTCATCGCCAAAAAAATTAGAACGGCCTTTGTAAATTCATTGAAGCAGACGTGGAGAAAAAGTTTATTGAATCTAGGTGTAGCTGAAGTTTTTGCAATCATCGCAAGTCTATCTTATTATATTGCAGTTTTCCTCGGCCCTGTGTCGATGGTTTCAGCTCTCGGTTCCTTACAGCCATCCTTCGTTTTCGTTTACATAATATTTCTCAGCATCTTTATTCCGAAGTTTCTAAAGGAAGAAGTAAATAGATATAGCATTTTGATGAAATCTGTGGCTATTGTTTTTGTAATACTTGGAACATGGTTATTGGTTTGAGGTGAAAAATTGGAAGTTCAAAAACTGTTGAAGCCGAAAGGAAAAATAGTAATAGTTTCTGACTATAGAGAGAAAGAAATAATAGAAAATCTGAAAAAACTTGGAGCTGCTGTAAACGAACAACCTCTGGAAGTGGGAGATTTTGCCGCTTCCGAAAGAGTGATTATAGAGAGGAAAACCCATGGTGATTTCATTTCGTCGATAATTGATGGAAGGATTTTTGAACAGGCAAAAGCTATGAAAGAGAATTTTGAAAAACCAATAATTTTGATTGAAGGCTATTCGGACAGGCAGATAAATGAGAATGCTTTGAAAGGGGCCATGGCTTCAATGTTGGTGGATTTCGAGATTTCTGTCATTTCTACAAAAAACCCTATGGATACCGCCAAAACAATCTATTGGATAGCTAAGAAAGAACAGATAGAAGGAAGAGGTGTGGGTATAAAAGTTGGAAAGAAACCTAAGAGTGAAAGAGAGATTCAAGAATTCATAGTTGGAAGTATACCTGGCGTATCAACAACTTTGGCAAAAAGATTGCTAGAGCATTTCGGGAGTGTGGAGGGAATTTTCAATGCTTCAGAACAAGAGTTCTTAAAAGTAAGAGGGATGAAAAAATCTGTAGTAAAGAAAATAAGAAATATTTTAACTTCCAATTATTGATGGTGATTTCATAGAACTTATAGTAGGATTTGATCCTGGTATAACAACTGGTTTAGCTATTCTTGATATTCATGGCAGAGTCCTATTCATCGGAAGTAAAAGGGAAGAAAAAAGGGGCGATGTGATAAAAAAAATCACAAAATTTGGAAGACCTCTAATAGTTGCTTCTGATGTCAATCCTTTGCCGCAATCTGTGGAAAGATTGGCTTCGTCTGTTGGCAGCAGAGTTTACTATCCAGAAGAATCTTTGCAAATAAGTGAAAAAATCGAACTTGTGAGAGAGCATGAAATAAAAATTAAAAATCATCACGAGAGAGATGCTTTGGCTGCAGCAATCAAGGCGTATAAAAGTTATAGAAGTCTTTTCTTGAAGATTGAACAAACGCTCAATGAAATTAATTCTCCTGAATTTTTTGGTGATGTTGCCAAAAAAATTGTCAAAGAAGATGTGGAGAATATAATGGGTGCGGTGGATGATATCATTGAAAGCAAGAAAGCTCCAGAAAGGCCGAAGGTTGAAATTAAAAAAACAATGAGAGAGGAAGAATATCAAAGACTGATAGAAAAATTGCAAGAAAGACTGAAACAGAAGGATTCTGATTTAAAAATAGTGAAAGATTATGCACAAAAACTGCAAGAAACATCCAACTTGTTGAAAAGAAAATTGGAGGAAACAAGAACTACAAAAATAATTGATGAGGAAATCAATAGATTGTGGCACAGAATATCTCTGTTGGAAAAGGAACTTGCTGGAATGAAGAAGATGAATGAATTGATGAAGATGATGAGAAGAGCTGAGGAAGAAGATTTAATCCCGCTTGTTGACATTGATGATTGCAACACACAAAACTTGATTGAATTGGATAGAATGATAGATTTGAAGAATAGAATTGTTTTTTCCAACTGTTCTGATGTTTTTACTCTGAACGAGTTCGGTATAAGGGCGTTAGTTAGGAAAACTTCTCTAAATGAAAAAGACATGGAAAGGCTTGAGTTTCCGGTGATAGTTGTTGCAGAAGAACAAATAGAGAAATATCAAGAAATCAAAACTATTAAACAAGAGATGTTTGAAAAGGAGATAAAAACTGCGAAAAAGACAGGTCTAATAGAATGGCTAAAAGGATACAAAAAAAGAAGACTTTGAACAAGAAATTTTTAGAGATAGGCAGATTTCTAATTGTTTTAAACTTATTCTTGATTCCTTTGTACACAATTTTGTGGTTGAACCTGGCCTACCAACCTCTACAAAATTTCCTAGCTGTTTCTACAGCCCATGTTCTACAATCCAGAGGGTTCAATATACGAGTGGATGAAAATACTATTGACCTATTTCTTGGGTTGCAATTACAAAGAATACAGATATCGTGGGATTCGACCGGATGGAAGTCCATGTATACGTTGATTGCATTGGTTCTTGCAACACCGGTATTTGAACTAGGAAAAAAATTAGCTTTTCTATTGTACTCTGTTCCAACCATTTTTTTCCTAAACTTCCTCAGGATAGTCACCACCATACTTTTTGCTATAAACTATGGGTTTGAATATTTCGAGTTTTTACATACACTTATATGGAGGGAAGGAATGATTCTAGCGGTGGTAATTTTATGGTTTTTATTTCTTAAAGGTAAATTATAATATAGGTAAAAATAATTATTATTAGGGTGGAACTTTGGATAAGCCAGAAAGCTTCAATAGGATAGAAGACAAATTCAAGCTAACGCTTTTTCAAATTGAGAAAAGATTTGTAGATTTGGAGATGAATATTTCTGAGTTTAAGGCGAAGCTGAAAGATGTTAACATAGATGCTGTCACTTGTTTACAGAAGAAGGTAGAAGATTTAGAAGATTTATCAATGATTGAAAATGCCGGTGTCGTCGAGTTAAAGAAAATGCTTGAAGACATAAAAGCTCGGTTTGGTGAATTACCAGCCGCTGTTTCTGTGATTCCACAACTGGATGAAAGATTAAAAAGATTGGAGGTAAGCACTAGCGAAGTTTCTTTGAAGACGGAAACTACTGAAATTGAACAGAAAGTTGAAAGACTGAGAAATGATGTTGCTCAATTGATAGCCAAACCAGTCCCTCCTGAAGTCAGTGTGGAAGGATTGAGATCGGGCGTACAAAATCTAAAGCAAGATTTAGAAAATTTGAAAATGGCTTTTGAACAGACCGTAAAAACTTTTGATGCAAGAATCAGGGAAACCATATCCAGGCCACCTGAAAAAGCTGGAGCAGATTTTGAATTTTTCAATTCGAAACTGGAATCGATAAAAACTGGGATAAATCTGTTGTCTGACAAAAAAGTTGAAACTGATTTGAAGATTTCCGGAGTTGAAGAGAAAATAAACATTCTTGATGAAAGAATCAAAGAAGCTGTATCCCAGAAGTTTATTGATGAGATTAGATTGAATAAAAGAGATATAATGACGGCTAGTTTGAGAGTGGAATCGATAGAAAAAGTGGTTAAGGAATTGACAAATGAATTGAATGAAATGAACAAAACGGTGAAGAAATTCGAGAACTTTGAAAGATTGACAATTTTGAACAAGGATATAGAAGATAAACTTCAGAGATTCAAGTTTGTGGAAGACCAGACGTCCAAACTGTCATCTAGGATTGAAGTCATCTATGACGATTTGAACAATAGATTTTTTGGAGTAGGCAATTTGAAGAAAGACATGGAAAAGATTTCAAATATGGTTTCTGGGTTGAATAAAGAAGTCGAAAAGAATAAGACTGAAATTGAACAGAGAAATAAAA
>Ga0315285_10001212_pt1 | contig 26968 bp, 18 predicted proteins | sample YL17G09_36_MG_FD_203698 | JGI IMG/M metagenome (GOLD analysis project Ga0315285, IMG submission 203698) | Sediment microbial communities from Yellowstone Lake, YNP, Wyoming, USA - YL17G09_36 | ecosystem: Environmental > Aquatic > Freshwater > Lake > Sediment | place: USA: Wyoming | collected... | reverse complement strand
CCTCGGCTACGGCTGGGAGCGGGAGGTGCTGTGGCTGGTGCTGGCGACGCTCTTGCGCGGCGGAGCCATCGAGGTCACCTACCAGGGCCGGCGCTACCGCAATCACCTGGACCCGCAGGTGCGTGCTCCCTTCAGCGCGACGAACGCCTTCCGTGCCGCTTCCTTTGCGCCGCGCAAAGCGCCTGACCTGCAGACGCTGGTGGCGGCCACGCGGCGCTACGAAGCGCTCACCGGCGAAGAGGTGGACGTGGAGGAGAGCGCCATCGCCCAGGCCTTCGGACGGCTGGCGCGCGCCGAACTGGAGGCGCTCCTGCCGGTGGAGGCCACCGTGCATGCCCATCACATCCCGCTGACACCGGTGCTGGGCGAGTACCGCACCACGTTGGAGACGGTGCTCAACAGCGCGTCCGACGACTGCGTCAGCATCCTGGCTGGCGAGGGTGCCAGTTTCCAGGCGCAGCGGGAGCAGGTCGCGGCCATCCGCAAGGCGACGGACGAGCAGGGATTGGCGCGCCTGCAGCGGCTGCGGACCGCTGCGCACCACATCTGGCCGCTGCTGCAAGCCGAAGGGCACGACAGCGAACTGGCCGACCGCGTCCAGGCCTTGCGCGACCGGTTGGAGGACGGCACCTATTACCAGGTGTCGGCGGAGTTGAACGAGGTGCTCGAGCCGCTTGAATCGCGCTACCGGGCGCTGTATCAGGGCCGTCACAGCCAACGCCAGGCAGTCTGCTCGGAGGCGCTGGACGGCATCAAGGCCCAACCCAACTGGACGTTGGTGCCGGAGGAGATGCGGGGAGCGCTGCTGAAGCCGCTGGCAGATCGAGCCCACGACCTGGACATGCCGAAGGGTGCACTGGCCTGCCAGGTCTGTGGGGCGAGCCTCTCCGAGATGACTTCCGACCTGGCGGCCGTGGACAGCCTGCGTGCGGACGCGCTGTTTCGCGTGCAGGAATTGACCGCGCCGGAGGAGAGGGTCGAGCGGGTGCGCGTGGCCGACGTCGTCGGCCTGGGACAGGCGCTTGGCACGCCCGAGGAAGTGGAGGAAGTGTTGGAGCAATTGCGCGACCACCTGCTCAAACTGATCGCTTCGGGGGTCAAAGTGGTGTTGGAGTGAAGCTATGATTGGGGAGTACTTCGACCTGCAGTTCAGCCTCGACGAGGCTTTATAAGTGTGTGGAGCAGATCTAATGGCGGACAAGTTTCTCAATCCTATTACGCTGAGCTTCGAACTGCTGGCACGTCACAGGACGCTGCTGCGTGACACGCTCAGCAGACAGGGACTATGTTCCGCAGACATCAACAAAGTCCTCGAGAGCATTGAAGTCGACCGCGGCCTCTTTCTCTCCATCAACCGGAAGTATGCCGTGGGGCAGGCCTCCTTTTACCAGTTCTGTACCGATCACGGTCTTGCTCCAGAACTGGCCGATGCCCTGGGCTGGGATACTGATGCGCGCCTCTACGTCCATCAAGAGGAGGCCATCCGGCATATTCTGGCGGGCAGGACGACCATCCTCTCGACAGGAACAGGCTCGGGCAAAACCGAGGCATTCCTTATACCCATCCTCGACCACTGCCTGAAACACCCCGGGCCAGGCGTCAAGGCTCTCATCATCTACCCGATGAACGCGCTGGCCAATGATCAGATACGCCGCTTTCGCAAAGTGACGGAGAACCTCGCCCACCGTGTACCTGGCACACCGGTTACGCTCCGTCTCTTCACCGGCTCGACCCCCGAGCCCGAGCGAGACGCTGCCCGGCGGGCCCCACCTGATATCTTGATCACCAACTACGTCATGCTGGACTGGATGCTCACGCGGTCGAAGGACCAGCCGATCTTCACTGCCTCCAGAGATGCGCTCAAGTACATCGTCCTGGACGAGATCCACACTTACCGGGGCAACAAAGCCACGCACCTCAAATACCTGCTGGCACGCCTGAAGGCCCGGCTTACGGGCCCTGTCGTACAGATCGGCACCAGTGCCACCCTCCAGACCGACCTGACCAAGGGTTACCTGCACAGCGACGCTGACCGGCTTGACAGCTTGATCAAGCCGCTCTTGGGCGTGGAAGGGTACAGCTTCGTCACAGCCGAGTTTAAGAAGGAACCAGATGTGAGGCCTGACGATCAACTACTGCCTGTTCCCAACAGTCCAGACGAACTGGGCTGGGCATTGGAAGCCGACACAAAGACAGGTCTAGAAAACCTGGCCCGATTGACCGGCCAGGGCTATGTGACGTGGGATCTCTATCCCAGGCAAAGGCCCGGCGAGCTATTGCAGTCGAAGCTCTTTCAGGACATGCAACAGAATCGTTTTGTAGTCGAACTAAAGCGTGCGTTGCAGGAACATGGTGCTCAAAGCTTCGTGGAGATCGTCCGGCTGTTGACATCTCTCCTGCCGCCTTCGTATCCTGCGCACAACGCAGAGGCAATTGCTAAGGCTTATCTGAGCGCGATCGCATTCGTCAATCACCTTTCGGATCGAGAGGGACAGCCTCTTCTCGACTTTCGCGTGCATCTCTTTCTTCGCAACATCGGCGGTTATCTCAAGCGCTGTATCAAGTGTCACAAGTACCACAGTGGCAACCAGGAGTTCTGTCAGGATTGCGGCTTCCCACTGTTCTGTGTTTACCGGTACGACATTCACCAATGCGTCGGCAAAGTCTCGGGCCATCGGCTCAAGTGGGAACTCCACCCTGGGTCAACCGACAGAAAGAACACCTATTATGTCCTGATTTCGTCAGCCGACGAGGCGTCGGGCGACGATACCGACGGTGTGCTCAGTGTTCAGGACACCTTCCAATCGGACCGAGATGAGATCGTCCTGGACTATGACGTCTACGGACGCATCCGTTTGAAGTGGCTGCCGTTGCTAAGCTACGACGAGGTATCCAGGCAAATCGTTCCCTTGGTGGACGGTACACAGGACCACCAGTATTTGCACAATCTGGTGGGGGCAGTCCTCGGTTTCCAGCCCCGCGGGCAGAAGAAGCTCCTGGGGTTCATTGACAATCGTGAGGGAGCCTCACGCTACGCGACCGTGCTTCAGGATGAGTTCGCCAGCCAGTTCTTCGAAGAGTATCTCAAGCTGTGCAGACACTCCTATATATCGGGAGAGCAAACCGATCTGGAGCGCGTTCTAGAAATTCTGCATTGTCATGGACCGGACCCGGAGGAGCTCTCGCCGGTTGAGGTTGAGCAGGCGCTCTTCGATGAGCTTGACCTCTGGTATTGGCGTTACGTCTGCATGCCGCCGCGCCAGTTCGAGAGCAAGAAAGACTTGCTCCGATTGAGGGACTCCGAGGGCTTCACGGAGTTACAGCGCAGGCTCCTAGAAATATTCATCACCGAACGCGCTATTGCCAAACCGAAGGGGCTGGGCGACAAGCCCGATAGTCGTTACATCAGATTCATGACATACCTGGCGACAGACCGTAAGGGCATCCACTGCGATCCTTTACAACGATCCGAAGATTCCGGGCACCCCAGTATCTCGTTGAGCGAGCACGCGGATGAGCACCGCGACTTCGTAAATCAGTACGGCTCTGAGCGGATTGTCGAGGCGATTGAGAAGCTGGTGCAGGAGGGGGTACTGTGTGCTGGCGAGACGTCCGACGGTATGACCCACTACTACATCAACCCCCGCCACATCCTTTTGAACGTGCCAGCGTCCGACTGCGGCGAGTACGATGGCTACGACGACCTGCGCGACAAGTTCCTACTTACAGCGGCGGTGCACAGTTCAGAGATTGGTGCCCAAGAACGTCAAAAGATCGAGGCCGCGTTCCAGGAGGGCACGCTCAACATGGTGATGGCGACGCCTACGCTCGAGATGGGCATTGACATCGGTAAGCTCGAAAACGTGCTGATGGTCGGCATGCCACCGCTGCCCTCCAACTATGCCCAGCGCGCAGGTCGCGCCGGGCGAGACCGCAAAAACAACTACGCTCTGATCCTCACCTTCTGCTCAGAGCACGATGAACACGATAGCTACTACTTCCACAGGCCCAAGCAGATGATCAACGGTGTCATCTCACCGCCCAGGTTCAACCCGTGCCACCTGGAGATCGTCCACAAGCACGCCAACGCCTTTATGCTGGCCGGCCACCTGGACAGCCGCCATACCCTGGCACGTTTCTACGCAGACGTTGACACTGAGATCGAGCGGCGCGCCCCTGAAGTCAGGGAGGTTTTTGGCGCCGAGGCCGAAACCTATCTGCGGTGGACGTTCAAGCAGGAACTGGCGCGGGTGATGGAAGGCGTAAACGGTAGTCCCCAACGACACTTCTATGATATCGGGTTCTTCCCCGACTACTTGTTCCGCCGGGATCAAGTCTACTTGCTCGACGCCAGGGAGGCTCACGAACTGAGGGGACAAGAGTTGGATGAAAGCTGGCTAGCCGACCGTACCCTCTCGGAGCGTGAACCCGAACTGGCTTACTACAAGTTTTCTCCAGGAGAGATCGTGTTTGTGGCTGGTGACGTTTACCAGATCACGTCTGAGGGGGACTTTGAAACGATTCCCATTGATGGCGAGACCTCAGTTCGTAGGTACCGATATTTCGAGGCCTCGCGTCAGGTGCGCTACGCTACGAAGCACAAAGAGTACCGGCGATACAACCGTGGCAAAAGCTTCGTGAACGACCAGCCATTTGTGAGCAGGGGCAAAGTTCTGGAAGTCGGGTTCTTCCCCGAATGCCACCTTTTCTTCGTCAATCGTGGCTGCCTCCACTTCGACGACAGCACCGATCCCTTCTCAGATGGAGAAGGCCAGCCTTTCAACATTGGATATGAGCTACGTCGCCAGGCCATCATACTGCGGTTCGACGCCAAAGTCTGCGCCGGCGAAAAGCTCTACCTCAGCCTTGTCTCTGCGCTGGATCGCACGATCAAGGACGAGTATGGCCTGGACGAAGCTGAGGTCCGCATGCTCGTTGGCGTCAGGCCACAACCGGCAGACCCACCGGCCAGTTCGTGGCTCTACGTCGTGCTGTACGATGCTGACGGCAACGGTAACGTACCACTCGGTGAGATTTTCCATCACTTCGATGATGTCATCGAGGCGGCCCATCGCCGGATACAGAACTGCGTTGGAGTTCCGGGCCAGCCCTGCGAGACAGGCTGTTACCTCTGCATCAGAAGCTACGCTACCCGCCGCTTCGCCGGCAACGTTGACAAGCAGACCGCCCTTATGTTCACACGCTACTTGTTAGGCCAGGGCAAGTTCCAACCCGCCATCGCCGCATCCGAGCAAGCCGTGTCCGAGTTCGACCTGATATTGCGGCTCGAACGTCGTGAAGACAAGTTCACAGTGCAGGCTTCAGGTGAGACGTATTCAGCCAACCTGGACAGCGACCAAAACGCCGTGATCTTCAACCTGCTGGCTCACGCTATCCAATCCGAGTTCTCGGAGGATATGCGAGCGCTCAAGATCGTCGCCAAGGAGGGCTATATCGTTGATGCCATTAACAGTGGCGCCCTCAACAAGAACAGGGACGCTTTCGCGCGTTTCCAGTTCGAACTGCTGCGCTTCAGGTACGTGGAAGCGGAGAAAGGTTGATCTCTATGAAATGCCAGTTGATCCAGACCGACAAAATCGGCGAGGAAAATCCGGCCGAACGGGAGATGCTCGCATTTCTCAGGAATCTGCCTGGCGGATATTTTGTCTACCGGGAATTACAACTGACAAACACCTACTATAACAGGATGAAGGGCCACAAGAAGAAGCAGCCCGACTTTGTCGTTGTCTCCCCCGAGACAGGCCTGGTTTCCATTGAAGTCAAGGACTGGAATCTTGACCGGAACGTTTACGCATGGCGGGATCAGTACACGATAGAGATGAAACCCATAGGCGGTGAGCCCAGGGAGATTGACAACCCAACGGCACAGGTCGACGCATATCTGTATGCACTGAAGGAACTGGTCTCGGGTCTGAACGTATTCGTTACTTCTATGCTGGCCTTCCCGCGCGTCTCCCAATCCGACTTTCTGAACAAGTTGGAGAACCTGGACGTGCTTCGCAACCCGCAGAGCCGGTTCTACCTCGATCTCAACCGGACGCTTTTCCGGGAAGACTTGGACAGGTACCTGACGTGCCCTGAAAAGTTACTGGTGACCATTGCTCAAAAGGATCCAAAGTTCTACCCCTCTACTGAGAAACAGGCTCAGGCTGTCAACGAGCGTCTTCTACCCAGTCTCTTCCGCATCGGCGATTTCACCAAGCGCCAACAGAACCAGGAAAGACTCAAGGTCATCACAGAACAACAGCAACGCTGGATTTTCGGTCTCGATCGGCACGAGAACTACCTGTTGGACGTTGCTGGCAGCGGCAAGACCAACGCCTTGATATCGAAAGCTATCCACATCGTGGACCAGGCAGGTGCGGGAGGGCTCCCGCACATCCTGCTCACCACCTACAGTCGCAACCTGGAGACGAACATCCAACGCATATTCGAACACAAGATTGCCAGCTCTCCCAATCGTCAGCGCTATCGGGACGCCATCAAAATCAAGTGCGTCCCTGCTCTGCTGGAGGCCATCGTCATCCACGTCCTGGGCATAGACTCCATGGACGCATATCGGACACCTAACGAGCCCCAGTCAGACTACGAGGAGCGGCTGAGACAGGATGTAGAGAGCATCCTACGGGCCGAGCCGGATCGTTTTCGCCGGTTCGACTACGTCCTTATTGACGAGATACAAGACTTTGATGATTCCTTCTTGATCGCTATCAGCCACTTGTGCCGGACCGGCAACTTCTTCTTCGTCGGCGATATTGGGCAGAAGATCTACGACAGAACGTATAACCTCAATATCCTGGGAGTCGTCACCGAGCGGGTAGAACTCAGAAAGTCCTACAAGATGTTCCGCACGCCGCGGTACATCGCCGAGCTGGCGACGCGCTTCATCCTGGGTGACCCGTTGTCCCGGCGGGAACTGGAGGAGCACGGCTATACGGAGGACTTCAAATCCCCGAACAAGCTGCCAAACTTACCGGAGATTCTCCATACTACCCATCCTGAGCAGGAGATCAGCGAACGGATATGGGCTCTGCTGAAGACGACCTATGCCGAGGACGACATGATGGTCATCACCTCGGTGACTCGGCTGCCACAGATCGAAGAAGCCCTGAACGCGGCAGGCATCACCACCGTCGTGGGCGAACCTGAGCACGATGTGGCGGCTGTCACCCTGGTGGACTTTATGAACGCCAAAGGGCTAGAGAAAGAAGTCGTGTTTGTGACCGGCATTGAGGACCTGTACGAGCGCTCGAAGCCACAGGACCTGTTCGGCGACGAGGGGAACAAGCGGCGTGAGGAGCTTTTCTCTCGGCACAAGGTCTACGTAGCACTGACGCGTCCCCTGGAGCGCCTGATCGTCTACTACCGGGACCCGGCCAACCGCTTCATCTCGGAATTGCTGGCCATCAACGCAGGTATAACCAGCAAACTACAGGGAGTCGCCTATGCAATATGAGTACGAGGGCAAGCTTCGCCAACGCGCTGAGCACTTCATCGAGGCGCTGGCTCAAGCCGGGGTCGAGGGCGCTATCATATCGGACTCCTTCCGCGAGTACAGCGTCAAGGTGGCCATCAGCCGTGAGGGTAGGCCCTTCGGGCCAGCGGTCATCTACTACAGCCCGAAGAAGGACAGTTTCACCATTAAGGCACACGAGCTGAAAGATGCCTCCATTGTCCCCGAACTGCAAGCCTGCTGGGAGCGCGTGCTCTCTGCCGATCCGGCTGTCGCAGTGGCCCAGACAAGGCCAGGCGGGTACCAGATCTACGTGGACGGCTCCTGCCAGGACGAAGCCGTTGGATATGGGCTGGTCGTCCTCAGAGATGAGCAAATCGTCACAGAGTTATGTGGCCTCGTAGAGGAGGAGGCCGTGCAGGGAATGCGACAAGTGGCAGGTGAACTGCGGGCGGTGTACGAGGCGATCGCCTGGTGCCAGGCAAACGGCGTGCCAGAAGTGTCGGTATTCTACGACTACGAAGGGATACAAAAGTGGGCTACGGGCGAGTGGAGAGCGAATACGTCTGCAACCCTGGCGTATGCCCGGTCTGCCACCACCTGGCCGGTGGTGGTTCACTGGCACAAGGTCGACAGCCACACGGGAAACCGCTGGAACGACCACGCCGACCGGCTGGCCAGGCAGGCGGCGATGGAACGGCAGGCACTGCCGCAGAAAGGAGCAGATCCCCTGGTTGACCTGCAGGACAGGGCAGCAGCGTTTGTCGGGTTCTTGGGACAGCGCGGAATAGAGGCATCGTTTGAGGGCTTACTCAATAACCAGTTTGCTCGCGTCGCTATCCTGCCAAAGCAGGGCACCTTCGACGTGTACAACACGGCGAAACGGCCTATGTCCAATCCCTATCCACACGACTTTCGGGAATCAGCTCTCCAGGAGCGGATTGAACGACTGTGGCAGGCGTTTCTTACCGGAAGCGAAGGCGAGTCGTCCCACGGAGACGATCCCCTGAGACTGGCGTCGTATTACTATCAAATACTGAAACCTTACCACGACTGCGAGTTTGACTTTGCTGATCTCGCCAGAGCACTATCGAGCGCCCTGGAGCAGATGAAAGGTCGAAGCACGGATGTTGAGGCAGTCCGCTACGACTTCCGGGCACTCGAAACCCTATTTTTAGAACTGAAGGAAGGAAGATGAACACTGTCAACGAAACGAGGAATCAAGCAATGGCGTTGCGCAAGCAGGGCAAGTACGTCGAGGCGATTGACCTGTACCGCACCTTGTGGGACAAGCACCGAGCCGAGTGTAACGAGTGGGATGGTTGGGGATACGCGTATTGTCTCCGCAAGATGGGCAGGGCTGAAGAGGCATTGAGCATCTCCAGTGAGATCTACACAGCTCACCCGGACTTCCCTCAGATTGTCAATCTGTACGGGTGGTGCCTCTACGACACGGAGATTGGTAAACGCGACAACATGGCCATCGAGCAGAACGAAGGCAAGTTTCTGCAGGCAGCGAGTACCATTGTGAGCATCACCAAACAAGAGACGTACTCGCCCTACGTGCGCACGGCTTTCCGCGTGATTGACTACTTAAAGTCCCGGGCCGCCTACCCGGCAAACCGAATCCTGGAATGGGCGGACAAACTCGACCCAGCACAGCTCTCCAAAGAAGCAGGGCGCGGTGTCGATCAAACGGGCAAGCCGGTAGCGTACGCGTCGGATAGGGAGAAATGGTACGCCGATCGGTGCAAGGCTTTTTTCGAGCTGGGACGGTTCCAGGAGTGCCTGGACCTGAGCCAGCAGGCTTTGGCAGAGTTTACGACATTTCACCATGATAACGACATCTGGTTTAGATGGCGCATAGCACTCTCGAAGGCCGAACTGGGTGACAAAGAGACGGCGATTGCGGAACTACAAGCCATACTGGCCAGGAAGAAGGACTGGTTCATTCAGCACAAGGTCGCCCAACTCCTCCATGAACTTGGGCGTACCGAGGACGCGCTCAAGTATGCAGTGGATGCTGCTCTGAACCCAGGCGATCTGGAATACAAGTGGGAGCTGTTCACGCTGATGGGAACGATCCTCGAGGCACAGTCAAAGCCGGACGATGCCAGGAAGCATGTTTTGCTGGCGGCCAAACTGCGCCAGGAACACGGCTGGAAGATCCCTCAGCCACTTCAAGCCCTCATCCAAGCCTTCAGTATCGACATGGCCACTTCCACGTCTGCAGCAGCGTTGCACGAGGAATTGAAGGGCTACTGGAAGTCGCTGAAGCTGGCCGAGATGCCCCAACTTGCGGGCGAAATCAAGAATCTCATCGCCGACGGGAAATCAGGCTTTATCCGGGGCGACAATGGCCAGGACTACTACTTCAAAAAGCGCTCCTTCCAGGGATCGTGGAAGCGCCTTGGTCCCGGCCTGCGGGTGAAGTTCTACGTCGAGAAGAACCCTGACCCGGGCAAAAGAGATATCGCCGTGTTCATCGAGGAGATCGAGTCGTAGCGGGGCATTCCGTGGATAAGTCACTGCGCGCCTCACTGTATAGCACGGTCGTCTGCTGCCGCCGGTTGCTGGAAGAAGACCTGGCCCTGCAACTGGAGGGCACCTACGGCGTCCGCGCCGATGGCACGTTCGAGCCATTGGAGAGTCTGGCGCACCTGGACGCCGTGGGCCGCGCTGACCGCCAGGCCATCGAAGCGGCCGTCCACCACGAGGAACTGGCGCTGAACGGGGCCGCAGGGGCCTGCCCTGAGCTTGTCGAAGGGGCGGTCGAGCGCTACGTCCGGGAGAGTGCGTTCACGTTTCTGAACCGGCTGGTAGCCCTCCGGCTGATGGAACACCCCGACCGAGGGTTGATCCAGCCCTCGATCGGCGCCGGAGATCAGTCCAGGGGCTTCCTGCAGTTCGGACTCCTTTCTCCAGAGGCGGTGCGTGCCCAGCCCGATCCCTCGACGGGGCTCGGGACAGGCGGCGGCTACCGGCTCTATCTGGGGCTGCTCTTTGACGACATGGGTCAGGCGCTGGGTGTGCTCTTTGACCGCACGCTCCCCACATCGATCCTCTTTCCTACTGCCCCGTGCCTGCGCCAGGTGCTGGCGTTGCTCAACGACCCGGCGCTGGAGGCAGCCTGGGCCGAGGACGAGACTGTCGGCTGGGTCTACCAGTACTTCACGCCGACCGAGTTGCGGGAGGAAGCCCGCCGGGCCTCCAGCGCGCCGCGCAGCAGTTACGAACTGGCCTTCCGCAACCAGTTCTACACCCCGCGCTACGTCGTCGCCTTCCTGGCCGACAACACGTTGGGCCGGCTGTGGTGGGAGATGCGCGGCGGAGAGACGCGGCTGGCGGAGCAGTGCAAGTATCTCGTGAAACGTGAAGGCGTGAAACGTGAAGGCGTGAAACGTGAGGACGTGAAACGTGATCCTCGTGAGCTGCGCATCCTCGATCCGGCGGGGGGGAGCGGGCATTTTCTGTTGTACTGTTTCGACTTGCTGTTGATCATCTACGATGAAGCGTATGATGACCCGGACGTAGGACCAGGGTTGCGGCGGGATTTCCCCGACCGTGAAGGGTTCCGGCGTGCGGTGCCACGGCTGATCCTGGAGCACAACCTGTACGGGATTGACATTGACAGGCGCGCGGTGCAGATCGCCGGGTTTGCGCTCTGGCTACGGGCGCAGCGCGCCTACGCCCGCCTGGGCCTCAAGGTGCGCCAACGCCCGCGCATCGAACGTACCTACGTCGTGTGCGCCGAGCCGATGCCGGGCGAGTACGACCTGTTGGGCGAGTTCGCCCGCGACCTGCGGCCGGCCGTGCTGGGCAACCTGGTGCGCGAAATCTGGGAGAAGATGAAACTGGCAGGCGAGGCGGGCAGCTTGCTCAAGATCGAGCAGGAGATCCGCGCGGCGGTGCGCAAGGCGCGCGAGACGCTGGCGGCGCTGCCTCCGGCGATCCAGTTGACGCTGTTCGGTCCCGCGGAGCCGCAACAGTTGCCGCTGCGCCTCGACCCGCGCGACCTGCACGACGAAGCCTTCTGGGCCGAAGCAGAGGGGCGGGTGGTGGAGGCGCTGCGCGAGTATGCCCGGCGTGCGCGCGAGAGCCAGCACGTCGTGCGCCGCCTCTTCGCCGACGATGCGCTGCAGGGCATCGCCTTCGTGGACCTCTTGCAGCGCCCCTTCGACGTGGTGCTGATGAATCCACCCTTCGGCGCGGCAAGCAGCGGGAGCAAGGACTATATCGCGCGCGCCTACCCCCGCACGAAGAACGACCTGTACGCCGCCTTCGTCGAACGGGGGCTGGAGTTGTTGCGTCCGGGCGGCTACCTGGGGGCCATCACCAGCCGCACCGGGTTCTTCCTCACTAGCTTCCGTGAGTGGCGAGAGGAGATCCTGCTGAAGGGAGCCCAGATCATCGCATTGGCCGACCTGGGCTACGGCGTGCTGGACACGGCGATGGTCGAGACGGCGGCGTATGTGGTGGAGAAAATCTTACCAGATGTGGTATACTAGTGGGCTGTAGGCGAGATGATGCAAGAAATTCAAGGCTGGCGGTGCCCTCATCCTCGGAGAGGCTTGAGGCTAAAAAGCCATCGGGCTGAAAGGACGAAGCTCTCCGGGCTAGTGATTTGTAGCCCCATAGGGGCTTTGTTCTTCAGCGCAGGGGGTCAGCCTCGCGCTTCCGTGGCGCAGGCGGGTGGTGAATTCCTTGCACAACTTGGGCTACACGCCACTAGGGTTGCCGCGAGGCGATTCATCGACTGAGGGAGGCTCACTATGCGTGTCCGCGAGATCGTGTTTCACGACTTTCGCTCGTTCCGGGGCGAGCGCCGGATTTCGTTTGTGGACCCCGCCACCGGCGTCGTGCGGCCTGTGACCGTCTTGGCCGGTTCCAACGGATCCGGCAAAACCACTTTGCTTGATGCCATTGAGGCGCTGGTGGCCTTTGTGCTGGAACCGGACAGGCCCGGAGACCTGGTCCGAGAGGCATGGGAAACCGGCTTGATCTGCATGGCGGTGGAACTCAGTCCGGCTGAGGCGCCCTCTAACTCGTCGCGGATCCAACTCTTTGAATTGGAGGGTCCGTCTCAGGTTGTGCACATCGCCGTGGGCCGGCGCGACCTGGCCCCCGCTCACCCCGAAAAAGAGTGGCCCAATCTCTTCTGCCATCTGGTTCAGCGCGAAGTGAGCGGGCGGCCCTACATCCGCAAAGCCTCCCTGGCCGAGAGGCTGCGCAAGACCGTTTCGCTGATGCACCAGGGCCAGGCCGAGACATATAGCGGGCTGCTCTACTTCCCCCACGACCGTCAGTTGGGCCTCGTGCGCGGCGGGCCGATCGAGCCGCCGCCAGAAGAGCGGCCGTGGCACTTCCGCTTCTCTCCCTCCGACCGCTGGCAGGGCAGTCTGGAGCAACTCTGGGTGTGGCAGAACTATCTTGATCTGGAAGACAATGCGCCAGGCCCTCGCAACCTGGCCCCCTTCGTTGAAAGCGTCGAGCAGGTCCTGGGGCCCGATCGCCGGATTACGATCTCCCAAGGACGGGCTCAAGTGCCTGTCGGCTGGAAGCAGGATGGCGAACGGCCCACGGTGCGCCTCGACCAGCTCCCTTCTGGTGAGCAGCAGGTGCTCCTGCTCTTCGGCGAGTTGGCCCGCCGGCGGCGCCCGGGCGCGGTGATTATGATTGACGAGATTGAGAACAGTCTGCATCCCACACTCCAGCGACTGGTGATGTGGAACCTGCACCGCATCGCCCGCGAGTGGGACGCGCAGGTGATCGTGACCACACATTCCCTGGAAGTGATCCACACCATGCGGGGCGGGGCGTTCCTCAATCTGGACTACCCCGAGGACCGATTTGACCTGCCGATTTCTGACCACAGCGCGGAGCAGATCCCATGACCACCTATCCGACGCTCAACGAGATCGAGATCAAGTGGCGCGCCTCGGGCAGCGGCGTCTGCATCCTGGTTGAAGGTGAAACGGAGCTGGAGGATGCCTGGTTCTACAACACCTGGTTCGGCGACCGCGCCAGGGAGATCACGTTTTTCCCACAGGATGGACGGGGAAAGGTCGTGCAGGCGGTGGCAGAGTTGCGGCCGAGGCTGGGCGCCAGGCGCGTCTATGGAATCGTAGACCGTGACTTTGAGGAACAGTCAGACTATCCCCCTGTGCCTGACAACGGCGTCCTGTGCACCCCCAGGTATACGTTGGAGAACTACCTGCTCGACGCCGGGTGCTGGTTCAAGTACATAGAACCCCATGCCCTCCGCAGGCCCAGGCCGGGCTGGAACTCCCCGGAGCAAGCGCAGGCGACGATAGAAGGCCTCTACCGGGAATGTCTGCCCCTCTCGGCCTTTAACTGGACGCTGCGCCAGGCGCGGGGGCGGAGCTATGCCGCCTTTCAGGGACTGCGCGAGGCCGACAGGGAATACAAGGAACACCCCAGGGCGCTTGAAAACCTGGGGGACGTCACAGCCCATCTGCGCTCCATCCAGGCGCAGATGGGCCTGCCCGACGACCTGGGCCTTATGTACGCCGGACGGATGGCGGCCCTGGAGGGAATGCCCCTGGCCAGCCTGGAGCAGGTCGTTTCGGGCAAGTACGTGTTGAGTCTGCTGCGGGAGCGCTTTCCCCTCCGCCTCTCGGGCAAGGAGGCCTGGGACGACGTGTTGAGCGCATACATCCATGGTTGCCCTGCCCCACCTGCCGATCTGGTAAACCTGGTTGACCTGGTCCTGCAGGATGCCCGCCCGTGACCCTCACCACCTTCTTCCGCCTTCTCAAGACCCCCATTGACGACAAGGGCGCTCGGCTGGTCGCCCAGGTCGCCGCGCTGAACGCTGCCTCCCCTCTCCCAGCATTGGGAGAGGGGCCAGGACCTGCCCTGAGCGCAGCCGAAGGGGTGAGGGCTGACACCTTCGTCGTAGACCCCGCCTCCTTTGCCCACATCCCCGGCTCCCCTTTTGCCTACTGGGTGAGCGATTCGCTACGTCAGTTGTTCACACAACTGCCCACAGTGCAGGCGAATGGGCGCCGGGTGTGTTTTGGCTTGTCTACAAAGGATGATTTCCAGTTCTTGAGGCTGAGTTGGGAGGTCAAGCCTTCAGATTTGTCTTATAGATGGTTCCCTTTTGCCAAAGGTGGGGCCTTCTCTCCCTACTACTACGATGTCCACCTCGTCGTAGATTGGGAGAACGATGGAGAACGGCTCAAGGCTTTCGCAACCAGGCGGTCAGAGGAACTGTTCGGAACAGGCAGTTGGTCACGATGGATCAACAACTGGGACTACTACTTCCGCCCTGGCCTGACCTGGCCCCGCCGCACAGGTGGCTTCAGTGTCCGCATTTTGCCTTCTGGCTGCATTTTCGCCGACAAAGGCCCTGCCGCTTTCGTCCCCGACGATGGCCAGGTTGAACTGCTGGCGCTGCTGGCTGTGATGAACTCGGCTGCGTTCGAAATGCTGGTACGAGTACAACTGGCCCGCACGGAACTGGCTCAGTCCTACGAAGTCGGTCTCATCCAAAATACCCCCATCCCCCTGCTCACGGACCTCGCCATACGCAACACCTTAGCCGCTCTCGCCCGCCAGGCCCACGACCTCCAGCGCGAGCGCGATCGCACCGACGAGACCACCCACGCCTTTTGCCTGCCGGGACTGGCCCGCCACCGCGAGCGTTCCCTGCACGAGGCCGCCCGCGCCTTAGACGCCGAAGAACGGGCCGCCCAGGCCTGCCTGCCCGCCATCCGATCCGAAATTGACGGCCTCGTCTTCGACCTCTACGGCCTGAGCGCCGCCGACCGTGAACTGATCCGCCGTGAGATGGGCGAGTCAGCAAGTCGGCAAATCGGCAAATCAGCAAATGAGCAAATCAGCGAATCAGCGAATGGACAGCCGCAGGATACAGAGCACGACACACGCGACACGCAGCACGCGACACGCCCGGCGGATGACGTGACTGAAGACGAAGCCCTTTCCCCGCCAGAAGAACTCCCCGCCCGCATCCAAAACCTGCTGATGTGGTGTGTGGGCGTGGCGTTTGGCCGCTGGGACGTGCGCAAGGCGCTCGACCCGGCGCTCCTGCCCCCGCTCGGCGGCCCCTTCGACCCGCTGCCCCGCTGTGCGCCTGGTGCACTCGTCGGCTCCAATGGCCTCCCCGCCCGCAAAGACGCGCCCCCCGTCCCCTTGTCTCCTGGTCTCCCTGTCTCCTTGTCTCCTGGCCCTCCCGTCCCCATCGCCTGGGGCGGCATCCTGGTGGATGATCCTACTCATCCATCGGACATCGTGGCCCGCGTGCGGGAGGTGCTGGCGCTCCTATGGGGCGATCGGGCTGACGCCATTGAGCGTGAGGCCTGCCAGATCCTGGGCTTCGGCTGCCTGCGCGACTACTTCCGCGACCCGCGCCAGGGCTTCTACCCCTTCCACATCCGGCGCTATTCCAAGAGCCGCCGCAAGGCGCCCATCTACTGGCTACTCCAGTCCGAGAAGCGCAGCTATGCGATCTGGCTCTACTGCCAGCGCCTCACGCCCGCTACGCTCTACGCTGCCGGGCGCGACTACGCCGACGCCAAGGTCGCGCTGGAGGCAGGCCGGTTGGAGGAACTGCGCCGGGGGCTGGAACGGCTCGCGGGCAGCGCGCGCAAGCGCCGTGAGCAGGAGATCGAACGCCAGCAGAGGCTCGTCGCCGAGGTGACGGATTTCCGCAACCGCCTGGACGCCGTCGCCCTGCGCAATCTGCCGCCCGACCTGAACGACGGCGCGCTCATCAGCATCGCGCCCTTGTGGGAACTGGTACCCTGGAAAGAAGCGCAGCGCACGTGGGAGGCGCTGGTCGCCGGGGAGTATGCGTGGAGCACAATGGCGCAGCAGATGAGAGAACGAGGGCTGGTAGCAGGATAGCCTGTTACCGGTCACTTTAACTGGCATCAACCTTGGATAGAATATATCCGAGCCCTCGTCGAGGCCATCCGCCAGAAGGTGCTTGCTAAAGAGATTGATTGATACGACATCCTTAGGAGCATGCTATGCCACTCGTATTGGAAACACTGCTCGACCTGCTGCGCAGGCAAGTGGAGAGCCACGGTACCGTCGTCTGGTATGACCCAGAAGGGGCCTACCTGGACGTAGCGCGGTCGCTGAAGCCGGAAGCCGTCGCCGGCGCCGCTATCCATCGCTACGACCCGCAGCAGGGCTTCGTCTGGCTGCGCCGCCAGTTGGAGCCGCTCTGGGAAAAGTGCACTGCGCCACCTCGCCTGCTGATCTACGTCCCGCTGGCCCAGGCTGAGACCGGCCACGCATTGGTCGAGTTCGAGGTCGCAGGGGCTGTGGTCCAGCCCGGCCAGCAGCCGCCAGAACAGAACACGGCGCTGGACGCCGTCGCCTACCAGGCGCTGGAGCTGGTCTTCCCCCCGGCGGCGGTGGAGGAGATCGTGGGCCAGGTCGAGGCCGGGCAGTTGTCGTTGGCCGAACTGGATGATCTGGTCGAGAAGCGCGTCGAAGCCCAGACCGGCGTCGTCGTGACGCTGTTCGGGACCGGGAACGCGACCGAAGTGGCGTTGCGCTTTCTGGCCGGCCCCGCCCTGGACGCCGAGATTGAGGCCAGGCAGGCGCTTGGCAACCTGGCCGGGTTGCTGTCCGATGCACTTGGCGTCCGCTTCCCGGCCGACCCGGGGGCCGCGGCACTGCGAGCACACCTGGCCCGGCAGGTCTTGCTCACAGACCTGCTCGAGGCGCTGGGGGACAAAGCGCCTCAGGCGCTCCGCACTGTTCCTCTCGCCGCGCGTCCGCTGGCGCGCCAGGCCGCCGTTGACCTGGCCCGCGCCTGGCGCAACCGGCGCGACGCAGCGGAGAGTTACGCCCAGTGGGCCGAGCGGGTGCAGACCGAAATCGGGCTAACATCCCTGAGCCTGAACTTAGACCTGCTATCCCGCAGCGAGACCTTCGCCGCCGGGGAGGTCCGGCTGCAGCGCGAGGTTGAGACTGCGTTGGCCAGCCGGCCCGCCGCGCGGTTGGTCGAACTGGCGCAGGCGCGGCTCGGCGGATTCTGGGCCGCGCAAAAGCCTCTCATCAAGACCCGCTGGGAGGTCATCGCCGATGCGGGCCGGGTCTTGGTCGAAGCCGCACGGGTCGCAAATGCGCTCAAAGGTAAGACGTGGTCGGCCAGCGCCCTCGTCTCTGGCTATGCGCTCGGAGATAATCCATGGTGCGCGCTGGACACCGCCCAACGCCACCTGGAGCGCGATTTTCACCGCTTCGAACTCGACGTCCAGCAGCACGAGTCGTTGATCCAGTTGGTGGCCCAGGCCCGCCAGCACTACGCCACCGTGTCCGACCACCTGGCTGAATGCTTCACCCGCGCCTACGCCACCGACCACTTCGATCTACCCGGCATACTGCTTCAGGCCGACGTCTACCGGGAAGCCGTCGCCCCAGCCGCCAGGAGCGGGCACGTGGCGTACATCCTGGTGGACGCGCTCCGTTTCGAGATGGCCCGTGAGCTGTGCGCGATCCTGTGCCAGGAGTGGGAAGCGGAACTGGCGCCCGCGCTCGCTACGCCGCCCACGCTCACCGAGATCGGCATGGCGGCGCTTCTGCCTGGCGCGGAGCAAGGGCTGGCAGTCGCCCCGGCTGAGGGTGGCAAACTGGCCGCCATGATCGGCGATAGGGTCCTCCGCACGCGCCAGGAACGTCTGGCCTATTGCGAAGAGGTGGTGAAGGACAGCCTGGTGATCGTTAAATTGGACCAACTGGCCCCGCTGTCAGATACTCACCTGGGGCAGTCTCTCAAGTTGGCCAGTGTCGTCATGGTCACTGCGACCGAGGAGATTGACGGGCTGTGCGAGAACAACCCGGCGCTGGCCCGTCGCTCGTTGGACGACGTGCTCAACCAACTGCGCCGGGGGATCAAGGCGCTCTTCGGTCTGGGTATACAGACGGTCGTCGTCAGCGCCGACCACGGCTACCTCTTCGGTGAGAAACTGATGCCAGGGCAGAGCCTGGATGCGCCCGGCGGCCAGACCGCAACCCTCAAGCGGAGAGTGTGGGTCGGCCGGGGAGGTGCGGAATCGCCCGGGTTGCTGCGCGCGCCACTTTCCGCTTTTGGTCTCGGCGGGGATCTGGAACTGGCCACCCCCTGGAACCTGTCTTGCCTTAAGGTCAAAGGGGGTGCTACCGAGTACTTTCACGGTGGGCTGTCGCTGCCGGAATTGGTCGTCCCAGTGCTGACCGTGCGACCGGCTGCTGGCCGGGGGCCGACCGCCGTGGCCCAGGTGCAGTGGACACTGACACCGGGCAGCCAGACCATCTCCACGCGCTTCTTCTCCGTCACGGTCGAAGGTCGGTCGGCCGAGTTGCTGCCGCTCGAACCGCCAGCAGTCCGGGTCGAAGTGCGGGACGGCGACCTGCCTATCTCGGTACCGGTCACAGCCGGTTACGGCTTCCAGGAGGCCACCCGGGACGTCCAACTGGCGCTGGAGGCGGACGACCCGCGCGCGATTGCCAGGAACACGATCACGCTGATGATCACCGAGACGCCGCCAGTAGACCAGGTGACCGTACACCTGCTGGACGCGACGACGGGAGTCAGCATGGCGCGTCTAGATCATGTGCCGTTCTCCATTACGTTGTGAGAGGATCAAAGAAACCCGGTTTTTGGGGAAAACCGGGTTTCTCACAGGGAGTGAGGTTGGACAAGATGCCAGTGTTGGACAAGAAGGTAGCTCAGATCTTCGCCGGTAAAGTGGTGCGCAAGGACCTGGTACGCCAGGTAAAGGTGGGGACGAACGTGCCGACCTACGTCTTGGAATACCTGTTGGGCAAGTACTGCGCCACCGACGATCCCGTCGCGGTCGAGGCCGGCCTGCGCATGGTGTACAATGCGCTGGCCGACCACGTCATCCGGCCCGACGAGGCGATGAAAGCGCAATCGCGGGTCAAGGAACGCGGCCAACAGCGTTACATTGACAAGGTCCACGTACGCCTGGACGGTGCCAAGTACTGGGCAGAAGTGGTGAACTTTGGACACCGCTTCGTCCACATCCCCGACACCTTCGTGCGACAATATGAACGGCTGTTGGAAGGTGGCATCTGGGCGCAGGTAGACATTGAGTTCCGCCCCGAGGAAGAGGTTGGCGGCAAAACACGGCCCTTTTTCATCGCCGACCTCAAACCGATCCAGGTGGCGTCCTTCAGCCTGGACGACTATTGCGCCGCCCGGCGTGAACTGACGACGGACGAGTGGCTCGATCTGCTGATCCGCTCGATAGGCTTCGAGCCGGCTTGCTTCAGCCGGCGGATCAAACTGCTCATGCTGATGCGCCTGGTACCCATGGCACAGCGCAACTACAACCTGATCGAACTGGGGCCCCGGGGCACCGGCAAGTCTTACGTCTATCGCGATCTCTCACCCTACGCCATCCTGATCTCGGGCGGCAAGACGACTGTGGCCAACCTGTTCTACAACATGAGCACGCGCCAGGTCGGCCTGGTCGGCCTGTGGGACGTGGTCTCCTTCGACGAGGTAGCCGGCATCCACTTTTCCGACAAGACCGCCATCCAGATTCTGAAAGACTACATGGAAAGTGGCAGTTTCAGCCGAGGCCGGGAGGAACTGGTCGCGGAAGCCTCGATAGTCTTCAACGGCAACATCAACCAGCCCGTGGACGTGTTGGTTCGTACCGGCACGCTGTTACAGCCTCTGCCGGAGGAAATGCAGGATATGGCGCTGATTGACCGCTTGCATTTCTACCTGCCCGGTTGGGAGATGCCCAAGATGCGGAACGAGTTCTTCACCGATCACTATGGCTTTGTGGTTGATTATCTAGCCGAGGCATTGCGGGATTTGCGACGACAGAACTATACGGACGTATTCGATCGCTATTTCAGCCTGGGTAGTGACTTGAACACGCGCGATGCCAGAGCAGTGCGCCGCACAGTGTCTGGCCTGGTCAAGCTCCTACATCCTGGCGGTGATCCCAGCCGGGAGGAACTGGAGCAATACCTGGAACTGGCTTTGGAAGGGCGTCGTCGCGTCAAAGAGCAGTTGAAGAAGATGGGCGCGTTCGAATACTACCAGACGTCTTTCTCCTACATTGACACGCAGGCAATGCAGGAGCACTTCGTCGGCGTGCCGGAGGAGGGCGGCCGGCAGCTGATCAGCCAGGATCCGATGCCACCGGGCAGCGTCTACACGGCTGCTCTGACCGACAGCGACAAGGTGGCGCTACATCGTATCGAGGTCAGTCGTATGAGCGGATCGGGCAGGTTGCGCATCACCGGTAGCCCTGACCGAGCAATGAAGGACTCCATTGTCACCGCCTTTGACTATATCAAGTCGAACAAGATGCGGCTGGGTATCGAGCGCGACATAGATAGCTATGACTTCCACGTCCAGATCGTAGACCTGATGCACAGTAAGGAGGGATCACAGGGAGGCGTGGCGTTCTTCGTGGCGCTCTATTCCCTGCTGCGGGAAAGGCAGGTGCAGGCCGGCCTGGTCGTTCTGGGGGAAATGACTATTCAAGGAAACATCCTGCCGGTGCGTTCGCTGGTCGAACCACTGCAGGTAATCATGGACAATGGCGCCAAACGGGTGCTGGTCCCGGTTGGCAATCAGCGGCAGTTCATGCAAGTGCCGCCCGATATCCTAGAGCGGGTGGATCCAATCTTTTATTCTGAGCCACTTGCTGCGGCGCTCAAGGCTTTGGGGGTGGGGTAACGTTGCGAATTCGCGTGCGTGGAATCTTCGCTCAGAGACTCATGGCCAAAACTATTGACATCGGCAGTATGACGCCGTATAATGATGGTGCTTTTTGATTTGTTTCCATCTGCACGCGCACGGTTGAGCCATAAGTGAAACGACGCTCCCCTCTGCACGTGCGAACTCCGCAGCACGATCGAGCGAGTCTCCCCTCTGCTGCGGGGGCGATGTACGGTCGAGCCTGACGGCGCTCCCCTCTGCATCGCAAACGAGAATAGTGTAACCGGCTGGCCGGGGTCGCAGAAGGTGAAAAGCGGCGCTGGCTGGTAGTGGTTCAGGAGAAACCCTCGTTGGGGCGACCGTTGCAGGTCGTGAGAATCCTCACGCCTGCGCTACGGAGCCTGCCCTGGCGGGGGTTTTCACGTCTATTGGGGTAAAGCGATGAGCAAAGAAGCAGGCTGGATCGCCACCATGCTGGCCGTGCTGCTGATCGTCGTGGCACTGCTGTCGCCACGGGCAGCGGGTCGGCTACCGACGCTGGAAGAAGTGGAGAGGCCGCCGGCGACGATCTGTAACGTGCCGCTGATCGGGCCAATCTTCGGCCAGGTGCAGCGGCTGGTGACCACGGCCACCTGGCAGTTGGAGACGATCCCAATCGAATAGAGGCGCAGGGAGATCGGCGAGGGCCAGACAGCAATGGAGCTAGCCAGCCCCTTCGAGGGCCTCTTTCGCTCAGAGCGACGTGAGGTTACTTTTCAGGCTGTCCGCCAACCGGCTGTAGACCTGCCACTCGCGGCCATAAGGGTCGGCAGCCAACGGCGCTTCCTCGGGCGTCAACTCGCCCAGAAAAGCGTAGGCTCGTTGCACCTCCCGGATGATCTCGTCGGGAGTGGCCAGCCGGTCGCGTCGCACCAGGCGGCCCAGGTCCGACCAGTCGTACTTGCTCTTCGGCAGGCCGGCCAGAAAGGCGACCGGATCCAAGGCGTAGCGCGTTTCCCAACACTTTCTCGATCATCACACCACCTGGATTTCCGCCAGCAACTCCTGGCGCGGGACGTTGTCCACGATGCGCCAGACGGCATCATAAGCGCCACCGGTCCCCCACCGGCCCGGGCGGCCCAGGTAGGGCGTACTCTTGCCTGCGCCTGCCAGGAGACGGTCACGCACAGGTGCACCCAGGGACAGGTGGAGCAGATTGGCCAGGTAGCCCAGGCGTTGCACGAGCGCCTGGGACCGCATGCGCAGGGCGTAGCCGGCCAGCCGCACAGCCAGACAGAAGAACTGCCCATCAAGATGAAGCGGATCATGACGACGACCTTTGACGTGGATGAACTGCCATAAACTTGACAGTCTTACATTCTCTCCTATAATAATACCCTGATGGGGTATTATGAATGAGCGCGAGATAAGAACGTTGGGGGACCTTGAGGCCCGTCTTCTGCTCGTCCTGGCTTCTCAGAACAAGCAGGTCTTCACCACCGCCGATGCCCATGCGGCCATCGGAGGTCCGCCTCACCGCGCCAATAAGATGCTGGCGCGCCTGAGCGACAAGCGCTGGGTGCTGCGCCTCCGGCGAGGGCTCTACCTGATCTTGCCCTTCGAGGCCGGCGTCGAAGGCACCTATAGCACTCACCCTTTCCGCATTGTCCCTCACCTGGTGACACCTTATGCTATCGCCTACTGGACTGCGCTCCACCATTACGGCTATACTGAGCAGGTTCCCGGCACTGTCTTCGTTGCCACCACGGCTGAACGCGCCTGTGCTGAACTGACCATCGAGGAACTGGGCCTCACGTACCGTTTCGTGACACTTGCGCCGTACAAGTTTTTTGGGCAGCAGCACACCTGGATCGAGGGACAGGAGATCGTCATCACCGACCAGGCCAAGACAGTCGTGGACTGCCTGGACCACCCCGAACGTTGTGGTGGGATCGTCGAAGCAGCCAAGGGGCTATACGAGAGTCTGACCCAGCCAGACATCTCACCTCCTATGCTGACAGAGTACGCGGAGCGCATGCAGAACCACGCCATCTTCAAGCGATTGGGCTATCTGGCCGAGCTGCTGAACCTGCCGGTCGGGGCTGAAATTGAGCGCTGGCGGGCAGCACTGTCAACCGGGTACAGCCTGCTCGACCCACTGGCCGGCGACCATGGGCCTTACACAAGCCGCTGGCGGTTACGTCTGAACCGCACACCAGCCGACCTCACCGATTGGTTGGTGCACTGATGATCGCTGCCGCCGAACTGCGCCGGCTGGCCGGGGCCTGGAACGCGGACGTCACCGTGGTCGAACGCGACTATGTGCTCTCATGGTTGTTAGTGGGGCTTTACCAACGGCCGCTGTTGGCCGAGCGGCTGGTGTTCAAGGGCGGGACGGCGTTGCGCAAGTGCTACTTCCCCGGTTATCGCTTCTCCGCCGACCTGGATTTCACCCTTCGCATCTCGTTGTCGCCCGAGCAATTGCGCTCCGAAATCGAGACTGCTTGCCGGACCATCACGGAGAAGGTCGGGTTACAACTGGAACCAGCGGACTTGCGCACGCTGCGCGACGTGCCTGGCGAAGAGGCCCACCAGGGACGCATCGCGTACACAGGGCTGCTTGGCCGCCTGGGAGGACAACAGCCGCGTGTCAGGCTGGACCTGACGATCTATGAGACGCTGGTACTGCCTCCCGAACAGCGGCCGGTGCACCATCCCTACAGCGATGCCGACAGGTTGAATCTGGCTGTACCAGTCTACACGTTGGACGAGATGCTGGCGGAGAAGCTGCGGGCTATGCTGCGTCGGGCTCGCGCCCGCGACCTGTACGACGTGTGGCAACTGTTCACCCGTTATGCCGACTCGCTCGATTTGGAGCGAGCCAGGCAGGTGCTCACGGAGAAAGCCCGTTACAAGGGTCTCGCCTTCAGCGGCGTGGCCGATTTTCTCACGCCTGAGAACCGAGAGACCTGGGCGCGCTCCTGGGAAGCGTCGTTGCGTCGCCAGGTATCCGCTCCTGCAGAATACGATCAGGTCGTTGCCGAGGTCGAGTATGCGCTGGCGGGTTTTCTGGCCCAGTCTACGTGAGGCAACCGATGGAAACGTATGAGCAAAAAGCGCTGGACTACTACGGTGAAGTCATCATCAACAAGCACCTGATCCACGAGGCTGGCTTTGGTGCACGGGCCATCCCGACTTACGTCGGCGAGTGGATCCTTTCGGCCTACGCCGAAGAAGGCGCGTTGACCGAGGCCAGCCGGGAGCGCATCGCCGCCTTCCTGGGCAAGTACCTGCCCACCAAGGGGCAGAAGGACGAAATCAAGAATCGCCTGTTGAAGATGGAAACCGTGCGCCTGCTGGACGACTACAGCGTGTCCATCAACCTGAAAACGGGCGAACGGCTGTTGCGCATTCCGCTGCTCGACATCAACGACGCCCAGGTCAGCGGTACCATCGTGGACCACAACGAACTGCTCGTCACCAGCGGAGTGTGGGGTATCGGCGACCTGTTCTACGTGCCGCCGGAGAGCACACGGGAACAGGGCCGGGTGTGGATGCGCGAGTTTCGCCCCTTCCAGGTCAGCAGCGTGGACCTGGCATACTTCAAAGCCTGTCGCTGCCACTTTACGCTCGATGAATGGCTGGACTTGATGGTCTCCAGCATCGGCTTCAATCCGCGGGCGCTGACCGGGCCACAGAAGATGGTGCTCATCACCCGCATCGTTCCCCTGGCCGAGCCGCGGGTGAACCTGGTCAAACTGGCGCCCAAGGGCACCGGCAAATCCTTCGTTTACGACAACCTCTCCCGCTACGCGCGGGTCATCGGTGGGGGAAAGATCACGCCGGCAGCACTGCTTCACAACCTGGCCTCGCATACGCCGGGCCTGATCACCCGCTACGACGCCATCGTGCTGGACGAGGTGCAGAGCATCCGGGGCGACAGTGCCGGGGAGTTGATCGCCGGGCTGAAGGTCTACCTGGAGTCGGGGCGCTACAGCCGGGGCAAGACAATGGGCACGGCTGAGGCCAGTTTCGTGATGCTGGGCAATCTCACGCTGGACGAAGCGCGGCGGCCGGTCTACGCCGACGTGGGGCTGTTCCGGGAGATTCCCAACTTCCTGCAAGAAACGGCCTTCCTCGACCGCATTCACGGACTGATCGCCGGTTGGGAGATGGAGCGGGTGACCAAAGACACACCCTCGACCAGCCTGGGGTTCAAGGGCGACTTTTTCTCCGAAATTCTGCGCGTGTTGCGGCGCGAGGCCCACTACGCCGAATACGTCTCGCAGAACATGCGCCTGGCCGGTTGCGACGATCTGCGCGATCGCAAGGCGATCGCCCGCCTGGCTACCGGGTTTCTCAAGTTGCTCTTCCCTGACCTGAAGCCAAGCGAGGCCGAGTTCCGCGATTACTGCGTCCGCCCGGCCGTGGCCTTGCGCCAGCGCATGCAGGACGAGTTGCACAAGATGGATCCAGAGTACACGCAGGTGTCAATAGGGTTGGAGTAGTTGCCGTAAGCAAGGAGCGCCCCTCACCCCAACCCTCTCCCCGCAGGGGAGAGGGAGCGCGCTCCCCTCTCCCTCACACGGGAGAGGGGCAGGGGTGAGGGCGCCTCTCCCCTCTCCCTCACAGGGAGAGGGGCGGGGGTGAGGGTGGGCCGCCCGGCCACCCCAGCCCAATCCGCCCACGCTCGACCTCCACCCGCCGGACCTCCACCTCGATCACGTCGCCCGCCCGCAACTGCGTTCCAGCCGGGATCTGGCTGCGGTGCAGCAGCCCGTCCTGCTTGACGCCAATGTCCACGAACGCGCCAGAGGTGAGGCTGCCCGACCCGCCCACGCTGAGCGCGCTGTTGGATGCAGCGCGTGCCATCGAGACCGCCGCCGATGCCCATCTGCAGGCCCTGCAAGCCCAGGTTGACGACGCCGTCTACGACCTGTACGAGATCAGCCCTGCCGACCGCGCGCTCATCAAGCGCGAACTGGGCGACCGCCCTCCAGAACTGGCCTGGCCCCAGATGGAGGGCCGGCCCGACAAAGAGAAGCGGCGCGAGCACATGCGGCGTTTCTTCTCCTACTTTGCCCGTCAGTCCGCGCGCGCAACTGGAGGCCCACTTTGGCCCTGAGGTCGCCTACCAACTGGAGCAGGATGCCGCCCCATACCTGGGCCGTCCGCTGGAGGAGTGGCTGGTCCGCGAGTTCTTCACCCGCTTCCACGTCAGGCTGTACAGAAGTCGGCCCATCCTGTGGCACCTCACCAGCCCCAAAGGGTGTTTTGCCGTGCTGGTAGACTACCACCGGTTGACCCACGACACGCTGCCCAGGGTGCAGACGCTCTACCCGTGGCCGCAGATGAGGAGGTGCGCACCTGCCTGGCGGCGGCCAGGACCGCACTCTTGTCCGTCCGGCCAGCCGTCAAGGCGCTCGCCGACCAGGAGGACGAACTGACCGACCTGGAGGAAGCCGAGAAGCGGCTTGCCCAAGTCATTGACCGGGGATACAATCCAGACATAGACGCCGGCGTGCGGGCCAACCTGCTGCCGCTGCAGGAGGCGGGACTAAATTAGACCTGACAGGTTTGGGAAACCTGTCAGGTCTTCCGGTGAAGAAATGGGATCGGGATGAGAAGGATGTCACCCTGTTCAGGCATCGTTCCAGTCCTCGTCGTCGAACGGGTTGTCCCAGAAGCCGAGGCTGCTCTCAGAGTTTGTGAATTTAATGCCTGCCCGCCCTCGAAGGCAGTAGTGGGCAGTTCTGCATCCTGGTTAGCGTTCGTACTGTTAACCAGATACTCCCGTGACCAGATTAGTATCTGCAGGCATCATC